>PPYE01187441.1_pt1 | contig 11649 bp, 9 predicted proteins | sample 1559881 | NCBI WGS metagenome assembly PPYE01 (sample SAMN08240022, study PRJNA423297) | Human gut metagenome, whole genome shotgun sequencing project.
CTATTAAAGTGCCCACCACTAGTGGAATTGCCGTGGCTAAACTCCCACTGCTATCGGATTTGTATTGAGGGTTGTGAGGTTGAGGAATACACCGTGATATTCGATTTTTACTTCTCTAAATAGTTTCCATAGCAGGGCGCATCCTAGTTGTGCCAATGTGGAATTGATAAATAAATCCTGTTTGCGGAGCGCTTCGGCAACTGAACAGCTCGGACCACTGTCCTGCTCGTTCACCTGTGTGAGGTCGAACATATCACAGAGCGTTGGTAGCTTTCCTTGTGTCTCGAATTCGGCTTTTCGAGGTTGTTTGATTTCGGTGACTGTGCCTAAAATGACTTGTCCCGTTTTTGGGGTGTTGCCAAAATCGAGCCAGTACAGAGGCTTTTCATACACATCAGCCACATGTGTTATTTGTTTCAGATGTGTATGGATGAAAAGTCTGCTTTTTACGTTGTCCACACAAGAGATAGTGATGTTGGCACTTCTGGCATCGTCCGAATACATTTCGGGTACGGCTTCCCAATCGAGCCCGAAAAAACGGTTGATGCGTGTCACAAGGCATATTGCTTTGTTTAACCCAACATCGGTAGGGCTGAATAGTTGTCTGCCGATGTTGGATTCGGAAACTTCGTCCGCATCAAATACGGTTATATGTAGTCCGGGATGTCCGAGGCGAGTGAGGGCGGCGTCCATACGTGCAAGTGCTTCAAGTACTTGTGAGCCTGTGCCGCCTGCACCGATAAGGTGTACGGTAATGCAATGTTGGGGATTTAACAGATAGTTGTCTGCGAAATGTACTTTTTTCATCCTATGAGGGTTTGTAGGGTTAGTGTTACAGGAATTAATTCGGATTTTGGGAATGGCTTTCCTGTTTTCATCAATTTTTGAGATAGTATGGCAAGGTTGGATCGTATGGGATTTTCGCCTAGTATATGTGAAAATTCGCTTTTCCAAAACATTGTTTCCCAGTAGTTGATGATATTTTGATATGTCATTTCTTCCATATCGGGCAGTTTGGAGTTACCTAAACAGACATGGGTGGAAGATACGTTGAAATAGGGCGCACGGTAGAGTTGCTTGTCGGGATAATCTCCATGAAAAGCATAGAGTGAGAGTGTATCTTCACAAACGGCATATAAAAGTGACGGGGTGTAGAACATACCGTTGGGAATTCCTAACGATTTGTTGAAGAAGTGCATTTTCTTCTGTGGTTTTTCGTACCATATATATTTTTCGTAGCCCCTACGTCCGTCAGCATATAGCATATTCGGTGGTATGACACCGTGCAGTTCCTTACGGGCACGGTTGAGGGTGAGGTCGGCTATGTCTTTTATACATTCTTCGGTTAGGGGGATTCCTGCACCCATTTTGCCGTTTGTAATATCTCTACGTTCCAAAAAGATGTTGTCTCTTTTTTCATCCGCATAGACGATTATCGTCATTTCGGGAATAAGCTTCGTTGAAAACTGTTGGGTTAAATTATTCATCAATAACAAGGTATTTGTAAAAATCATTGCATATATAATCCAGCCACTCGAATGGGAATGAGCAGGGTGGTAGTTTGTTGAATTTTTCGGGCGAGAGAATCATACTGGAATAAGGTTCGGTCGCTCCAAAGTTGTTGCATCGCTCATTAAATCCTTCGTAATGGTAGCTTGTAAGCACATCTGTACTTGGTGTTCCCCACGATATACATATAAGATCGTACCACCGTATTTCTTCGTTGTCGTCTGCATAATTGCAATCGACATTGTCATAGGTCGAGTCGTAGGAATATTGGATTAAACTGTCACGTGAGAGTATCTCCAATCCACGAATCATACACTGTATCTGTTCTTTTTCACCCGTGGAGAGCCGTTTGAGACTTTTAAGTTCGGTTAATAAGTCGTTCGGGTGATAGTTGTTGCATTGGGTTACATGTTCTAACATCCGGTATGCTTTGCCTCTCTTATTTTTATAATCACGCATCGTTTCGATGTAACAGGCTTCCACCTCTTCACGTTGGTTTGCCATGTTATATTTGACATCTTCTAAAAAGATTTCGTATTCATAAGAATCCTTGATTGTAGGTAAATTGTTTTGTTGCATGATAAATGCTATGAAACGGAAAAACAATTTCCTTATTTTAGGGCGCATGGTTTCTACGATAGAAATGGGGATGTAGGTGATTATACTCCAATAATATAGGGGATGCGACTGATACACAATGAATACAAACTCGTTGTCGATATAATCCACATTAAGCAATTGTCCTTCGGGCAGCAAAGGGGTGACTGCATGAATTAAATCGGTCATATCACGTCCGACATTGCCGGAAGGGGTGAACAGCAGTTGTTGACCGTAGAGCGCAAGATAGCCTGTTGCTGCTTTGATTAGCCGTTGTATGTTCTCTTTTGAGGGGGGTGTCTTTTCAAAGCTGCTCCAATTAATTATTTCGGTCAGTGCAATGTGGGTGAAACATTCTTTCAGAAATGAGTTATCTGGGATGATTTGGGGAGTACCCGTGCTTTTCGCACGGATATTCCTGTGTTCTTGTTCTCTTTTTCCCGTAATAGGATTCTGCCTAATGATTGGTGAAATTGATAGTTGCATAATTTCTTGTTCATAAATGATTAGCCTTTAGTTCCGATGGTGGTCTTAAATGTATATTCCATGATACCTCTCTCGTTGAGTTCGCCATGGACGCTACTCGTTGTCAGTTCGGGGTAGGTGTGGGTGTAAAACAACAGTACGTCTTCGGGGGACATATCGGGGCTTGGGTCACTTAATACTTTATTCTTGTGTATAAAGACACGTTCTATTCCTGTTACTTCTAATTCCATAATCTTATCAATATTATACGAACAACGTACCTGCGTTCAGTTCGACATTAATTTTATTCTTCATCGTTTCACATTGTTTTTTGTCCGCTCCTGGCATTTCACTAGCTTCTTTCAACAAAAGGGCAGCTTCGGGGAATTTCTTTTCCGTGTAGAGGGTTTCAACCTTCTTCATTTTGTCGGTAAAGGCTTTACGGGCTGTCTCTTCTTTTTTCTTCGCTTCGGTTGCTGCTTTGGATTCGGCTTGCATAGCTTCCATTGACTTCTCGAAAACATCCATGTTGGTCAGCATTTCCATGGACTTTTTTATCGGCTGCTTGATGATTTCGATGAATTGTTCATCGAACTTTTCAGGCGTTCCTTTGACTACGATTGGGGAAAGATTGTCTTTCGCTTCGTCTTTCAAGCTTGTTTTGACAGGAAGGACGGACACGCTAAGATTCCCATTTACTTTAGTCATAACGAGTTTAATTACATCTCTGTCTGACATTAATTCGGAAATTTCTACGAACATAATTTTATATTTTGTTTATTTTTCCCTTTTGTAAAAGCTTTTACTTCAGAGAACTGTTGATTTTTTATCTGCCATTCTGCTGTGTCCGGTTTCAGACAAGTTTATGGCCGGAAATACACTTTCGACCATAGGGAGAAAGGAAGATTTCTGACCATACACGAAGTGCCTTGAACTTGACGGAAACGAGATGGACACAGCTAACTTTGCGGATAAATAATAACGGGCTCTCTGAGGTGGAAGGGATTCAGAGGGAGTCTGATTGATATAAAGGGGAATTGTTGCGGAAGAGGATAAAGGGGATGCTTGCCGGGTATAAAAGGTAGAAGGATATGGAGACTGTCTTTGGGAAGAGGCCGGACAGCGTAGAGGAGAAGAAGGGAATAGATGTTTGTGCCGGAGGACTAAACCGGGTCTTTCTTTTCTAAAGGAAGACTCTGTCTAGTCCGGGTTTTAGCCAGGCACGTATTATTGAAACATGTATTACCGACTCAATAGCGTAGCTGTCCGACTTTCCGGAAGGCAGGAATTAAAAAAAGGAAACAGGGTGTGAAGATAGAAATGGAGTTGCGCAAAAGAGACATGTACCAGTACTTTTGTTTTACTGTCCGACATGACATAATCCGATCAAAAGATATTTTTGACCGGTAAACTTAGTTCTGCTGCTTTTTGGCAAGTGTAGAACGTACCGCCTTCGTTATTTCCATCAAAGTAGGCAATGACACAGGAGGATTGAGACAACATATAATCGTTTCGTCTGAGCAAACAGCCTTGATAGTAGTTTTCACTCAGCAATATGGTTTGGTCTGCTTTGCACAGGATAGTATTGTATCTGCTTCGGTTCGTATCTGACCATTTTTTACATTGACCCCGATAAGGCACTACGGCGATAAGGGCAAGTTCTTGTAACTCGGTTTTCAGTGACAGAACAGCTTCGGCTGCGAGTGTATCGAAACCAATTGCCATGCCACAGTAAAAATTGTGAATACCTTGTGTGTAGAAGGCTTTGATGGTCTGCCTTAATGATGCTTTGAGAGCCGGGTATTTGCTGTATGAGATGAAACGGTGCCCCGTAAAAGCTGCCGATTGCGTCTTTTGAAATTTGTTTGTCTGCATGTTATCTGACTTTATAGTATGTTTTTCCTAAGAAGAAACCGCCAAGAACATTGGCACCAAACCGCTCTAACAGATTGGCGAAGTTTGCATAACTAACTCCTTGCGTAATTATATCATCGAAGAGCAAGCAGCTTTTGTTTCTGAAAAATGCTTCGTCGCAGTCTATGACCTGTACCATGCTGATGTCCTTTTCTTTATCTTTTCGGTGTTCGTGGACTGAAAGGCGTTCGCTTTGTACTCTGATATGGTCGTAACCGTTGATTGCTCCCGATAACTCGCACACTCTTGCAGAGAAGTTTTTGTAACGTATTTCGTTCTTTTCGGGACTGGATGCGGGCACACAACAAAAAACAACCTCTTTTACCTGCTCGCCAAACTGTTCGCTCAAATGATAGGCTGCCAACTGAGCAACTTTCTCGAAGGCTTTGCCGTCTTTGAAATCCCAAATGATCTGACGTGCGTTTCGTTCTTCCGTTCCGACATTCTTGATGCGAACCGGATAATATTTGAGAAAATTGATTCTTATCTTTCTCAACTGTTTTAAAATGTTTTCATCCAACTTTGCCATAGCTTATAATTTGCAACTTCCCTACAGTCCCAGACTTTTCATTCTGCTGAGGGATGTTTTTCTGCCTGGCAAAGTAAGTGGCCGGCAATAAGGCAAAACGGAAGCTGGAAAATACGCTCGAACTTGAGAGAGGAAGATTTTTAGCGGCACTTGTGCCTTGTCTGTTTTGATGTTTGTTCAGGCACTTGATAACTTTGCTGAAAAATAATTCTCAGCAGGGAAAAACCTGAGGTATCGGGTTGATATAAATGGTATCGGGCGGTAACTGTATTATAAAAGGAATGGCTGGACGGACTTATAAAAGGGTAGCCAGCGGAAGTGCCGGATGAAATGAAAGGAGAATCCCTGTCCGACTGCGCAGAGAGCAGAGACAGGGATTCGGGTAAATAAACAGGTTGAGGGTTATGCTGCTTTGTCGGAAACAAGCGTGCCTTCTGTTTCCTGCAAAGATTTATCTATTCTCTCTTGCAAAGCTTTACATTCTTCTTTTAGCTTTGACAGTTCTTCGGCTTTTCCCCATACGTTTGCCATGATTTTACGTAGGGTTGGAAACTCGCTTTCCATTCGGGCGATTTCCTGATTACGGCGTGCAATCAGTTCGTCAATGCTCCGCATGGTTGTGACAGGATATTCCGCAGCAAGCTTGAAACTAAGAGGCAATGAGCCGGATGTGCCGTTACGGTATTTCAACCCGCTTTTACCCTCGACAAAGAAAACATTGCGTTCGAAGCTTCCCGTCCAATGGTACTCACTTTTAACGAATAGTTTCAATCCCATGCAGTAACCGATGTGTTTCAGTTCTTCATTCCGATAGGTTTTTGAAATTTGATGCAGGGCTTTTCCGGTTTCTTCCACCGTTGCCGTTTGCTGCCCGATAACAATTGTGCTTTTGTCTCCTGTGAAATGTTCCACATAAGCCATATCATCTGTTACCTTGGCAATGAAAAGTTTGCCTGCTTCGATTTCTTCGTGATATTTGTGCATGGTCTTTTCTGCCCGGTAATGCTCTTTGTTGAAGCTCGACTGTTCTTTCTCCAACTGCATAATCTTGCTGTCAAGTTTGGTCTTGTTCAACAAATCTGTGTTGCCCGAGAGAAGCGCAACGAATTCGGCAAAGTTCATGCCGCTGTTTTCGTCCATACTATCTTCGTCCATTCGGCGAACGGCTATCGTACCATTGTTGATTTGGCTGATAAACATTTGCTTGTTTTTAAGCAAATTGAACTTGTAGGCATCAAGGGTCTTTTCAGTACCATATATAACAATATCTACTGTGTTGTTGCCCCAAACTTTGACACCGTTGTCCTTACGGACTGCCCGTCCGTCCCGTTGCTGCAAATCTGCCGGACGCCAAGGTATGTCAAGGTGATGCACCGCAACTGCCCGCTCTTGCGCATTGACGCCTGTACCCAACATTGAGGTAGAACCAAACAGGATGCGGACTGTGCCATTGTTCATGTTTTTAAACAGAGTTGCTCTTGCCTTTTCCGTCTTTGCACACTGGATAAACTGTATTTCTTCTGCCGGAATGCCGTAGTGATTCACTAGCTTGTCTTTAATGTCTTGATAAATATTCCATTTGTCAGGGTTGTATGTGCTTAAGTCGCTGAAAACGAATTGAGTACCTTTGTGCTCGTTGAAGCGAATGTAATAATCGTAGATTTGCGCAGCCGCTTGCCATGCTTTGTTATTCGGGTCGTCCTGAAAGCGTTCGGAATCAAGCATACGCATATCGAGAGCCATTTTACGGGCTATGTCGGTGGCTATCAGCATTTTTGCAGCATCGAGATTATCAGGCGCAGGATAATTCAAGCCTAAATCTTCCCACTGACCGGACTTTGCGAAAGAGACAAGGCGGTTGATCATTTCTTCTTGCGCCAGTGTCGGTGCACTGGTTAGGAATCTGACATTCTTTTCGGGAATATCAAGGTTAATCATTTCCGCAGTGCGATAGTCGGTGATTTCACGCAGGAACGCTGCCAGTTCGGGAACTTTGATGTATGTGCGGAAACGTTCTTTTCGCTTGATTGTGCCTGTGACGCTTAACTCGTAATCGCTCGTTTTCTTGGTGAAAATGGCAGCCCACGCATCGAAGCAACTGATTTGCTGGCGTTTCAGCTCCGACGGACGCAAGTATTTGAACAATACATATAACTCTGTCAGTGCATTAACGACTACCGTACCGGAAAGAAATGTCGCTCCGAAATCTTTGCCTGTACGTCTCTGAATGTCACGAATACCAATCAACAGGTTCATGGCTCTTTGGGAGCCTCGCGTATTGCCAATGCCTGCCACGCGCGAATGGCGGGTCTGAAACATTAAGTTCTTAAAAAAGTGATATTCGTCAACAAGCAGGTGGTCGATACCCATTGAGTGGAAGTCAATGCTGTTATCCTTCTTGCTGTTTAGGGAATTATGGAGTTTGTCTAAAACGGCTTGCAAATTCTCCTGTCTCTTTTCCAGTGCTTTTTTCATCTTGTCATTGTTCCACTGCTCACCGGATGCTTTCAAAACCTGTAATGAACGCTCTACATCGTCCAACTCTTCTTGATAAATGGCAATTTGCGTTTCTTCGGACTGTGGTATCTTGGCAAATTGCTCGTGCGTCAGTAGGATGCAATCCCAGTTGTTGTTTTTGATTTTTGAGAATATTTCCTGTCTCCTTTGGGGTTTGAAATCATCTTTGCCCGGATAGAGGATTTTTGCATTGGGGTAAGCTTTCCTAAAATCGGCTGCGATTTGGTGAATGTTGGCTTTCAGTCCGATAATAAGAGGCTTTTGTGACAATCCAAGGCGTTTTAATTCGTAGGCGGCAATGCACATAATCATTGTTTTGCCCGCACCGACATCATGCCAGCACACACCGCCACCGTTCTGTTTAATCATCCAAACGGCATCTTTCTGCGAGGAGTAAAGCTCCTTGTACTTAAACTGCTCAAAAGACAGATCGGGAAAGGTCTGTGCCGAACCATCGTAGGAGGGGCGTACATAGCAATTGAAGCGTTCGTTATACAGTCTGACAAGTTCTTCGCGCACTTCAATGGGTTGGTTATCGAGCCACATATTGAACTTGTCTCTGATTTCCTGTATCTTGGTGGCTGCTTCCTGTATGGCTTCTTCATCGGGTACTCGTACATTGTCACCGTTCTTGATGATTTCCTTAGTGAACTCCGGTACGGTATCATGGAGGGCGTGGACGAATAGGGCTTCACCGTTCAGATTACGGATAGAATACACCCGGTACGCAATGGCGGAATAACTCTTTATAGAAACAATATAGGTGTCGTTTAAATCGAAATAAAATACTTCTGTTTCGGCTTCGAATAATTCTGTAGCAAAACGTGAATAAATTTCGCATGGAACCCACCGCTCGCCCAGATTAAATTCCAACTCTTCGTAGGGGATGATTTCGGGAGTTACGCTCTCTAAAGCATTGATTGATAGAGTCGTCCACTCCTTGACTTGACCTGTCTGTTCTGCCATGATCGTATGTAGGTCTTTGCTTTTTCTGACTACATTCCCGGCAAGAAATTTTCCTTTATCTTCCCAACAATCCGTAATGGCATTGTAATACATTTCTCCCGTCAAGTCTTCGATCAGCTCGGTTTCTCCTTTTTGTGTCGATTGGCACATGTAATCCAGCTCTACCCGTCCGTAATAGTTCAGACTGCTTGCGAGGGCTTCAAGCGGTTGCAGCTTGGCGTTTATGTCTGCTTTTTTGAACGCAACGGGTTCGATCATAATGTCGGCTTTGAAAACTTTGTTTTCATGCAGGGCTTCAATGGTAAATACTTCCATGCCCAACGCATCAAGCATGATGAACTCTTTGTTGTCGTTGCAATGAAACTGTCCCCATTGGGAAACGTAGGCATCATAACAGGTGTTCAGGTTCTGACGTAATATCGGAGATTCTTCTCTTTTCCGATCTTCGGCTTCTGTGAGGGCAAAGTAGGCATCTCTGATTTTGAAATAATCCTCTGCCCGTCTGATATTGACATGATGAACTTTGATCGGGTAGAAATAGGGATGAGGGGTTTCTAACAGGTTGTCCTGCCTGAAATGAAGTGTCCCCAACTGTCCGTTAAATAATACCATTGCGCCGTCTCGCATCCATGTCTCTATCTTACCGGTATAGGCTTCGATTTCTTTCTTTCCCTTGTTAGCGGGTGCGGAAGTGGCAGTTGCGTTACCGAAAAGGTCAAAAAGTGAGAGCTGGCTTGTTGTGACGGGTGTTTTTCCTACCAAATCTTTGCGGAAATAGCGGTTGAAATCGTTTGCAAGTATTTGAGAAAGGGACGCTTGCATGTTGGCTTCGGTATCTTTCCAAAGGTATCTGCGTATGTACCTACCGTATTGGTTGGTGCTGATATTGCTTTCGGTAAATAAGGCAGATTTAGGTTGTTGCAATAGTTTGTTGGCACATTCGCATTTTGCATTGCTGTTTGGCACGCTTTCTTTTATCGTATCAAGAAAGAGTTGTTCTCTTGATGTGAGCATAGCTTTGTTGCTGTGCTTTTGCACGATAATGAGGTCACTGCCTACTTCGATGCCTGCGGTTTGCATAAACAGGTTGTCCGGCAGGCGTAAAGCAGTTATCAAATTGGCGTTGTGAACGATGAAGTCGCGAACAAACTTGTTGGACGGTGCATTGCTAACTCCTCGTGAGGTGATAAATGCAAGAATACCTCCTTCCCGGAGTTGATTAATGGCTTTGAAAAAGAAATAGTTATGAATGGTTTTGGCTGCGGTTGTGTAGGGTTCACCTTTCTTTTCAAAATCTGCATCATAGATTTTCAGATTGCCGAAAGGGATGTTTGAGGCGATTACATCGAACTCGGTATCTGCCAGTTCTTGCTTATCAAGTGTTTCAAAGCCGTCAACGATCACTTTGGTGTCCGGTTGCAATGCGGATAGGATTAGTCCAGAAACGAGGTCTTTTTCAAATGCGGTTTTATCGGTATCGTCCATAGCAACGGGAAGAAAACCACCTGCCCCGGCTGAGGGTTCGAGAAAACTGCGGATTGATAAACCGTTACTCTGAAATGTTTGCTGAATTTGATTTGAGAGTGTGGCAATTAACTCCTTGGGAGTGTAAAAGGCTGTTAATGAAGAATTTTTGATGCTTTTTACCAGTAACTTGTAAAGTGCCTGGTCACCTTCAACACCGTTCAGAAGAACGTTACTAAGTTCGTGTAACGCTTCGTTGACCTCGTTTTTTGCAGAGATGTTTTCGTCCTTGGCATCTAATGACAAGATGTAAGGAATACCGCCAAAACCTGTGTATTGTTGCAGTATGGCACGTTCTTCTACGGTAGCTTTTCTTTGTTCTTGCCGAATCTTAAAAGCTGTTTTAATGGCTTGTATGTTAGCCTGTAATGAATTTAATTTGTTGTAACCCATAATTTAACCTGTTTTTTTACTCCCTGTCTTTCAGCCTTTTTCAGACCTGTGAGAGAGATATTTTTCAGCCTTAAAAGATGGGTGGAAGCAATCGGGCAAAGCTGATGTGGAAAATACGCTCGAACGTAGAGAGAGGAAGATTTTTCATATCATAGGCGAAGCGGCTTTGCAACGGATTGGGGACACCTTTCTATCTTTGCGGGAAAATAACCGGTTACAGGGATGAAATGAAACGGATGAGGGAACCTGAATTATAAGAGGGGAGGGAGGAGTTATAAAAGGAAGGGAAAAGGTGTATAAAAGGAAGGAATGGGGCAGGGGGAAAAGAAAAGGATGGAGCTGGTTCCATCCTTAACCGAGTTATGTTTGCATTAGAAATGCCCGCTGAATAACTTTGCCCTCTCCGCCTTACAAAATTTGTTGTATTCTTCCGGGTCGGTTCCACTCTCAATGGCCGTATCTATGATTTCACCAAAATTGTCGGAATATGCCATGTCGCAAATACATCGTGTCTCTTTTTCATCGGAAAGGTATATTTCATAGTAATCAAGGGTGTTGTAACAGATTAAAACATACCCTTTAAACAGTCTTCCGTTGACCTTGAATTTAAGAGTGTCCATTTTGTTGAAAGTTGTTGCAATAAAACCTTGCAGTCCCCATGAAAATAATACGTTTGGGTCTGTTGTACACATTAATTGCTTTCTGATAGTTGTTGCTATTTCCATAACTTTTGACTTTTCCATAATGTTTGATTTTTTTTATTTCCCTTTTATCCTGTGGATTTCCAGGGGATTAATTGTTTTTTCTGCCTCTTGAATAGCATATCATTCCTGCAAAATTTTGTTGTGAAATACTCTTTGAACGATAGGAAAAGGAAGATTTTACAATGAAAAACTTTAGTGTATTTTTCAGAAGAATGATGCCAATGCTATTTGCTTTGCAGAGAAAAACAGATCAATCCCTCTGGAACGTGGCTTGTGTATAGAATGGGAAGGTATCGATAGAAGGGGAATGTTGACAGGTATGTCAGGATTATTGAAAGACATTTTGCAGGTCACATCATTTTTCTGTGAAAATATGGAGAGATAAATTTGATTTCTGCATCAATATATAAAAGAGGAGATTTGAAAATAGTATAAAAGAATAAATACTTCATCATGGCATTAGATAACCTTAACGATGTGAGCACCATTGTATCCTTGGACGGCACGAAGGTTCATTACACTGACCTCGTG
>PPYE01047929.1_pt1 | contig 11646 bp, 11 predicted proteins | sample 1559881 | NCBI WGS metagenome assembly PPYE01 (sample SAMN08240022, study PRJNA423297) | Human gut metagenome, whole genome shotgun sequencing project.
ATGTAAACTCCACCCACATACTTTTTATATCTTTTTCAGTAGACGGTATATAATCGGCAGGGTCATATTCTCCGTCTTTACTTCTTCTTATCCTTTTTACATTCAGCTGTATTTCATTATTAAAAATCTGAGCTGTAGCGTCTATTTTTATCATGTCGTTTTCGGAAAAAGACTGTATTTCATTTCCGAGATTCCAAACTTTCGCGTCAACAGTTCCTGTCTTGTCCGCAAGTTTTAACGATAAATAGTTTTTATCGTTTTTAGACTTAAATGTCTGTCTGCTTTTACACAAATAATGTTCAACTACCTGTTCGCCCTCTTTTATCTCGTTTATATACTTCATGGTTTCCTCCTTACTTATCCGAAAGGCTGAGACTGAACTCAAACCTTGCTCCTCCTATTTCCGAATCCTTGCATACAATTATTTCACCGTGCGCATTTATAATTTCCTTAACCGCACATAATCCCAGTCCGCTTCCCATTTTGTCAGCGCCTCTGGAACTGTCGGTTTTATAAAACGCTTCAAACACTCGTCTTTTCTCGTTTTCCGGAATACCGCATCCGCTGTCGGATACAGATATATAAGCTTTTTGTTCGTTTTCATGTACAGATGTTTCTATTTCAACAGTGCCGCCTTCCGGAGTAAATTTTATTGCGTTATCCAAAAGATTGTGCAATACCCTGTGTATTTCTTTTCTATCCGCCTTAACTATCGTTTCGTTATCATCCATCACCAGACGGCAGGCTAATTTCTTTTCTCTGAACCGATGTTCAAATATATCCAGTACGTCGCTTATAAGCTCATTTATGTCAAAATCCGTTATATCGAGCTTTAAGACGTTTTCCTGTGTTCTTCCCATATCTACTATATTATTTGTAAGAACAGTGAGTCTCTGCGTTTCTTCAAGTATAATTCCCATGTAGTAATCATATTTTTCCTCAGGAATCATGCCGTCTTTCATAGCCTGTACAAATCCCTGTATGCTTGTCAGAGGAGATCTTAAGTCATGGGCGACGCTGGCTACAAAAAGCCTTCTGTCCTGATCTTTTTTCTCAAGACTTTCCGCCATATAATTAAAACTGTCGGCCAACTGTCCTATTTCGTCATTGGAATCTATGGAAAGTCTCCTATCGAAGTTTCCGTCAGCTATTATCTTTGCTGCCTTATTAACTTCAAGCAATGGTTTTGTAAGCCTTTTTGAAAAAAAGTATATAAGCACAACAGCCATAATAAGCCCCAACATTCCTGATAAAAACAGCACTTCCAGCATCCCCTCTATTGTCTGCTGTATTTCAGGCACCGGAGAACATAGAAATATCCCGCCGTATGTTATGCCGTTAATCATAATCGGATAGCCTACGGTCATCATGTTTTCGGAAAACATTCCCCCTACTTTTCCTCTTACGGTAACAATATTTCCGTTAAGCACGCTGTTTACAGTATCATTTGTTATGGACTGCCCTATCCACGCACTGTTAATAGATGAGGAAACCGCCGATACCCTTCCGAAGCTGTCCAGAAAAAATATGCTTTCCCCATTATAATCTTCAAGTATTTCCATACGGCGCAGCAAATCGCCTGTATTAATTACTCCGCTTGAAAGGGACCTTCCGTACTGTCTTGCAATAGACTGCGCATGTTCTTTAAGCTCCGACTGCTTCTGTCCGTAATAGTAATCGGTACAGAAATAGTATACGGAACCTGCCATAATAAGAAAAGCCGAGAAAAAAATAAGTATGTATATACCTGTCTGCTTAAAAAAAATCGAACTTTTTTTTGGCATAAGCGTCATCTCGTTTCAAATTTATAACCAACCCCGTGAACCGTTTTTATACTCCAGTTTTCATTTTCGGAATTGAGTTTTTCTCGTATTCTTTTTATATGAACGTCTACTGTTCGCGAGTCGCCGACATATTCATATCCCCATATTTTATCCAAAAGTTGCTCTCTTGTGAAAACCTGATTTTTATTTTCAGCCAAAAAATAAAGCAATTCCAATTCCTTCGGAGGAAACTGTAGGCTTTCTCCACGATACACTACGGTATAATCGTTAAGGCTTATTTTAAGATCGTCAAAGGAAACCTCTTTGCCGCTTTCCTTTGAATTATCACTTTTGCCGTATCTTCTGAGAACCGCCTTTACCCTTGCCACCATCTCGTTAGGCTCAAACGGTTTCACCATATAATCATCGGCCCCCATTTCCAGACCGAGCACTTTATCAAAAGTATCGCTTCTTGCCGTAAGCATTATTATCGGCGTATCGCTTTTCTTTCTTATTTCAGTACATATTTGATAACCGTCCATACCGGGAAGCATAAGATCCAATATAACAAGTTTAGGATTATATGCGTAAAATTCGTCAATGGCCTTTCGCCCGTCGTTTACTTCCTTTGTCTCGAATCCTTCCTTTGTAAGGTAGAGCGAAATAAGCTCCGCTATATGTTTTTCATCGTCAACTATTAATATTTTTGTTTTTTCCAAACCGCTCTTCCTCCTTTAAGGCGCTTCCGACGATTTCCTGCACTCTTTCGGCGAGTGTATTCTGCTCGTCTTTTGGCATACCCTTAGTCTCTATTATCGGATGATATGTTAATTTTACCGTGCCTTTTTTTATCCAGAAATGATTATCCTCCAAAATCGTATGGCTTCCGTCAATCGTTAAAGGAAGTATAGGCGCTCCGCTTTTTGTAGCAAGTTTAAAAGAACCTGCTTTAAACTCCAGCATAGGTCCGTCGGTTCTTGTTCCCTCCGGAAAGATACACATGTTGTCTCCCGCCTTAACTTTCTTTATGCCGTCGATAAGCGCCTGCATGGACTGCCTCATATCTTTTCTGTCCATAAAAACGCATCCTATGGACGTCATCCATTTCCTTAAAACGGGAACTTTTTTCAGTTCTGCTTTGGCTATAAATCCTATTGGTCTATTAAGTGTGGAAACTATCGCAAATATATCCAACATACTCTGATGATTGGCTATAAGAACAAAATTCCTGTCTTTAGGTATATTGTCCGCGCCTTCGACTATTATATTTGTACCTGTTCTTTTAAGTGTATTGTTGACTATTTCAGCCGCTTTTTCGCAGGCGTATGCGTCTCCGGCCGCTTCGCCGTCTTTTTCTCTTATTTCGTCCGATATAATCATTTTCCTGTACTTAGCAAGTACTTCTATTACAAGCATAACATACGTTCTGACAGTTCTGAAAAACATATTATTCCTCCTGAGATGATGTCATATTTTTGTTGTTCCAATGTTTTTTCCATTTTTCCTTTTTTATATATCTTCCGTAGGTAACAACCGAAAATGTCGGTGATAATATCCATGTAACCGCAATTCCCCTAAGCGCCAACGGCGTCATATGGCTGAGCACATACGCTATCGGTATTTTAATCACATACTGCACGCACAAACTGTTTACAAGAACAAAAGCCGAGTTTCCGCTTCCCTTTAAAAATCCCTGAGAAGGATAAACCATAGCGTAAAGGAAATACATAAAGCAGGCAATTCTCAAATATCCCGACGCCTCCGCTATAACCGCCGCCTCGCCTGTAAATATCCCTGCCAGCTTATCCGCGAAAAAGAATATGGTTATAAAAACCATACAGACATATACTAAAGCCAGCTTTTTTCCGTCTTTTTCCGCTTTTAAAGCCCTGTCGCTTTTTCCTGCGCCTAAATTTTGAGCTGTAAAAGAAGCTACCGCATCGTTTACGGCAGAACATGGAAGTATAGCAAAGCTATCCAGCTTTACCGCTATCCCGTAAGCAGCTGCGGAAACCAGACCGAATGAATTTGCCATTCCCGTCATACAAAGATTACTGAAATGTACACTCACCTGCTGTCCGGCACTCGGAAGTCCGTTTGAGACAAGCTCCTTTGCAAGAGATAAATCAAAGCATATATCTTTAGGTGAAAAAGTTACAATATGCTTTTTTCTTCTGAAGTAAATAATGCCCAGTATAAACGAAAGTCCCTGAGATATTACCGTCGCAAATGCCGCTCCCGAAACATCCATCTTCATTATTCCCATAAAAACATAATCCAGTACAATATTTACCAATGTAGCCGCCAATACAAAATACATGGAGCTTCTGGAGTCTCCGAATCCTCTTTGCAGCGCGCATATCAAATTATAGCCTATTGTAAAAATCATTCCGCAGAAAATTATCCTTAAATATCTTTCCGCATATACAAAAGCCTGCTGCGGCGTAGAAATAAGTCTGAGTATAGTAGGCGTCAGAAAAAAGCCTGCCAGCGATATTATCACTGCCGCCGACATAAAAAGAGCCACGGCGGTGTTTGCCGCTCTTTTAAGCGTATCGTCTCTTCCGTGCGCCAAATACTTTGCTATTACAACACTGACTCCTACTCCGAAGCCAGAAACAAACATCAGCATTACATTAATTACAGGACCGCTTACAGATACCCCCGTCATGCCTTCCGTCCCCATAAACTTTCCCGTAAAATACATATCAACCGCATTATACAACGCCTGCATTATGTTAGAAATAATCAAAGGAAAAGCAAAGACCAATAAATGCTTATGAATACTTCCCTCTGTCAAATCATTAGATAAAGCCAAATTAACTTCCCCCTATTATCGAAAGTAAATAAAAATCAACCGACTTTATTGATTTTATAACTTCCGTTAAACCGTTACAGACTATTATATAACTTCCTAACTTTTGAAGCAACATAAAAATACTCTCTGCCGTTATGCACAACATAATATAATGAAGAAAAAAATACATTATTGTTTTATTTTGCTCTACATGATATAATATCCGCGGTTTATCAGCTTTTTTATACTAAGGAGGTAAATATCTTGCTGACAATAAACAACTATTGCAGAGCAAAAAGTCTTGATGAAGCTTACGATTTGCTTCAAAACAAAAGCAATATTATTATCGGAGGCATGCTCTGGCTTAAAATGCAGAATAAAACAGTAAACACCGCTATAGATATTTGTGGTCTCGGTCTTGATAAGATAGAAGTAAAAGACGAAAAAATATACATAGGCTCAATGGTCACTCTTCGCGAGCTTGAAACAAATAAACTTCTTAATGAACTTACATACGGAGCTTTTTCGGAAAGTGTAAAACACATTGTAGGCGTTCAGTTCAGAAACTTAGCTACAGTAGGCGGAAGCGTATTCGGCCGCTACGGTTTTTCCGATATTATTACTCTTCTTGTTGCGCTTAATGCCGAAGTTCAGTTATATGCGGGAAAAACAAAACCTTTGGCAGAGTTTATAAACGAACCTGTCGACAGAGACATTCTTATTTCGATATCCATACCCAACAAAAAGCGTTCCGCCGCATATATGTCTCAGAGAAATTCTTATGCCGATTTTCCGGTATTGACGTGTGCCTTATCATCATCTGACAACGGCTTTATTTGTTCCATAGGCGCAAGACCTATGAGAGCTGTGGCTGTTAAAGATGAAAACGGTTTGCTTGCAGACGGAATTACGCCTAAAAGTGCAGAAGCTTTTGCCGAATATGTTTCGGAAAAAGTTGAATTCGGTTCAAATCAGCGCGCAAGTAGTGAATACCGTAAAAAAATCTGTAAAACGCTCGTTAAAAGAGCCGTTCTTGCAATAGATAGGGAGTGTTAATATGGAAATAAATTTTATTCTTAACGGCAAACCCGTAAAGCCGTCTGTCGAAGCGGATACATTATTAATCGATCTTTTAAGAGATCTCGGATGTAAAAGTGTAAAGCGCGGATGCGAAACTTCAAACTGCGGTCTTTGTACAGTACTTATGAACGGCAAGCCTGTGCTTTCATGTTCCATGCTTGCCGCAAGAGCCGATAATCAGGAAATCTACACTCTTGAGGGCTTAAGAGAAGAAGCTGAGGAATTCGTAACATATATAGCCGACCAGGGAGCCGAACAGTGCGGTTTCTGCAATCCCGGATATGTAATGAACACAATCGCTCTTCTCAGGGAAAACAGCAATCCTACCGATGACGAAATAAGAAGTTTCCTTGCAGGAAATCTTTGCCGTTGTTCCGGATATGAAGGACAGCTCAGAGGTATAAGAGCCTTTTTGGACAGCAGAAAAATTTAACGTTAAGGGGAAATATTATGGAAAATAAAACTTTTAAAACAGTCGGTCATCCCGTACGAAAAAAAGACGCCATGAGTTTTCTTCTCGGTATGCCCGTTTACACAGACGATATAACTCCATCGGACTGCCTTACGGTTAAAGTACTCCGCAGCCCGTACGCACATGCCCTCATAGAAGAAATAGATATTTCTACAGCTATGAAGGTTCCAGGAATAGAATGTATACTTACATATAAAGACGTTCCTCAAAATCGCTTTACTATGGCAGGCCAAACCTATCCCGAACCTTCTCCGTATGACAGACTTATACTCGATAAGAGGCTTAGATTTGTCGGGGACGCAGTGGCAATTATTGCCGGCAACTGTGAAAAATCGGTAAATAAGGCAATGAGACTTATAAAAGTTAAATATGACGTATTAGAACCTGTTCTTGATATGCACACAGCTAAGGATAATCCCATACTTGTACATCCCGAAGACGACTGGCAATCTTTATTTGAAGTCGGCGCCGATAACAAACGCAATCTCTGTTCAACAGGAAGCAGAAATTGGGGAGACGTCGATGCTGTCTTTGCCGAATGTGATGAAATAGTTGAACATACATATCATACAAAAGCATGTCAGCAGTCAATGATGGAGACATTCAGAACCTATACTGAAATAGATTCAACAGGAAGGCTCCATGTAATAAGTTCTACACAGATTGTATTCCATGTTCGTCATATACTGGCTAATGCTCTCGGTATTCCGCTTTCGAAAATACATGTGGAAAAACCCTGCGTAGGCGGAGGATTCGGCGCTAAACAGACTGTCGTTGCGGAAGTGTATCCGGCAATCGTAACGTGGCTTACAAAAAAACCCGCTAAAATAATATATACCCGTGAAGAATGTATGACGGCAGGCTCTCCCAGACACGAAATGGAAATACATGTGCGTCTCGGAGCTACTAAAGACGGAAGTATAAAAGCTATAGATATGTATACGCTGTCAAACGCAGGCGCATACGGTGAACATGCTCCTACAACCGTTGATTTAACGGCTACAAAAACAATATCGCTTTATACAGGTACTCTTAAAGCATACCGTTTCGGTTGGGATGTAGTATATACAAACGTTCAGGGCGGCGGCGCTTTCAGAGGATACGGCGCTACACAAGGCTCTTTTGCCGTTGAATCTGCGGTAAACGAAATGGCCGACAGACTGGGTATAGACCCTGTCGCAATAAGAGAAAAGTGTATGGTCAGAGAAGGTCAGTTAATGCCGTCATACTATGACGAAACGGCTTCCGCATGCGCCCTTGACAGATGTCTGGCAAAGGCGAAAGAAATCTTTAAATGGGATAAAAAATTCCCGGTAAGGGATATGGGAAACGGAAAGGTCAGAACTGCCGGAGTAGCTATGTCAATGCAAGGTTCGGGAATATCTGCCGTAGACGTAGGTTCTGCGGAAATAAAACTCAATGAAGACGGCTTCTATACTCTCTATATAGGCGCTGCGGACATGGGTACAGGCTGCGATACCATACTCGCCCAGATTGCCGCCGAAACGCTTAACTGCGATATAGATAAAATATGCGTATGCAAAGCCGACTCAGATACATCTCCTTACGATTCCGGTTCGTACGCTTCGTCAACTACATACGTAACAGGAAAAGCAGTTGAGAAAGCATGTCGCAAACTCATTGATAAAATCAAAGAGTTTTCTTCCGATATTTTGAACGTGCCGCCCTCTAAGCTAAATTTTACTGGCAGCCGAGTTTGCACGCCTTCGGGAGAGTCTATTACTTTGGAACATATAGCTATCAGATCCACATGCTTCTGCAATAATGCTCTTCATGCAGTATGCTCTCACAGTTCTCCTGTGTCCCCCCCTCCTTTTATGGTAGGAATGGCAGAAATAGAGTTGGATAAAGAAACGGGTTCCGTAAAAGTATGTGATTACACAGCTGTAGTTGACTGCGGTACTCCTGTAAACGTAAACCTTGCCCGTATCCAGGCAGAAGGCGGAATAGTACAGGGTATCGGTATGGCATTATATGAAAACGTAACATACAGCGAAACAGGACATATTGCCGAAAATTCGTTTATGCAGTACAAAATCCCCACCAGAATGGACATAGGTTCTCTTAATATAGAGTTTGAATCCAGTTATGAAGAATCGGGTCCTTACGGTGCAAAATCCATAGGTGAAATTGTAATCAATACGCCCTCTCCTGCGATAGCGCATGCAATACATAATGCTACAGGCGTATGGCACAGGGAACTTCCCATAACGCCGGAAAAAATCCTTATGTCAACAGATAATATAGATTAATTGAAAAATAATTAAGGCAGCCTTTCGGCTGCCTTTTTCTTTAGAAATAACTATAAAATATAAATTTTAATTGCTTTATGAAGCTCAATCTACTGCTTCAGCTTCAAAAAATCCATCGTTACATAAGCCTTGTTGTCGGAAGAACCGACTACAATACCTATGCCCACATTATCCATATAGTCTGTAATAATATTGCTTCTGCTTCCCGGACTCTTCATCCATTCAATATATACATCAACGGCATTTCCGTCTACCTTTGCAATGTTTTCCGAAGCCATCATATACTCTATATCGCTGTCGTCAAATCTGTCGAACGGAGTTGTACCGTCTCTGTTTATGTAGTCCGAATAATTCCAGTATCCCATGCTCATGGAATGACGTTTAGCTGTCGCAGCCGCCTGTTTATATACCGTAAATTCCGGAAGTCCTGATTTTGCTCTTTCCGTATTTATTATGTCATAGAGCAACTCAATATCGCCGTTTACGGTTTCAGGGTTTATTTTATGTCTCATATCCTTATTTCCGGACGCAGCGTATACATAACTTATTTTATTATATCCGGAAAAAGCCCCTGTCTGAACAATACCGTAGCCGTCTTCATAAACAGCAGTATTTCCGCTGACTTTAGCTCTTGCACCGAAATCAATATTTTCAATCGGTTGTCCCGAGGATATTCCCCTGTATTTAAAATTACTTCCGTTTGAAAAAATCTCCGTTGCATTATTATCGCAGAAACCTATATAAAAAAGGTTTTCTCCTTCATATACCCATATTTCCGTGTTTGCATTTTTATCCTCTATTTTATATCCGGGTTCGCCAAAATCTGAAAGAATCTTTTCCTTTGTATCCCCAAGCGAAATATCAACGCCGTTTATATTTATTTTAGACAGCATAAGCTGATAATACGTCTCAACAAGCATTGTAGCAGCCTGTTCGTATGTTATATATGACTTAGGATAAAAATACCCTCCATAGCCGTTTACAACGCCTATGCTTGAAAGATAGCTTATATCGTCCCTAAATTCATCCGACATATCCGCTCTGTCTTTATATAAAATCGTAAAATCTTTTTCCGGCTCTATTTTGTTTGCCTTGCACGCTTCAATTGTATTTACAACTACCTCGCACGCTTCCTCTCGTGTTATAAAATAATCCGGCGCGAATGTTACATCGCTTATTCCTTTAATAATCCCTTTTTCATAGCAAAAAATAACTTCGTTTGCGTCGCAGTCAAAAAACGGACTTTCCGAAATAGTTATTCCCGTTCCACCTGTCGACGCTCTGTAAAATCTTACTATAAGTCTGCATAATTCCTTTCTTGTAACAATCGAGCTTTTATCAATATCATCCGTTATTATGCCCAGCTGTTTTGCAGCCTCCATTGTATCGGTAACGTCCGAACTAAGCAAAAACGGTTTAGCGGAAATTGAACTTCCCGCAAAAGCCGACGTACATGAAAAAGCAAAAATTATTAAAGATGTTATGAAAGCCGTTATGAATTTTAACTTTCTCATACTACACCTCTAACTCCAAAATTCTTGAAAAAACGAAATATTTTTTTAACATTTATGTAATAGTATTTTACCATATTTTTCTGAATAATCAACCTTTTTGTTACCAAAGTGGAGGAGACATGGCATTTTACAGTTGTTTTCATGTACATTTTATGTCATTTTATTTTCAATTAAGAAAAAGTGGAGGTAGTGAGATACATTATAAAAGCCCTGTTTAAAACAGGGCTTTTTAACGGATTAATCTGCAATAAATCCTTCTTCGTCAAATTTAAGTTCGTAAGGACCTGATACATATTCAATTTCAGGATGTGATTTAAGTTCTTCATAAAGCGGAGCCGAAACTTCAATATGTGCTGTCTCAAGCGTATTTTTAATTCTTACTATACGGGGTTTTTTCATATCGATTCCGCCGCTGCATTTAATTGCCGTATATATAGCGTCCTTGTCGTTGTTTCTGTAAAGAGGTATCTTTCCGCCTCCGCGAAGCACCTGAGCCGTTACAACATTTGTCCATGTAGCGTCCCAGTCTATGCTGTTAAGACATCTTCTTGTTGTTATGTCCGCAAGTCCTATACCGACTCCCGAATGGTGGCTCTCTTCTGTTACGCCTCTTACCATTATATGTCTTATTCCGGTTTCGTCCACAAATGTTCTTGCCATATTTCTTCCGACCACGTTAGGGTCCATTCCTGAACCGGACATATTTTTTCCTATCTCATCAATTATAAGGAGATCAATATTTTTAAATTTAAGTACGGGAATTTTTGCCTTTGCTTCTTCAAGCATAGCTGCGTCAGTCTCAAATATATTGCTTCTGTCGCACATTTTTATTGTGCATATATCGTCATAAGCATTCTGAAGAACTCCAATACCAAATACAAATTTGCAGTTATCAAGGAATACCTGCCCCAGTTCAGGTAAGAATGTAGGTATATTTTCATATCCCTGAGCATGGAACATGGAAGCTCCTATATGATTTCCCAAACCGATGGCAACCATTTTGAAAAGACCGCTTTCGTGAGGTCCTCTGAATTCAGTATGAGGTTTAACTTTATTAAAAAGTATAATTCCGTCAGCTTCCGTAGCAATTTTGTCTACAAAAACAGAAGCACCGTTTTTAAGTTTTCCTACCTCAACAACTTCCATTGACGAAGGTATTTTAACTCCCATGCTCTCTTCTGTAATACCAAGGCTCTTCAGCACTTCAAGCTGACCTTCCGCAGTAGCTCCACCGTGGCTTCCCATGGCAGGAACGATAAACGGATCCGCTCCCCACTCCTTAAGAGTATCGATAATAGCTCTTACCATTTCGGGAAGGAAAGGTATTCCGCGGCTTCCTACCGTAATTGCAAGCTTCTTGCCCTTCAAAGACTCTTTATCAATCCCACTGTACTCATTCATCATATTCTTTATGTATGCCGCAGGATCATCGATTTTATTTGAATCATAAATCTGCGTCATCTTATACATAGGCGGTATTTCTACCATATCCAAGCCCTGAATAGTAAAGTTCATTTCAGGAAAGTCAATAAATCTCATAGTCGTTTCCTCCTTAAAATTATATAACCCTTAAAGCATAAAATTGTAATCCCCATTTCAATTTTATGCATAAATATTACTATAAAAGCATAACATTATAACTTTAAAAGGTCAACCGTTTTTGTGCAAATTATAGTATTTTTAAGCACACATACTATGTGTTATCCGTCATAATACATTATAATTCTTATATAAGATACTATTTCTT
>PPYE01108464.1_pt1 | contig 11641 bp, 10 predicted proteins | sample 1559881 | NCBI WGS metagenome assembly PPYE01 (sample SAMN08240022, study PRJNA423297) | Human gut metagenome, whole genome shotgun sequencing project.
GAGGCCTGCAAGGCTGCTAAGGCTCACGGCGTGAAGATCAGCTGCGACCTGAACTACCGCGGCAAGCTGTGGACCCGTGCCGAGGCTCGTGAGGCTATGACCAAGCTGTGCGAGTACGTCGATGTCTGCATCTCCAACGAGGAGGACGCAAAGGACGTGTTCGGCATCGAGGCCGAGGCTACCGACATCTACGGCGGCAAGCTGAACGCTGAGGGCTACAAGAGCGTCGCAAAGCAGCTGGCTGACAAGTTCCACTTCGAGAAGGTCGCTATCACCCTGCGTGAGAGCCACAACGCCTCCGAGAACGGCTGGAGCGCTATGCTGTACGATGTCGCTTCCAACGAGTACTGCTTCTCCAAGAAGTACGAGCTGAAGATCATCGACCGCGTCGGCGGCGGTGACTCCTTTGGCGGCGGCCTGATCTACGCTCTGCTGAACGGCAAGAGCACTCAGGATGCTGTTGAGTTCGCTGTTGCTGCTTCTGCTCTGAAGCACACCATCGAGGGCGACTACAACATGATGACTGTCTCCGAGGTCGAGAAGCTGGCTGGCGGTGACGGTTCCGGCCGTATCCAGCGCTAAGCAGGAAAGGAGATCCGCAATGGAGATCCGCTATTCCTGCAATCAGAAAGACTTCAAGCGCTACACCACCGAGGAGATGCGCGACGAGATGCTCATCACCGGCCTGTACAAGGCCGACGAGGTCGTGGCCGTCTACAGCCATGTTGACCGTATGGTCACGCTGGGCTGTATGCCGGTCCACGAGACGGTCTCCATCGACAAAGGCATCGATGTCTGGGCCAACTTTGGCACCCACTATTTCCTCGAGCGCCGCGAGATCGGTATCTTCAACATCGGCAAGGACTCCACGGGCATCGTGGTGGCCGACGGTGTGAAGTACGAGCTGGGCTATAAGGACTGCCTGTATATCACGCAGGGCACCAAGGAAGTGACTTTCGCTTCCGCAGACCCTGAGCATCCGGCAAAGTTCTATATGGTCTCCGCTCCGGCACATTGCTCTTACGAGACCCGCCTCATCAAGATGGCTGATGCAAATCACCGTCCTCTGGGCAGCGTCGAGACCTGCAATAAGCGCACCATCAATCAGTTCATCCACCCCGACGTGCTCAAGACCTGTCAGCTGAGCATGGGTATGACCGAGCTGGAGTCTGGCTCCAACTGGAATACCATGCCCAGCCACACGCATGAGCGCCGGATGGAGATCTACACCTATTTTGAACTGCCCGAGGGGCAGGTGGTGTTCCATATGTGCGGCGAGCCGACTCAGACCCGCCACATCGTGATGCACAACGAGGATGCTGTCATCAGCCCCTCTTGGAGCATCCACAGCGGCGTAGGCACTTCCAACTACACCTTTATCTGGGCAATGGGCGGCGAGAACATGGAGTTTGACGACATGGACAACATCGCTACCACCGACCTGCGCTAAACAGTACACCATACAACGCCCCGCACCGGGAGACCGGCGCGGGGCGTTTTGCTAAATATTTAACTTGGCTCTCTCAGCCCCGCCACACCTGCCAGCGTGGAGCAGGCGGAGAAAAGCACGCTATCACGTCAGGGCGATGGCCCTGACGTCACGATCAACAGGAGGAATACAATGGATCTGTCAGCTTTTGACCTGAAGTGCAAGGTCGCCCTCATCACCGGCGGTGCCCACGGCATCGGCTTTTCCATCGCAGAGGGGATGGCCAAGTGCGGCGCGGCCATCTGCTTCAACTGCTCTTCCGAAGCCAGCCTCGAAAAAGGCATGGCGGCTTACAAGGCGGCAGGCATCGAGGCCCACGGCTATGTCGCCGACGTGTCCGACGAGGACGCGGTCAATGCGATGGTGGCAAAGATCAAGGCCGAGGTCGGCCCGGTGGACATTCTGGTCAACAACGCCGGTCTGATGAAACGGGTGCCGATGGTCGAGATGAGCCACGCCGATTTCATGCGGGTCATCGACGTCCATGTGGGCGGCGCATTCAACTGCTCCAAGGCCGTCCTGCCCGACATGATGGAAAAGCGTGAGGGCAAGATCATCAACATCTGCTCCATGATGAGCGAGCTGGGCCGCGAGACCGTCTCCGCCTACGCTGCTGCCAAGGGCGCGCTGAAGATGCTGACCAAGAACATCGCCTCCGAGTACGGCGAGTACAACATCCAGTGCAATGGCATGGGCCCCGGCTACATCGCCACCGCCCAGACCGCCCCGCTGCGGGAGACCCAGCCCGACGGCAGCCGCCACCCCTTCGACCAGTTCATCACCGCCAAGACCCCCGCAGGCCGCTGGGGCGAGGCGGAGGACATGGTAGGCCCCTGCGTCTTCCTCGCCTCCCATGCTTCGGACTTCGTGAACGGCCAGATCCTCTACGCCGACGGCGGCATCCTCGCCTACATCGGCCGTCAGCCCAAGTAATCTCAGGCAGCAAAAAAGCCCTGTGGCACCCGCCGCAGGGCTTTTGTCGTCTCAGATGAGGATGCCGTCGCAGTGGTCGATCTCGTGCTGGAGGATCTCGGCGGTCCAGCCGGTAAAGGTCTTGATGCGGGTCTGGAATTTTTCGTTCTGCCACTGGACCTTGATGGTCTGGAAGCGCTTGGTCTTTCGGGTGCCGGTGAGGGAGAGACAACCCTCCTCGGTCTCATACGGCCCGGACTTTTTGAGGATGACCGGGTTGAACATGACGAGATAGCCGTCCTCGCCCTCGACGGCGATGATGCGTTTTGCAGTGCCGATCATGTTCGCCGCCATGCCGACACAGCCGTCTTTGTGGGCGATGAGCGTTTCCAGCAGATCCTGCGCAATGGGCAGGTCTTCCGGGGAGGCCGGTGCGGCTTTCCGGGCGAGAAAAAGCTCGTCTTTGCAGATGTCACGGATCATAGAAAACCTCCTGTGCAGATGAAGAAAGCCACGATGTGCGTCATTCTCCGACGCTTCATCGTGGCTTTTTTGTGGTCGAGCAGAGCCGGACAAATCCGAACTATTTCCCACTGTTTCTGTGGTAGTCAAGGCATCCTCAAAGCGGATGGTTTGAGAGCCATCCTTGTAGTTGAACGTGATCAGCATCCGGTCATCATACAGGAAAATGGCGTTCACAAAAATCTCAATCAGTGCTTTGCGCTGTTTTTGCTGCGATATATCGAACTTTCTGAATTTCATCAGCCAGAACCGGATGAAATCGGCATTGAAGGATGGCTTTCGCAGTTTTTCATCAGCGATTTTTGCAGTCAGCTCATCCTTCTGAGCTTCCAAGGCATCCAGACGTTCCTTGGTCGTTCGGGTGAATAAGCCTTCCTCGATTGCTTTCATCAGGTTGTCCAGTTTCCTGTCCACCTCTCGGAGCTGCTTTTCCAAGAGCGGAATCGTAGTGTTCTCCTGATTCTGAAAATCCATGACCAGCTGAACGATTCTTTCGATAACTGCATCATCATGAATCAGCTTCATCGTCTCTTGGACGACCAGATTCTCCAGCCACTCCTTTTGTACGGTTTTCTTATTGCAGCCTTTGCGCCGCTTGGCAGTAGCACATTTATAGTAATAGTAGGTTCGTCCAGTGGCGCTTGTTCCGCTTTCGCCAAACATCAATGCTCCGCACTTGCCACAGAACAGCTTGGTAGTCAGCAAGTATTCCTCATCTGCCTTTCCGTGAGCCGGTGCGCGCTTGTTTTTCTCCAAACGCTTTTGAACACGGTCAAACAGGTCTTTCGGGACGATAGCAGGAATCGCATCTGGCACAACGGTATCCCGGAAAGAAAGCTCTCCAATGTAACGGCGGTTCTTCAACATGGTGTTCATGCTGCTGCACGTCAGCTTTCCACCCAGCATATTACGAACGCCTTTTGCGTTGAGATAGTTCAGAATCTCAACGATTTTCTCACCATTATCGTAGCGCTGAAAAGCCTCTAATACAAGTGGAGCGACCAGTGGGTCGATACGATAGAACTTATCTGCGTCGATTTTATAGCCAATCGTTCCGGTGCCGCCTGTGCATTTGCCTTTCAGGGCATTTTCCGTCTGACCACGGATGACCTTTTCAGATAGCTCAGCAGAGTAGTATTCTGCCATGCCTTCCAGCAGTGTTTCCACAAGAATACCTTGCGAGCCTTCAGCAATCGGCTCCATGACCGATATCAGGTGTACATTGTTCTTTTTCAGAATCATCTTGTAGTTCGCACTGTCAAAACGATTCCGGGCAAAGCGGTCAAACTTCCAGACCAGAACGATTTCAAACAATTTTTTGTTGCTGTCCCGAATCATTTGCTGAAAATCCGGGCGATGATCTGTTTTAGCGGAGAATGCACGGTCAATGTAGTGCCTGACCACCGTGATACCGTTTCTTTCTGCGTAGGCTGTGCATTCCCGAATCTGACCTTCGATGGATTCTTCGCGCTGGTTGTCACTGGAATAGCGGGCATAAATCACAGCATTCATAGCAAGCACCTTTCTTTTATATATCATCGAACGGTAGGTCGTTCATTCAGGATGTTGCTTCGTATAATGTATATACCACACTTCATAGGGGTTTGCAAGGACAATTTTGAAAGATATCCCAATGTGAAATAGCAGCCACTCCGGTGATTTCAGCCATCTTAGCACCCTACCTTTAGATATGCTCGCAATTTGGCCTGCAAAATCGGGTCTTCGGACGGAAGAAATTTACGACTGTCGACTCGCATCACCCGATCGGGGGACAGCTGCGCACGATACTCGGTGGGTGTGCGGTGCAGTGTGGAGCGAAAACGTGCATTAAAGGTTTTCAAATCGGCAAAACCATTGCGCAAAGCAATATCTGTCAGGCCATCATTGGTCAATGCCAAGTCACTCAAAGCGTGCTGGAAGCGCACACGGCTCAGATATTCATGAAAATTAACACCAACCACCTGTTTGAACAGGGTTGAAACATAGGTTCGGTTGTACTGGGCAAAATCTGCAAGATTTTCAAGAGTGAGCTTTTCTGCGTAATGTTCTTCAATATATGCTAAAAGGCGGCGAATTGCAGAACGTCTTTGCTCATCTTCCGGCATTTCGTTCAATCGCTGTGGCTCAAACTCTGTGCATAGTATAACGAGCAGCAAGTCGAGGCTTGCCTTGACAGCCAGCTGTGCATATGGACTGTTCTGCTGCATCAGCATGAAAATCTGGCTGGCATAAAATCGAATATGACGGTAGCGTTCTTCTGTGTGTGTTCCAGCGTTTGAAAGACAGGAAGGAAAGTGGTAGACGCCACCCTTTTTAAGCAATGGACGAATCGCTGTAGCTGAAAAATGCAGGACGATGGCAGTAGTATTTGCCTGTTGACCAAAGGAGGCGTGTCCTACTCCCGGCGGAGTGAGCAGAACGTCATCCTCCTCCAGTACAACATTCTGCGTTCCACGGCAGTACTCTTGACTGCCATGCAGCAAAATGTTAAGCTCATATTCGTCTGGATGCCAGTGGTAACGATAATTCATGATATCGTGTGCAAAGCATCGCACAGTAAGCCTCTCACGCGGCCATTCCATTTTGTAATTAGCTAAATCCATCTCTTTCTCTCCCAAAATCCAAATATTTTCCCTATGTCAAATCTTTGGAGTGTGCTCCATTGGTGAATCGTCTTTTTCAGAATAAACGATAAAATATCTCCTGTCAACTGATTTTTTGAGGCCTATCAATAAATTTTTTACTTAGAATTTGACATTTTGACTAAGGGAGAGTCTCTCGATTTGGCAAAGCGCACAGGGGAAATATTTGGATTTTATTCTGATATTTCAGGATGTCATAGCTTTCCTGACAAGATTTGATTTCTGTACGGGTGCCAAAAGATACAAATTTTTGCATCGACAGAGTAAATTTGCTTTGTTAAAATGTCCACAATGAGCCTGCCCGGGCAGCAAGCGAATTGAAATCGAACCGTTTTCATATCAGGAAAGGAAAACAAATCTATGAATACTCAAATGATCATCTGTATGGTGATCTTTGCGGCAACGCTGGTCAGCTATATGCTGAACAAGATCCCCATGTGGCTTACTGCATTGATCTCGATGGCCGCCCTGTACATCACCGGCTGTATTGATGATGCCGGTGCATTGTCCGGCTTTTCTAATGTGAACACCCTGCTGATGGCATGTATGTTTATTGTAGCAGCGGGTTTCCGCCGTACCTCTCTGGTGGACGGTATGTGTAACAGCATCATGAAGCTGACGCATGGCAGCTTCAAAATGGCTTACTTTGGTTACATCCTTCTGGCAGTTCTGCTCACCAACTTCATTTCCAGCCCCATGGTCGTTTATGCGATCATCAGCCCTCTGCTGGCAGCACTGTGCGACAAGACCGGAAACAGCCGTACGCAGTATATGTTCCCCATTATGGTCGTCTGTGTGGCTTGCTGCGGTATCCTTCCACTGGCAACCTCTATCCAGGTGGCTGGTCAGTTCACTGGTTTCATGGAAACCTATGGCTTTACTGGAATGAGTGTCCGTCCCATTGATTTTACGATCGCCGCATGGCCTGTCCTTATCGTTGTTCCTCTCTGGGCAATTTTCCTTGGCCCGAAGTTTACTCCGAAGCAGCCGGTCGTTCCCATTGAGGCACTGGAGAAAAAGGATTCTGGCAAAGCTCAGCAGAAGCTCAGCCCTGTTGTGGATAAGATTGGTATCTTCCTGTTCTTTGCAACGATTATTTGCCTGATCTTTGCACCTCAGCTGCATCTGACCACTTGGTTCGTTGCGCTGGTCGGCAGTCTGCTGATGGTTCTGTTCGGCGTAGTCGATCAGAAGTCTGCTCTCCGCGATATTCCTTGGGATATGCTGATGCTCTTTGTCGGCGCACTGGCTCTGGGTACTGCACTGACCAATACCGGTGCAGGTGACATGATCGGTCAGACGTTGGCAACAGTCGTTGGTGGTACTCACAACAACTATGTCCTCGGTGCCCTGTTCTTTATCATCCCCTTCCTGCTCACTCAGTTCATGCTGAACCGTTCTGTCTCCGCAGTCTTCGTTCCTATCTGCCTGCTGACCTGCTCCGCTCTGGGCGCAAATCCCACCGGCCTTGTTATTCTTGTCAATGCCGGTTCTCTGACTGCCTTCCTGACCCCGATGGCTACCCCCGCAGTGCCCATGTGCATGGCAGACGGCGGTTACGACCTGAAAGCCATCGTCAAGAGCGGTGCACTCATCACGCTGATCCTACCCTTCGTTTATATTTTCTACACCATGACGGTGCTTCCTGCATTCTGATCCTGTGAAAAGGAGCGCAAAATCCTATGACGTTAGAAGAAAAAGTCGCTATGGCCAATACCGTGCGCAGCCGCGACCGATTTGGTCCGGTCAGCCCGGAAGAGCTGGCCGCTCTGCCCGGCACCGAAAAAGAAATGTGGGTCGAAGTGGCCGATGGCCGCAAAGTCCATGTGTTCGAGGAACGTCCGGAACATCTGCCTGCCAAAGCAACCCTGCTGTTGAACTTCCACGGCGGCGGCTTTATCAAGGGCCGCACTGACCGTGACCGCCGCTATTGCTGCACCCTGATGGAGCAGCTGAACTGCCTTGTCTGGGATGTGGACTACTGCCTTGCACCGGAACAGGCGTTTCCGGCAGCAGTCGAGGAGACGTACGGTATCATCGCTTACGCCTTTGATCATGTGGAAGAACTTGGAATCGACCCTCAAAAAATCGTGCTGGCTGGTCACAGCGCAGGCGGAAATCTTGTCGCTGCCGCATTTATCAAAGATGCGGAAGCGCATCGCTTGAAGCCCTGCTGCGCATTGCTTGAATATTTTCCTGTGGACAACACGGTCGATCCTGTAAATCGGCTCTCACCGGAGTTGCAGACTAACGAATTCTGGGTCAAACGCGCCCAGACGGAGAAACTGTATACCGATTTTTATGTTGGCGATGCCGATCCTGCTGACCCGCTGTGTTCGCCGCTCAAGGCAGATGAGACTGCACTTGCTGCATTTCCTGAGTGTCTTATCCTTTCTGCAGGCGAGGATAGTCTGCGAGAAGATACAGAAGCCTTTGCATTGCGTCTGGTCAAGGCAGGTGTCTGCGTAACAGCACAGCGAATCCCGGAAGCCATGCACGGGTTCACGACAAACCGCACTCCCGGTTGGGAGCGCGCACTCAAAAAACATATCCAGTTCTTCCGGGAACATTTGCAGGAGGATAATTCATGAAGATCACGGATGTAAAACTGCGCTTTGCCAAGCATTATCTGTTTGTTCAGGTCTATACCGATGCCGGTATCGTGGGCTTGGGCGAAGCGGGCAACTGGGACTATCTGCAGGCGACCGCAGCAGCGATTGAGAAATTTGCCGACTATCTCATTGGAAAAGACCCCTTCCGAATTGAAGATTTCAATCAAAATTTTCTGCGGTCGGTCTATTTCCGTGGCTCGGTCATCATGAGCGCAATTTCCGCCATTGACATTGCGCTGTGGGACATCAAGGGCAAAGCACTGGGTGTTCCTGTCTATGAACTGCTGGGTGGTAAGACCCGTGATAAGGTGCGCGTCTATGCTTCGGTGATGCACATCACGGAAGATAAAAACGAGCTGGCTGCACAATATCAGCAGTTGCAGCAGATGGGCTTTACTGCGGCTAAAATTTTCTGCAACGGCCCCACAAGTTCTCCGGACGGCAAGGGCGAGTTCTTTTCCAGCCGCATCGAGCGGGAAGTTGAAAAGGTGCGTGTCTGCCGGGAAGCGGTCGGCCCTGATTTCGATTTCATTCTGGAAGTTCATCGCGGCATGACACTGCCGGAGGCGGTCGCTTTTGGTCGTGCAGTTGAGCCTTACCGTCCGATGATTCTGGAAGACCCTGTTCCGCCGGACAATGTAGATACTATGGCCGAAGTTGCAAGCAAAATCGGTGTGCCGATTGCTACTGGCGAACGTGCCATTGACCTGCGTGAGTGCGAAGTGCTGATGGCTCGCCATGTCTGCCAGTATATCCGTCCCGATGTGTGCGCTGTGGGCGGCATCACTACCAGCAAGAAGATTGCTGCACTGGCAGAAGCACATGATGTTCTGGTGATTCCGCACAATCCGCTTGGCCCGGTCTCTACGGCGGCCTGTTTGCAGATTTGTGCTTCCATTCCGAATCTGGGCATTCAGGAACTTCCCGGTTTCTGTCTGAACGGTGCAGAGGATAAGATGGTCAAGGAGCCGCTGCGTTATGAGAACGGCTGTATGCTCATCCCCGATGCTCCCGGCATTGGCGTGGAGCTGGCAGATGATCGCTGCCCGCCGTGCCTTTGACGGTGCGGTAAAAGATTGGTAACAAGAAAGAATGTGAGGTTGACATATGCCGATTGGGGTTTTGACAAACTGTGCCGCCGTGCTGCTTGGCGGTCTACTGGGAACATATCTTGGAAAGATTCTCCCGCGGGGACTAAAAGACAATCTGCCGACTCTTTTCGGTTTCTGTTCCATTGCAATCGGTGTCAATTCCATTATCAAAGCATCTGGAATGACTGCGGTCGTGTTAGCGATTCTGGTCGGCTTTACGATTGGCCATCTTCTGCATCTTGAACAGTGGACAAGTAAATTTTTTCATAACCTTGTTCGGGTACTCCATCTTGGTGGGGAGGACATTGATATGGAATTTTACATCACAGCGGTCGCGCTGTTCTGCTGTTCCGGCTTTGGATGGTACAGCACTCTGACAGAGGGCATCACAGGCGATCCAAGCCTATTAATGTCCAAGGCTGTTCTTGATGGATTCACGGCAATGATCTTTGCGGCTTCCTTGGGTAAATCCATATGCGCAATTCCTTTGCCGCAGTGTGCGATTCTTCTTGTCGTATACATGGTTGGTCGCACTTTATCCGCTTGTTTGACCCCCACAATGTTTGCGGATTTGTCGGCTTGCGGCGGCATTTTAACAATGGCTGCGGGTTTCCGCGTCTCTAAAATCAAGTCAGTTCCCCTCGTTGACTTGATGCCTGCCTTGATCCTAGTGATGCCTTTCAGTATGGCGTGGAGCGCACTGATGGGCTGATAGGAGCGTTCTCCCTTTCAACCGGGCTGTTCTTTCATTTATGAATTGAGCAGCCCGGTTTTCTTTTTGGCTGACTTTGCACGAATGATGAGGAAAGAAACTATCGACAAAGAATAACTGTTTTAACAGAAGTCTTACTATTGTCGCTTTATCGTGATAAATTTTGCAAAACCATCTTGACGTACCCACGCTTCCATGATACCCTTTATTCCAAATCCTGCTGAAAAAGTGGTGGTTCTCACCGTGATAACCACCACTTTCAGCGGATAATCACCTCGGAAAGAACGTACCGTCCCGCAACACACCCGATTCATTTTGCCGCCGATTCACCCGACAAAATCATCGCTGCGCTGCATGGGCGGTATTTTTCTTTTCCGGGAAACTGTACCTTGAATCCTTCATAAGCCGTCTGAACGTGATACCGTGCCATGACCTCACACTTTCTGTGGGCGAGCCGGAAAACGTCGCGTAACGCCAGTGAAAGGAGGGGTATCTCCATGTATATGACAAACGAAGAATGGGAGCAGAACAATCAGGATTATTTGAAAGAATCGTATGAGGAAACGGGTTTTACCACCGGAGGATACGCTATCCGCAAACTCATCTGCGGAGACTGCGGTCGGGTGTTCTACACCACCATCTACACCAAGAAATACTGTCACAGCTACTGGTGCGGCAATCAGGCCAACAATCGGCGACAGCGGGAATACCGCCAAATGCGCCGTCAAGATTTAGTCTGCCAGTGCTGCGGTGAAAAATTCACACCCAAACGTGCAGATGCCCGCTATTGCAGCAACGCCTGTCGGCAAAAAGACTATCGAAAACGTGTTACAGATGCTGCAAGTGCTCAAAATGAGCACTTGGTTAAGCGTAACGCATCTGCCAAATGAAACTCAGTTCCTCACAAATGAGGGAACAGAAATTCATCGACCTGTTACGGAAAACCAAGTGGTCAAAATGAGCACATCGTTTTTCGTACCGTCTCAAGGCCTGTTGAAAATCAGGTGCCGCGACCCGGCACTTGATTTTACCCGTAACGGAATCAGAGGGTCAAAATGACCCTCTGAAAAACCGGACGAGCTGTCCATACGGGACAGCTTGCCCGGTGCAGGAGTGCAGAGGACGCAGTCCTTTGCCCCAGTGATATGATGCTGTGCGTCATATCCTACTGGGTATTATCTGGCGCAAAACGGCGGCAGATCCAGCAGCGCAAGGCTCCGCAGGCCACGAGAGAATATGCAGCGCACCGTTTGGACACCGTGCTGGACAAGTTTCTCAAGACCATGCAGACCACCGCCACTCGTTTGCAGGAGAAGCTGCTGAAGCCGGATGTCCGGCAGAAAGGCAAGGATCAGGTCAAGGAGAAAGCACGAGATTCCGTTCTGCAACTGCTGAACCGCTTGCAGGCAGAACAGGCGCAAAACAAACCAGCGGCACAACCCCGCACACAGGAGGGGCACTCGGAAATTTGAACCTCATCGGGAGAGTTCGGGGCAGAAAGCTGGCACTTTCTGCCCCGGCACCCGGTTACAAGGATATGGAGGTGCAAGTGAAAGAAGTTTGCGTTTGCGAAGCAATGAAATCCCCAGTGGGGACTTTAAGCAACGGAACGGTCTTGCGTCAGCAAGATGGAGGGACTAAGTCCCGACAAGTTCCGATTT
>PPYE01208452.1_pt1 | contig 11640 bp, 9 predicted proteins | sample 1559881 | NCBI WGS metagenome assembly PPYE01 (sample SAMN08240022, study PRJNA423297) | Human gut metagenome, whole genome shotgun sequencing project.
CGATACCCCCGCCACCGGCGATGAGAGTCAGCTGATGCTGTGGGTGAGCGGTATGCTGGTGTGCGCTCTGGGTGCCGGTCTGATGCTGCGGCGCAAGAAGGAAAACTGATATCCCGCTTTTCCCGATATCTCTCGATATCTTTCCTGTAAGCAAGAGGGACGGTCCGTAAGGACCGTCCCTCTTGTGCATGGCTGTGTAGATAAGAAAAGGCCCCCGGCATGACCGGGGGCCAAATATATCCGGAAAAGCTCGGAAAAGCTCGGAAAATTCCCGGAACGATGCAGCCGATTTATCCAATGTTTTCCAGAGGCCGGCAGGGCGGACACGGCTTTGCACGCAGGGCCGCAGCCAGGTCAGATGAGCGGCCCGGCCGGAGTTTTTCGTTGACAGAAAAGCCAGAATGAGGGTATAATGCAGGCAAGTACTGCGATTACTTCTGGCAGATGGTCTCGATCTCCACCAGCCCCCCGGCGGGCAGTGCGCTCACCTGATAGGCGCAGCGTGCGGGGTAGGTAGTTCCCTCAAAGAAGGAGGCGTAGACCTCGTTAACGGCGGCGAAATCAGCGATATTCGTGAGGAAAACGGTGGTTTTGACCACGTTATCCAGAGTCAGTCCGGCTGCGGTCAGAACCGCCTGGATATTTTTCATAGCCTGCGTGGCCTGAGCCTGTACGCCGCCGTCTGCAAGTTTACCGGTGGCGGGGTCCAGACCGAGCTGGCCACTGGTGAATACAAATTCGCCGCAGTCGATGGCCTGAGAATAGGGGCCGATGGCGGCAGGAGCGCCGTTGGTGGAAATAGCTTTTTTCATGGGAGGATCTCCTTTCTGGTATACAGCAGTGATGACTGCCAAATGTCGGGGACGATTATAGCATAGGCCATTTGTTTTGGCAAGTCCCCTTTTGGAAAGCGCTTCCGGGTAGGGACTGGGAGCCGATGATGGAGGAGGGAGCAAAATGGCGGTAACAGGCCATGCGCTGAATCAGTTATTACAGCAGATGGACCGCACATTTTCCAATGTGACGGGGCAGAGCGTGTCCTTTATCGATCAGGAGGGACACTATCAGGGGCCGCTGCGGCTGGACGTGTTTACCGGCTTCTGCCGCAGGGTCATCAGCAGCGAAAAGGGCGCTCAGCACTGTCTGGCCTGCAACCACAGCTTCGGGCTGGACGCCGAGCAGCGGTGTACGGTGTCCCAGTGTCACATGGGCATCAGCGTGATCTCCGTGCCGGTGCCGCTGCCGGAGGCCAGAGGGCTCAGCCTGACATACGGGCAGTTCCTCACACGGGATACCGAGGAGGCGTTTTACAGCACACTGCGCCGGCACTGTCAGGAGCTGGAGCTGGATTACGACGAAATGGTGGCGCTGGCGGGGACGCTGCGGGTGCTCTCTGCGGAAGAGCTGGATGCCAGGATGCAGATGCTGCAGGTCTTTGCCGGGTATGTGGCCACCTCCGAGGCGGAGCTGGAGACCCGGCGGGAATACGCCCGTCAGGTGGAGAAGAAGTTGGCGCTGGAGCGGACGCTGCACGCCAGTGAATTTAAGTTTTTGCAGTCCCAGATCAGTCCGCACTTTCTGTTTAACACCCTGAATCTGCTGATGAGGACGGCCTATCGGGAGGGAGCGCCCCAGACGGCGGATCTCATCTGCGATCTGGCGGATCTGCTGCGGCGGGCGTACTACTACAAGGACTCCATCTGCACGCTGGCGGAGGAGATGCAGTGCGCCCGGCAGTATCTGACCCTGCAGAGCCAGCGGTTGGGGCCCGGCTTTTCCTTCGAGGTGGGGGACGTTTCCGCCTGCGGGCAGCTGATGATCCCGGTGCTGACCATCCAGCCGCTGGTGGAAAATGCCATCCTGCACGGGGCCGGGGAGGATGAACGCCCGCTGCACGTGAAGGTGTCGGCCACCGCAGAGGACGGAAAGCTGGTGATCTCCGTCAGCGATAACGGCGCCGGTATCCCGGAGGAGGTGCTGGAGAAGCTCCGGGATCATCAGGCCGGTGGCTCCGGCGTACAGAACGTGACGGAACGGCTGAAGCTGTTTTTCGGGCCGGAGGCGGAGGTGGACATACAGAGCGCATTGGGCAGCGGTACCCGGATCGTTCTGACGTGTCCCCTGAAAAAACAGGAGGAAGCATAAATGGCCATCGACATTCTTGTGGTAGAGGATGAATATACCGAGCGGCAGGAGCTGACGCAGCTGCTGGAGACGGTGACGCCGCCGGAGCATATTCGCAGCGCCGCCACGTGCAGCGCCGCCATTGCGGCCATCAGCCAGCTGTGTCCGGATCTGATCCTGCTGGATATCATGCTGCGGGGCAGCTCCGGCTTTGAAGTGGCGGAATTTGTACGCAGTAACCGGCTGGACTGCAAGATCATCATCCTCACCGCCTATCACGAATTTGACTTTGCCAGCAAGGCGCTGTCCATGGATCTGCAGGATTACCTGCTCAAGCCAGTGCGGCCATCGGTACTGCTGCAGCGGGTGCGGGATGTGCTGCATCTGTCATCCCCGGCCAGAGCCGCCACCGGACTGGCGGTATGGCCCTATCTGGCCTGCGGCATCTCGTCGCCGCTGCCGCCGATCCCCAACCTGCTGCCCAACATGACGGTGGTGGGTATCCTGCGGGACGGGACCGACCGGGAGGTCATATCGCAGATCAATCTGGCCCTCCACGGCACCGGCTGGACGGAGCAGGACGGCCGGCGGGTCATCGGCTATTGCCGCACGGCGCCGCAGCAGTCGCCGGAGGAGGCGGCGGAGCCGCTGGTGGCGGCATGGCGGCAGCGACTGGAGGATCTCGCCGCCGTGGGGATCGGCGGTCCGTCGGAGCAGGGACTGGCGGAGAGTTACCGCACGGCCTGCCGGGCAGCGGACTGCCGCATTTTCCATCTGGAGGGAACGCTGGTGTGCCGGGATACGGCCTCTGATGTGCCGGAGCCTTACCCCCTGAAGGCGGAGGGACAGCTGCTCCATGCGCTGCGAAGCGAGGAGGGCGGGTTGGAGGAGGCCTGCCGCCACATGGGGCGTTGCATGACAGCGGCCTGCAACGGAGACGCCGGAGCCCTGCGGGAGCAGATGACGCTGCTGTGGGCCGGAATCGCAAGGCTGTGCGCCGAGTCGGCCCTCCCACCGCCGGAGCGGCTGACCACGGAGGGGATCTTCACGGTGGAGCAGCTGTGCCGGAGGATACAGACCGTCTGCGAGGATGTGCGCTGCCAGCTGGTTCTGGTGCGGGATTCGGAGCATCCTCTGGTGCAGGCGGCACTGACGGCCATCCAGCTGCGGTTCCGGGAGCCGCTGAAGCTGGAGACTGTGGCAAAGGAGCAGTACGTCAATGCGGCGTATCTGGGGCGTATTTTCCGGGCGCAGACGGGTCAGAGCTTCCGGGATGCTCTGACGGAGGAGCGGATGCGGCGGGCCGAGCGCCTTCTGCGCCAGCAGGTCTCCGTATCGGACACGGCGGTGGCTGTGGGGTACAGCGACTCCAACTACTTCAGCCGTGCGTATAAAAAGTACTTTGGTCACTCCCCCAGTGAAAGCGGTCCGCTTCGTACCCATTGAAGGAAGCAGGGACTCCGCAGCGGTATGCGGAGCCCCTGCTTTTTTTGCAGTACGGTAAGTGCAGAAAAGTAAGATAGTGCAAAAAGTCCTGATTGGCCGGGGAGGTGGTCGGTGCGATTGCTGCAATTATTACAAAAAAGGGGCGCAAAGAGGCATTCTCATTGGACACTGTATCTGTTATGATGTAGAAAAATTACACGGAACGCCAAGAAAAGACAGAAAACGACAAGGCAGGAGGCCCCGATGATGATTGACAAGCAGAAGCTTTTGGATATATTGACCTCTGAGATTGAGTCCTCCACCGGCTGTACCGATCCGGGCAGCGTGTGCCTGGCGGTGGCCGTGGCGGCGCATACCCTGGGGCGCAGGCCGGAAAAAATCGACGTGCTGGTGAGCCCCAACATCTACAAAAACGGTGTCAGCGTGGGCATCCCCGGCACGAATCGCATCGGACTGGAGCTGGCGGCGGCGCTGGGTGCGCTGCTGGATGAACCGGAACGGGGTCTGGCCATTCTGGCCGATGTCACCGGTGATATCGTGCAGCAGGCGGCGGCCATCGTATCCGACGGGCGAGTACACGTCGCCTACGGCCAGACGCCGGAGCCGCTGTATGTGCGGGCCATCGTCTCCGGCGGCGGCGAGGAGGCGCAGGCGGTGATCCGGGGGGACTACTCCTGCGTGACGGAGATCCTGCGAAACGGAGCGCCTGTGATGCAGGCGGAGGGGCGGACCCATGGAACGGCGGTCTATCCGTTGGTGGAATACAGCGTACAGGAGCTGTACGAGACCATCCTCTCCATGGAGCCGGAAAGCTTCCGGTTTTTGTTGGAGGATGCCCGGCGGAATCAGGAGGCGGTCAGAAGAGATCTGGAGGATCCGGAGCTGCCGCTGGGCAGGCTGCTGAAGCAGCGGATCTCCGGTCAGATGACCGGCCCGCTGGCAGTTTCTGCCGAGGCGCAGGCCTACACCGCCGCCGCCGGGGAGGCCCGGATGAGCGGCCTGAATGTGACCATCATGGCCATTGCCGGAAGCGGCAACCACGGCATCACGAACTTTGTGGGCGTCCTCTCCGCAGCGGAGGCGCTGGGAGCCTCTGAGGAGCAGACCGCCACGGCGCTGGCCATCAGCTCCATGATCACCATCTACATCAAGGCCCACATCAAGCGGATGACCGCCTTTTGCGGCTGCGGCGTTGCAGCGGCCACCGGCATGACCGCCGCCGTCAGCTATCTGCTGGGCGGCAGCTACGACACGGCGGTCCACGCCATGCAGACGGTGTTGGGGACCATCGGCGGAATGTTCTGCGACGGAGCGAAGATCTCCTGCGCCTATAAGCTCAGCACGGCCGCCTCGCTGGCGGTGCAGGCAGCGTATTTGGCCAGAGAGGGCTGCTTCGTTCCCGCAGGCGTGGGCATCATCGGAAATACCATCGAGCAGACCTTCGCCAACGTGGGGCGGCTCAACGATCCGGGCATGGTGGCCACGGACCGGGAGCTTGTGGCCATCATTGCGGAGAATCAACGACATATGGCCGGCCGCAGTTAAACGGCCGGATAGGAAAGGAGCAAGATCATGATCGTTCTGAAGGGACGAGTGCTGGACGGCAACGGCGGCGCACCCATCGAAAAGGGTGCCGTGGTGCTGGAGGACAACCGGATCCGGATGGTCTGCCGGCAGAGTGAACTGCCGGACGATCCGACAGCCGAGGTGTATGAGCTGGAGGACGGCACCATCATGCCGGGTCTCATCGACGCCCATGTCCACATGGGCTGGGGCAGCGCCACGGCGGTGGACTGGATCAGCATGACGCCGCAGCTCAGCATGGCCCGTGCGCTGCGGGATATGGCGCAGCTGCGCCAGCAGGGCTACACGGCGTTCCGGGATCTGGGCAGCGACGTGCTCCTGATGCGGTCGGCTGTGGCCGAGGGGCTGCTGGATGTCCCCCGTATTTTCGGCGCCGGGCGCATCATCTCGCAGATCGGCGGCCACGGCGACGTGTATCAGAAGCTCTCGTTGGAGGCCAGCCAGCGGGCATACAGCCCCGCCTTCATCGTCAACGGTGTGGATGAGGTGCGGCGGGCCTGCCGCATCAACGCCCGCAACGGAGCGGATCTCATCAAGATCATGACCACCGGCGGCGTGTTCTCTCAGGGAGATAAGGCCACTCCCCACAGCCATTTCAGTCAGGAGGAGATCCGGGCGGCGGTGGAGGAGGCGGAGAACATGGGCAGCTATGTCTCCACCCACGCACAGGCCACACGGGGCATCAAGATGGCCCTGAAAAACGGCGTAAAGTGCATCGAGCACGGCTTCTATCTGGATGAGGAGTGCATCGAGCTGATGGTGAAGAACGACTGCTATCTGGTCCCGACGCTAGCCATCATGCACGCATCGAAGCTGTATTTTCAGGGGAAGGAGGGCGTGCTGCCCTACCTGAAGGAAAAGACGGAGAAATCCTACGAGGCCCACTACCGCTCTCTGGAGATGGCACGAAAGGCCCACATCACCGTGGGCGTCGGCTGCGACTTTCTGGGAGACGCTGCCTTCGGATGCCCGTACAGCGAGGCCACGCTGGAGCTGGAGCGGCTGTGTGTGGCGGGGTATACGCCCATGGAGGTCATCACCATGGCCACCAAGGTCAACGCACGGCTGCTGCAGATGGAGGATCAGCTGGGAACGCTGGAAACCGGCAAGCTGGCGGATGTGCTGCTGGTAGAGGGAAGGCCGGACGAGGACATCCGGGTCCTGCGCCGCAGCGACCATGTCAAGCTGGTGGTTCAGGACGGACGGATCGTGAAAAACGCCATGCCGCACACGGCCAAGGCGTGAAATATAAACAAAAGAAAGGAACATGAGCGATGGATACTATCTTTTACAACGGCATCATCCACACGCTGGACAAGGCATATCCCGAGGTAAGCGCTCTGGCCATCAAGGACGGTGTGATCCTGCGTCTGGGCAGCGACGAGGAGATCCTGGCGCTGAAGGAACCCCAGACCCGTCTCATCGATCTGCAGGGCAGACTGATGCTGCCGGGCTTTGCGGATACCCATCTGCATCTGCTGTTCTACGGAACGTTCCGCCGCCGCATCGATCTGGTGAACACCACCACCTATGAAGAGGTCGTCCGGATGTGCAGGGAGGGCGCCGAGAAGGTGCGGGGCACCAACCGCTGGGTCATCGGCTGCAATTTCAACCAGATCAACTGGACGGATACCAACAAGATCCCCGACCGCAACGATCTGGACGCCATCGCCTCCGATGTGCCGATCTTTTTGCAGCGGGCCTGCGGCCATATCGTGTGCATGAACACGATGGCGCTGCAGCTGGCCGGCCTGTGGGACGAGCGGGAGGCCACCACCAAGCAGACCATGGACTTCGGCCCCGACGGTCTGCCCAACGGCTACGTCCGTGAAAATTCCGCCATGTGCGTCCAGAGCTGCTGGGAGCGCTATACGGTGGAGGAGATCAAGGACATTCTGGAATCCACCTGTCTGGAGGCTGCCTCCAAGGGGATCGTGCAGGTCCACACGGACGACTTCAACCTCATCGCCGACGACGACTTCGAGGATGTTCTGCAGGCGTATCGGGAGCTCAACGAGGAGGGGCGGCTGCCCATCCGTGTCAACGAGCAGATCCGCTTCCGCCGCACGGACCAGCTGCAGCGGTTCCTGGATCTGGGCTATCGGGCCAACGACACCATGGGTCACTTCAAGTTCGGCCCGGTGAAGTTCCTGTGCGACGGCTCTCTGGGCTCCCATTCCGCCGCCATGCGTCAGCCGTATCACAACGACCCGGGCACCAAGGGCCTGCTGCTGTTCACCGACGAGGAGCTGTACGAGCTGGCCAAGCTTGCCTATACCAACGGCTACCATCTGACGGCCCACTGCATCGGTGACGCGGCGCTGGAGCAGATGATCAACACCATCCAGCGGGTCTCCGCGGAGTTCCCCCACGCCGACCGCCGCAACGGCATCATCCACTGCCAGATCATGGACGAGGCACTGCAGGACCGGTTCCGGAAGCTGAATCTGGTGGCCTATGTTCAGCCTATCTTCATCAAGGCCGACTCCGCCGTGGTGGACGACTGCGTGGGCGCAGAGCTGGGACGCCAGAGCTACAACTGGCGGCGCTATGAGGATATGGGCGTTCATATGTGCGGCGGCTCCGACTGCCCGGTGGAGCCCTTCGACGTCCTGCCCAACATCTACTGTGCCGTGACCCGCAAGGGAAAGCCCGGCATGGAGGCGTGGTATCCCGAAAACGGTGTCACGCTGGAGGAGGCGGTGGAGATGTTCACCAAGGAAGCCGCCTACGCCTCCTACGACGAGGCCAAGTACGGCACCATCACCGTCGGCAAATACGCCGATCTTGTGGTGCTGGACCGCAACATCTATGACAGACCGCTGGAGGAGCTGTGTGAAGCTCAGGTGGATCTGACCATGGTAGAAGGAGAGATCGTGTTCCAGCGGTAAATGCGCCGGAACGCAAGAAAACACAAAAGGAGGCTCTATCAAATGAAGAAGAACCACATTACAAGGGACAGTATCATTGTTGGTCTGGCACTGTTTTCCACCATGTTCGGTGCAGGCAACCTGATCTTCCCGCCGCAGATCGGCTTGGCCGACGGTACCCAGTGGGGCTGGGGCGCTCTGGGCATCGTGCTCACCGGCGTGATCCTCCCCGTGCTGGCCTTTTGGGGCGTGAACAACGTCGGCACGGACGTCAAGTGCCTCATGGGCCACGTACACCCTAAGTTCTATGACATTTACTACCTCTTTGGCTGTATTCTGGTGGGCACGGGTTCCACCCTGCCCCGCAACGGCGCCACCACTCACGAGATGGGCGTGCTGGCCATCTTCCCCAATGTGCCCTCATGGGTGACGATGATCGTCTTCTTTGCACTGGTGTTCTTCTTCGGCTGTGACAAGGGCAAGGTCGTGGATAAGCTGGGCAAGTATCTGACGCCGCTCCTGCTGATCCTGCTGGCCATCGTGCTGGTGAAGGGCGTGATCTCCCCCATCGGCACGCCGCAGGATACCGGCATCTCCAAGCCCCTGCCCTCTGCTATGCTCACCGGTTATCTGACCGGCGACCTGACGGTGGGCCTGATGTGCGCCAACATTTTTATCGGCGGTATTCTGGACAAGGGCCACACCAATCCTCTGGAGCGTAAGCGCAGCGGCCTGATCGTGGGTCTGACCTCCATTGTGGCGCTGGGCATCATCTACATCATCCTGACCTACATCGGCGCCTGCGGCGGTGACTACTACGACCTGAGCGTGCCTCAGACCACCCTCCTCAGCGGTCTGGTGGGCCGGGTGCTGGGCGGCTTCGGTAAGGTCTGCATGGGTCTGGCGGTCAGTCTGGCCTGCCTCACCACCGCCATCGGCATCGGCTCCACCGGCGCCTCCGTCATCAACGAGGTCTCCAAGGGCCGCATTTCCTACAAGCTGTGGATGGGCATCGCCTGCGTGGTGGGCGCTGTGTTCGGCTCCTTCGGCATCCAGAACATCATCAACTATGTGACTCCCATCTTCCTCATCATGTATCCCATCTGCATCGTGCTGACCGTGCTGGGTCTGGTGGACAAGTGGATCCCCAACGACGGCGTGTATAAGTTCGGCGTGGCTGCGGCCGGTATCGTCAGTGTGGGCGACGCCATTCTGGCGGTGGCTCCCAATCTGGACGGCCTGCGCAAGGTCATGTACATGATCCCCCTGGCGGAGCAGGGCTTCTCCTGGCTGATCCCCACGGTGATCGCCATGGTCATCGGCGGCATCGTCTACCGTGGCAAGCCTCGCTACAACTACGGCGAGACGGCAGTGGCCACGGAGGAAGCTGCCAAGTAATCTATTCATCCCCTACCCCCCCTCATTTGAAAAGGTTCCCTGCGGCTATACCACGGGGAACCTTTTCCTGTCGGAGAGGGACATCCAACGGAGTATTACCCTATGAAAAGAATCTCGACCTCCACCCTGCAGCGCCCCATGGTCATCTGCCTGCTGGCGGCCTTTTGCTGCCTGCTGTGGGGCAGCGCCTTCCCGGCGGTGAAGATCGGCTACGGCCTGTTGTCTATTTCCTCCGCTGATTCGGCGGAACAACTGATCTTTGCGGGGCTGCGTTTTTTCTTTGCCGGTGTGGTGACGGTGCTTTTCCACAGCGCTTCCCTGCGTCGGCTGCGGCTTCCCGCACGCTCCTCCCTGTGGAAGGCCACGAAGCTGGGTCTGATCCAGACCCTCGTGCAGTATGCCCTGTTCTATATCGGCATGGCGCACACCTCCGGCGTCAAGGGCTCCGTCCTGATGGCGGTCCACGTGTTCTTCGCCATTTTGATCTCCGCCAAGCTGTTTCACTATGAGCGGCTCAATGCCCCCAAGCTGCTGGGCTGCCTGTGCGGCTTCGGCGGCGTGCTGCTGATCAATCTGTCCGGCGGCGGGTTGGGCGGCGGTTTCACCCTGCTGGGGGACGGTGCGGTGCTGCTGGCGGCGCTGGCCAACGGCTTCTCCATCTCGCTTTTCAAGCGGTATGCCGAGGGAGAGGACACCCTGACCCTGTGCGGATATCAGTTCATCGTGGGCGGGGGGCTTTTGCTGCTGACAGGACTGTGCTTCGGCGGTACGCTGCCGCATTTCACCGGGCAGTCCCTTCTGCTGTTGGGATACATGGTGCTGCTGTCCGCCGTGGCCCAGACCATCTGGAGCGCCCTGACCCGGTACAATCCGGTGGGGCGGGTGGCGGTATACGGCTTTTTGAATCCCGTGTTCGGCGTGCTTCTGTCGGCGCTGTTCCTGCGGGAGGGACAGCAGGCCTTTACCCCGTACAGTTTAGCGGCATTGGTACTGGTATGCGTGGGAATTTTCGTGGTCAACCGCAGCGATACCCCCGGCAGGGGAGCGCAGGCCGATCAGCAACCATAACAGGAAAAGGGACGGTCCCTGTGGACCGTCCCTTTTCCTGTGGGAGGGCTTGCTATATTCCCTTACGCATATGGGAGCTTCCGGAACAGCTGGTGCTCCTCCTCGCCGCTGCCAAAGACATCCTCCGACACCTCTTGGGGACGGTGAGGGATTTCAGGTCCCGGCAGCTGACCAGCGCAGACCAGCCGAAGGGGGCCTTTGAAGCACTGATGATGTGCTCCACATGGCGAAAGCCCTGCATCTCTCCCGCAATACCGTCGCCAAGCATATGCGCCTGCTGGAGGAACACGGGCTCATCATCACGGAATGGACGCAGATACAGATGAAAAACGGTATTAGGAAAAACGGTATTAGGAAAAACGGAAACTTGCGCTGCACCATCGTTCCCATGCACGAGGTCTTGGAGCAGTGTTACCAGCGGCAAACGACCGAACTGGAGCGTCAGCGAGTGCGGCAATAGCTGCCGGTACAGAGCACAGAGACCATATGTCCGCCCCTGTGAGCCGCTGTGTGGTCTCTTTCGGAGTGGGGCAGCATTCCTGCCCCGAAGAGAGGTATCAAACCACTTTTAGGCGGCTTCCTCGGCTCTGCGGAGGACGAAAGAAGAAGCAGGGAAAAAATTTCAAAACCGGGGCGAGAGCTCAGGTTTTCGGAATACAAAAATATGCCCCCGGCTGAGCCGGGGGCATACCCTGTATGGGAAAGACGATCGCTTACTTCTGATAGAGCACCTTGTCGGCCTCGGCCATTTCGGCAAAGACGCCGGCGTGCTTCTTGGCGGTGACGGCCTTGATAACCAGCAGGGTCGCGACCATCAGAACGATGGCGATGATCATGCAGACCACAGCGCTCTGGACCAGACCGGCAATGATGAAGCTGACGAAGGAAACGGCGGCCACGGTGATACCATAAGGCAGCTGCGTCGCCACGTGGTTCAGGTGGAAGCAGTGGGCGCCGGCAGAAGCCATGATGGTGGTATCGGAGATGGGGGACAGGTGGTCGCCGCACACGCCGCCGGCGCAGGAAGCGGCCAGACCCACGGACAGCAGAGTCATCTGGGTATCCCAGTCAAACACGGCGCAGACCAGCGGGACCATGATGCCGATGGTACCCCAAGAGGTACCGGTGGCGAAGCCGATGAAGCAGGCCA
>PPYE01662604.1_pt1 | contig 11640 bp, 11 predicted proteins | sample 1559881 | NCBI WGS metagenome assembly PPYE01 (sample SAMN08240022, study PRJNA423297) | Human gut metagenome, whole genome shotgun sequencing project.
ACTCCATTCTACCACAGGGGGCTGTATGAACTCTTTTTATTTTTCTAAAGTGTTGCACTTGATAGTATAATTCACCAAAAATTTAAGCAGGGGCGGCCCTTATGGGCCGCCCCTGCTGCTTATACGCTCAGATCCTCCGGCCGGTCCACATCGGCCAGTTCCTTTGGGGAGAGGGCCTCCACCAGCACCAGCCGGTCCGGGTGGCGCTTCACCACCGCGCCGCCGCCGGTGTCCCCGGTGAGGGCGGCCAGCTCCCCCAGCAGATCGGCGGGGAAGAGGACGGGATTGCCCCGTTTTCCGCCCCAGGACAGGGCACAGATGGCGTCTTTTGATTCCTCAAAGGTATCTTTCAATCGAATAATACTTTTTGTGGTCAGAAAAGGCTGGTCGCACACCGAGAAGAGCACCCCATCCATGTCCCCCATCCGGGAGACCCCCAGGCGGATGGAGGCGGAGATCCCTTCTGCACCATTGGGGTTGTACAGGGGGAGAAAGCCCAGCTCCTCCCCGGCCTCCAGCACCTCCTGGTAGGGGGAGCACACCGCCAGCCGGTCCAGCCCCGCCCCTGCCAGGGTGGTCATGGCGCGGCGGTAGAGGGGCACGCCCTCTACCAACCTCAACAGCTTATTGGAGCCGAACCGCCGGCCCAGACCGGAGGCCAGCAGCACGGCGCCCACCCGTTTCACCGCCAGAACTGGGAGGGACCGCGGGACACATAGTGCCCCAGACCCTCCTGGACCACCTTGCCGTCCTGTACCGCCACCTGGCCGTCCAGCAGCACCGTGTCGGTGCGGCCCGCCATCTCCATGCCCTCGTAGGGGGTGTAGTCCACCCGCTGGTACTGGGCCTCGGCGGTAATACGCCAGGTATAATTGGGATCAAAGATTACGATATCGGCGTCGCTGCCCACCGCCAGAGCGCCCTTCTGGGGGAACATACCGAAGAGCTGGGCGGGGTGCTGGGCCAGGGCCAGCATCATCTGATGGGAGGTGATGCGGCCGGATTTCACGCCGCAGGTGTACATGATGGGGGGGCGGTGCTCGGTGCCGGGAATGCCGCCGGGGATGGCGGAGAAGTCGTCCTTGCCCAGCATCTTGGTGGGGTTGAAGTTGAAGGAGCAGTGGTCGGTGCCGATGGTGTCGATCTCCCCGTTCTCCAGGGCCTCCCACAGGGCGTCCACGTCGGACCGGGGCCGGGCGGGGGGAGCGCACACATACTTGGCGCTCTCGAAGCCGGGCAGGTGGTACTTGTCCTCGGTGAGGGTGAAGTACTGGGGGCAGGACTCCAGATAGACCTTCTGGCCCCGCTTGCGGGCGGCGCGGGCCGCCTCCAGGCCCCGCTGGGTGGACAGGTGGACCACATTGACGGGGTAGCCCGCCTGCTCGGCCAGAGCCAGCCAGCGGTCCACCGCCTCCGCCTCCATGACGGCGGTGTGGGACAGGGGATGGCTGGCGGGGGAGAGCTTGCCGGCGGCCTTCAGCTCGGCGATGGCCCGGTCGATGAGGTCGCCGTTCTCACAGTGGCAGCCCACCACGCCGCCCTCCTTGCCCACGGCCTTGATGACCTCGTAGGCCACACCGTCGGAGATGCGGATGTTGGCGTAGGCCAGGTACACCTTGTAGGAGGTGACGCCCTGGGTGGTCATCTGGGGGATTTCAGCGATGATGCGGGGGTCCCAGTCCTTGATGGTCATATGGAAGCCGTAGTGGCAGCTGGCGTGGCCGCCGGCCCGGGCGTGCCACTCGTCCAGGGCGGACTGAAGGGAGGCCCCCCGCTCCGGCTCGGCAAAGTCCAGCACGCAGGTGGTGCCGCCGGCCAGAGCGGCCCGGGTGCCGCTCTCCCAGTTGTCGGCGGTCTCCCGGATGGTGCCCTTGTTCATCTCGAAGTGGGTGTGGGTGTCGATAAAGCCGGGGAACACCAGCTTGCCGGTGGCGTCAATGACCTGGCTGTCGCCCACCGGCAGGGCGGGGCCGATCTCAACGATCTTGCCTCCATCCACCCGCAAGCCGGCCTGCACCGGACCTTCCGGGCAGATCAGGGTGCCGTTTTGGATGAGGATAGACATGGAACAGACCTCCTTTTACAGCTGCATAATGAGGATGGGGACAATGATCTTTATTGCGCCCACGATGAGGGTCATAAAGGTGAGCAGGGCCAGGGCGCTGGAGCGTTTGCCGAAGGCGTCCTGCCAGCGGTCCAGCATCCGGGTGAAGTTGGTCATCCGGCGCTGGGGGCCCAGCAGGTCGGCCATGCCCCGGAACAGGGTGTAGGCCAGATAGCCCAGCCACACGGCGATGAGCACGAAGGTGAGGGTGCCGTCATGGCGCCAGAACAGCAGAAGATAGAGGGAGAGGATAAAGCTGGCCAGGGTCAGGATAAAGTGGGCCCAGACCCCCATTTTGGCGGCGCGTTCATTCATGGTGATAGATTTCCTTTCTTTGGTTGGTTTCAGGGACGGATGCCCGCCCGGTCAAAGGCGGAGAGCAGCGCGTCCATATCCGGGGATACCAGCAGGGGTTCCCCGGCGGCTTTGATGCCGTTTTGCACGTCTTTCAGACCGTTGCCGGTGACAATACTCACCACGGTACTGTCGGGAGAGATGAGGCCCAGCTCCAGAGCCTTCTTCACCCCGGCGGTGCCGGTGACCCCGGCGGGCTCCCCAAATACCCCCTGGGTGCGGCCCAGCAGGCGCATGGCGGCGAGAATCTCCTCATCGGACACATTGACGGCCACGCCGTGGGAGGCCCGGATGGCGCCCAGGGCCTTGTCCGGGTTGCGGGGCACCCCAACGGCGATGGAGTCGGCCAGGGTGTTTTCCTCCGTAGGGGACCAGGGCTGTCCGGTCTGGATGGCCCGGTTCAGGGGGCAGCAGCCCTCGGCCTGGACGGCGATGAGCCTGGGCAGCCGGTCAATGAGGCCCACCTCATACAGATCGGTGAGGCCTTTCCAGGCCCCGGCAATGGTGCAGCCGTCCCCCACGGAAAGGGCGATATAGTCGGGCGCCTGCCAGTTCAGCTGCTCCATAATCTCCAGGGTCACGGTTTTTTTGCCCTCGGACAGGTAGGGGTTGATGGCGGCGTTGCGGTTGTACCAGCCCCACTTGTCGATGGCGGCCCTGGACAGCTCGAAGGTGTCCTCATAGGAGCCGTCCACGCTGATGACGGTGGAGCCGAAAATCCGCAGCTGGGCCACCTTGCCCTTGGGGGCCCGGCTGGGCACGAAGATGTAGGTATGCAGGCCCGCCGCGGCGGCGTTGCCCGCCAGGGAGGAGGCGGCGTTGCCGGTGGAGGAGCAGGCGATGGTGTCCGCCCCCGCCTCCTTTGCCTTGACCACCGCCAGGGCGGAGGCCCGGTCCTTCAGAGAGGAAGTGGGGTTCTGGCCGTCGTCCTTGATGTACAGCTTTTTCAGCCCCAGTTCCGCCCCCAGCCGGTCCGCCTCGTAGAGGGGGGACCAGCCCACCCGCAGGGGCGGGGGAACGGACTCCTCCTCCATGGGCAGCAGGGGCCGGTACCGCCACATGGACCGGTCCGGGTTTTGGGCCAGCTTTTCCCGGGAAAAATCCCGGCGGAGGGCGGCGTAGTCGTACTGGATATCCAGGATGCCCCCGCAGAAGCAGGTGGTGAGGTCGGGGACGGCGGCATATTCCCTGCCGCACTTGACGCACTTGGCGCCCAGAACGTATTTCATGGAGGAACCTCCTTTTACAGGCCCTTCAGCACCCCGGTCTCCTCGTTGAAGGCCCGGATCAGCTCATCCAGGGCGTCGGCCTGGCTGTGGACGTCGGCCCACTCGGTGCCGTACCACAGGGCGTCCAGTTCGTCGGTGGTCTTACCCTGCTGCTCCACCCAGGTGTAATACTTCAGATTGTGGACCCGCTTGCGGTCGTAGTAGCCCAGCTCCGCCATGTAGTCGGTTTTCAGGCCCATCAGGTGGAGGGCAAAGTCATAGGCGGCGGCTTTGGCGTCGTACTCGCCCAGCTGGGCGGTCAGCTCTGCCAGACGGGAGCGGTACATATCCGCCGAGTCGGTGAGGACGGTGCATACCACGTCGTGCCCGGTGAGCTCGTAGTACTTGGCCAGCTTGATGCAGCACAGCACGTTGGCGATGCCCGAGATGCCCATGAGGGACAGCTGCTCCACCAGCTGGGGGTCCACCCCGGCGTCCATGAGCTGGGCCTTGCCCGCCGGCTCGTTGAACAGCCGCAGCAGGGCCATGGCGTCGTTGTCGTCCACATCCACTACCATGTCGGTGTTCTTCACGTCGTGGATCCAGGGCACGTGCTTGTCGCCGATGCCCTCCACCCGGTGATCGCCGAAGCCGTTGTTCAGAATGGTGGGGCACTGGACCGCCTCGCCCACCGCCAGCTTCATGGCGGGGTAGACCTCCTTCAGGTAGTCGCCGCAGCCGATAGTGCCGGCAGAACCGGAGGTGAAGCAGGCGCCCGCCAGCCGGTCGCCGGGGCGCTTGGCGTCCTCAAAGGCCTCGGCCACCGCCGCGCCGGTGACCTTGTAGTGCCACAGATGGTTGCCCATCTCGGCAAACTGGTTGAAGATCATGCAGGAGGGGTCCCGGCTGAGCTCGTTGGTCTTGTCAAAGATTTCCTTCACGTTGGACTCGCAGCCGGGGGTCTTGATGACGTCGGCGTCGATGGAGGCCAGCCAGTCAAACCGCTCCTGGCTCATGCCGGCGGGGAGGATGGCCACGCCGTGGACCCCCAGCAGCTTGGAGTTGAAGGCGCCGCCCCGGCAGTAGTTGCCGGTGGAGGGCCACACCGCCTTCTGGGAGGAGGCGTCAAACTGGCCGGTGACCAGCCGGGGAGCCAGACAGCCGAAGGAGGCGCCCACCTTGTGGCAGCCGGTGGGGAACCACTTGCCCGGCAGGCACAGGATGCGGGCGGGCACGCCGGTGAGGGCGGGGGGCAGCTCGATGTAGTTGGGGGCGGAGCGGTACAGACCGCCGGTGGGCACCGGCTCGTTCTTCCAGGTAATGCGGAACAGGTTGGCCGGGTCCACATCCCACAGGCCCACATGGGTCAGCCGGTCCCGGATGGGCTGAGGTACCGTCTCCGGATGGATCATATTTTCAAACGTAGGAATCACCACGCCGTTTTCCCGGGCAATACGGATGTTATGCTCCAGGCCCTGGCGATGGATGGTCAGGTCGATCATACACAAGCCTCCTTACCGAGATACTTACCAACATGATAGCACATGACGCTGAGAAATCAAGGAAAAGTATCCCACAACACTGGGAAAAAGACCGTCGGATTTGTGAAGAGACAACAAAGGGGCGCGCCGTCACTGTGGACGGCGCGCCTCTGAAGGAACGAGGGGAAAGGCTCAGTTGCTGCTCAATGCATTGACCTCCACCTGGGAGAGGAAGGCGTGGGGGTAGTCCTTGAGTACCTCCATGGTGTGGACGGCGCTCTTTTGCAGGGTGATGGTGACAGTGTAGGTGGTGGCTGCGGAGGAGGGAGCGGTGCCGCCGGAGACGCCGGTCTGGTCCAGCCGGAAGGTGAGCTCCAGGTCGGCGTAGCAGCAGTTGTCCATCCGCTCCTGGTCCTCCAGCAAATAGCGGCGGCCCAGATTGCCCTGGGCCACGTCGGTCCGTACGGCCTCCAGCAGGGGCTCCAGCAGCCCGGCGGGCAGGTACTCGAAGCCGTAGCTGTCGTCCTCCGGGTTGTACAGGTTCACCAGGGCGGCGTCCACCAGCCGGGCGGTCTCCCCAATGGAGCCGAAATAGATTTCGCTGACTGCCTGAGGCTGGTTGATGAGCCGGGACAGCTGGGCGGCGGGGGTGGAGGGGTCCTCCAGATCCTCCTGCCGGATGGGCAGATCGTACTGCCGCTCCAGCACGGTGCCGTCGGTCAGCTCATACCACAGGCGGACGGAGGTGTTGGTTTCCACCTGCAGGTCCAGGCCGTTGGACTGGGTGATCCAGGACTCGGTGCTGATTCCGCTGGCCTGCACCGCCTCCAGTTCGTCCTTGCGGCCGGTGATGGAGGAGTGGAGGCTGGTGATCTCCTCAATGGTCTGGGGATCGGAGGTGGAGAAGTCCAGGTAGGCGCCGCTGTCATAGGGGGCGCTGCTGATGCCGCTGATCTCCACTGTCTTGACCTGAGCGGCGTCGGGCACCCGGCGCTCAAAGCCCAGCAGGTCCAGCTCCAGAGTGGCCATGGCGGCCACCAGACACACCAGAAAGATCACGCAGCCCTTCCAGCTGGTTTTGAACACCCAGAACCGCTTTTTCAGCAGCATCTCCGCGATAAAGCAGCCCGCGGCCCCCCACAGCAGCATCCAGCCCAGCAGAGTCCAGGCCCCCCGGGGCAGCAGGGTGTAGAAGATGGAGTAGAAGAAGGCGCCCAGAGCGATGGCCCAGCACAGGGCCATGCCATAGCGGAATACCGGGCGCACCCAGCCCACGGTGATCACATCCCCCGCCCGCTCCAGCTGCCGGCGATGGTAGACCGCCAGAGCGATCCCCGCCAGTACCAGGCCGATGAGGGCGTAAAGAGTCACCAGGCCCAGGCCGTAGTAGCGGGGGGTGCTGCCCGTGTAGTCCAGGCCGGTGGAACGGAGCAGCTTGAGGGAGGGGGTGAACCACATGGCCCATTTCTCGGCCCACACGGCGCCGTTGAACCCGAAGAGAAATTCCCGGGCAATGCTCTCCAACAGATAGGTAATGACTGAGGCCAGGAAGTTGAGGATCAGGTAGAAGGCGGGCAGGGCCAGAATGTGGCCGGTAAACATGGCGCAGAACACGGCGAAGGAGTAGAAGAACAGGCACAAAAGGCAGGTGACCACCAGCCAGGTGAACAGGGAGCTGAACACCACCGTGCCGTTGAGGGCCTCCGCCGCCAGGGCCAGCAGAAAGACAGCGAAGTTGGGCACCCACAGAAAGGCCAGGCCGGACAGGTAGTTGGTGAGGAACAGGCCCTCCCGCCGCATGGGCAGAGCGTGGAGCATCCCCACCGAGCGGGCGGAATAGAGGTAGGAAAACACCGCCATGGCGCACAGGATGCCAAAGAGGAAGGCCAGCACCAGGGCCATGTTCCGGCTGCCGTCCAGCAGGACCAGGGGGAATTCCCAGGCGTTCCCCTTGTCCCACACGTCCCGGCGCAGCAGTACCCCCGCCGGCAGCAGTACCACCCAAATCAGGGCGTACAGCCCCCAGATGGGCCAGAACCGGGCCAGATTTTTGCAGAAGAGGGTCATATTAAAGTACGATGTCCCGGACCCCATAGTCCTCACCTCCCAACTCATAGATAAAGATTTCCTCCAGGGTGAGGGGCAGCGCCTCCATCAGAATGGGGGCGTACACCGCCAGCCGGTTGGTGACGTCGGTGGCATTGCCCCGGATGATGAGGGTATGGATGCGGCCCACCTGGGACACATGGAGCACCTCCAGGTCCTCCGGCAGCTGGGGCATCTCCCGCTCCTGGAACACGATCTGCATTTTCACCACGTTCTCCTGCAGATCGGACAGGGAGCGCTCAATGAGTACCTTGCCGTGGGAGAGGATGCCCACATGGTCGCACACGTCCTCCAGCTCCCGCAGGTTGTGGGAGGACACCAGCACGGTGGTGCCGTGCTCCGCCACGTCCCCCATCAGCAGGGACCACACCTGGCGGCGCATCACCGGGTCCAGACCGTCCACCGGTTCGTCCAGCACCAGCACCTCCGGCCGGCAGCACAGAGCCAGCCAGAAGGCGCTCTGCTTCTGCATTCCCTTGGACAGGCGGCGGATGGGCTGGTTTTCGTCCACGTTGGTGAACACATCCTTCAGAGCCTGGTACCGGGCCGTGTCAAACCGGGGATAAAAGCCCTTGTAAAAGCGCATCATGTCCCGGGTGGAGGCGGACAGAAAGTAGTACAGCTCGTCGGGAATGTCGGCGATGCGGGCCTTGGCGGCGGGGTTTTCGTAGATGGGGTTGCCGTCCAGCAGCACCGAGCCGGAGTCCTGCCGGTACACCCCGGTGACGTGGCGCAGCAGGGTGGACTTGCCCGCGCCGTTGGGGCCCACCAGACCGTAGATGGAGCCCTGGGGCACCGTCATGGTCAGACCGTCCAGGGCCTTAAAGCCGTCGAAGGTCTTGACCACATTCTTGGCTTCGATCATGGTTTCCTCTCCTCTCTGGCCGCCTGGCGGGCGGCGGCCTCGTCCAAACGGCGGGCCAGTTCCCCCGCCGTCATACCCAAAAACAGCAGCTCTGCGGCGGAGGAATCAAAGTCCTTCAGCAGCCGCTCCCGGCGGTCGGCGTTTACGTCCGCCTGGGGGGCGGCAAAGGAACCCTTCCCCGCCACGGTGTACAGATAGCCCTCCCGCTCCAGGGACTCGTAGGCCCGCTGGATGGTGTTGGGGTTGATGGCCAGCGACGTGGCCAACGCCCGCACCGAGGGAAGCTTATCCCCGGCCTGGAGGGCCCCCGTCACAACCAGGTGCCGCAGTCCATCCTTTACCTGTTCATAGATGGGCCGGGCGTCCCGGTAATTCAGCTGGATCATCCTGGCATCTCCTTTCCGGAAGTGTATGACATATCTTAGTACAGTCAGTATACACGGGGGACGGTGGAAAATCCTTAAAAAAGTGTGACGTTTTTCTTCCGGTTTTCGGCGGGGGCGACGCGCAGAGCATAAAAAAACGTCCCGCGGTTTTCCGCGGGACGTTTGATAGCGGCAAAAGCCGATCAGCACATGGGCTTGAGGTCGGGGGAGACGATCAGGGTGGCCTCGGTGGCGGCCTGGATCTGCTCCACGGTGAACTCGGGGTTGTACTCCACCAGCTCCAGACCCTTGTCGGTCACGTTGATCACAGCCATCTCGGTGATGATCTTGGTGATGCAGTGCACGGCGGTGTAGGGCAGACGGCACTTCTTCAGGATCTTGGGGTTGCCCTTGGCGGTGTGCTCCATGGCAACGATGACGTTCTTGGCGCCCACCAGCAGGTCCATGGCGCCGCCCATGCCGGGCACCTTCTTGCCGGGGATGATCCAGTTGGACAGGGAGCCCTCCTCGTCAACCTCCAGGCCGCCCAGGATGGTGGCGTCCACATGGCCGCCGCGGATCAGGCCGAAGGAGGAGCAGGAGTCGATAAAAGCGCCGCCGGGGGCCACAGCGGCGGGAGCGCCGCCGGCGTCGGTGACGTACAGGGGGTCACGGTTGTTGTCATTGACAGTGCCGGTACCCACGATGCCGTTCTCAGACTGGAGGGTAACCTTCACGCCCTCGGGCAGGTAGTTGGGAACCAGGGTGGGCAGGCCGATACCCAGGTTGACCACGTCGCCGTCCTTCAGCTCCTTGGCGACCCGCTTGGCGATAAAGCCCTTGATCTCAGACTTTTCCATTACGCATTCCCTCCATCCACAACGTAGTCCACGAACACGCCGTAGGTGTGTACGTTCTCAGGCTCGATCTCACCGATCTCCACCACATGGTCGGCCTCGGCGATGACCAGATCGGCGGCGGTGGCCATGGGCAGGTTGAAGTTGCGGGTGGTGCCCTTGTACCACACGTTGCCGGCCTTGTCGATCTTGTTGCCGCAGATGATGGCCACGTCGGCGTGGACGGTCTTCATCAGCAGGTAGTCGCGGCCCTCGATGGTCTGCTTACCCAGGCAGAAATCCTTGTTGTCCTCCACGATGGTGCCCACGCCGGTGGGGGTGAGCACGCCGCCCAGGCCGGCGCCGTTGGCGCGGATCATCTCGGCCAGGGAGCCCTGGGGGATCAGGTCCACCTTCAGGGTGCCCTCGTTCATCTGCTGGGCGACCTCGGGGTTCAGGCCCACATGGGTGGCGATGAGGTGCTTGACCTGCTTATTGTGGATCAGCTTGGCGATGCCGTAGTAGTCCTCGCCCAGAGGGCCGCCGGGCATGGAGCCGTCGTTGGAGATGAGGGTAAAGTTGCCCTTGCCGGACTTGGACAGGGCGTCGATGATCTTGTGGGCGTTGCCGCAGCCCATGAAGCCGCCCACCATGATGGTGGCGCCGTCAGGGATGAGGGCCACAGCCTCTTCCACAGTGACAAACTTGGCCATTGGAGTGTCCTCCTTAAATCACATTATTTTCAAGCCGGAGGGCCGGTAAACGGCCCTCCGGTTTGAAGTTACGGATGGATCAGCACTTCTCAAAGATGGTGGCGACACCCATGCCGCCGCCGATGCACAGGGTGGCCAGGCCCTTCTTGGCCTCGGGCCGCTTCTGCATCTCGTGGAGCAGGGTGAGGGCCACGGCGATGGACTGAGCGGCAAAGGCCTCGTTGGCCTCCACCAGGTCGATGTCGTCGATCTTCAGGCCGGCCTTGGCCATAGCCTGACGGGAAGCGGGCACGGGGCCCACGCCCATGATCTTGGGATCCACGCCGCCCTGGCCCCAGCCGATCAGCTTGGCCATGGGCTTCAGGCCGTACTTCTCAACAGCCTCGCCGGAAGCCAGCACGATGGCGGCAGCGCCGTCGTTGATGCCGGAGGCGTTGGCAGCGGTGACGCGCTGGACGTGCTTCTTGGCGTCAGCCTCGTGGACCTGGGTGACCTCAAAGGTGTGGACGATCTCGTCCTCCACGCCCTCGGGACCGGCGGGGAAGGCGCCGCGCAGCTTGGAGACGGACTCCATGGTCACGCCGGCCTTGGGGAACTCGTCCACCTTGAACTCCACCATTTCCTTCTTTTTCTTCACCATGACGGGCACGATCTCGTCCACGAACTTGCCGGCAGCCTGGGCGGCCTCGGTCTTGTTCTGGGAGGACACGGCAAAGGCGTCCATCTCCTCGCGGGTGATGCCCCACACGTCGGCGATGTTCTCAGCGGTGGTGCCCATGTGATAGTTGTTGTAAGCGTCCCACAGGCCGTCCTTGATCATGGTGTCCACGACCTTCTTGTCGCCCATGCGGGCGCCCCAGCGCTCAGCAGGCAGAGCGTAGGGAGCAGCGGACATATTCTCAGTGCCGCCGGCCACGATGACGTCGGCGTCGCCGGACAGGATGGCGCGGGCGCCCTCAATGACGGACTTCATACCGGAGCCGCACACCATACCCACGGTGTAAGCGGGCACGGAGTAGGGCAGACCGGCCTTCACGCCCACCTGACGGGCGGGGTTCTGGCCCTGGGCGGCGGTGAGGATGCAGCCGAACATCAGCTCATCCACCTGCTCGGGCTTCAGGCCGGAGCGGTTCAGGGCCTCCTTGACCACCACAGCGCCCAGATCGGTGGCGGGGGTGTCCTTCAGGCTGCCCCCGAAGGAGCCGACAGCGGTACGGCAGCAATTGACTACGTAGACTTCTTTCATTGTGAATGACCTCCAGATTATTTCGATTTCTCCCCTAATAAACCCTTCGTTTCATTATACATCCGACATTAGTAAAAATCAACTGTGGAAAGTGTGGAAGCGGGGTGTGTCAAAGGGTATCCAGTTTGTACCAGAAGCGCAGGGGCAGGATAGGGTTGCGGGCCGGGTTGCAGGGGGATATAATAAGGAAGAACAAGAGCGGAGAAGGAGGCGTGGTATCGTGCGGGAAGAACACTGGGCGGCCTATCTGGACTGCGTGGGGGAGCTGCTGGTGTCCCAGCCGGTGCAGGCCATGAAGGAGATCCGGCACCATCCGGGGGTGTCCTGCTTTGAGCACAGCCTGTTTGTGTCCTATGTGGCCT
>PPYE01663107.1_pt1 | contig 11639 bp, 6 predicted proteins | sample 1559881 | NCBI WGS metagenome assembly PPYE01 (sample SAMN08240022, study PRJNA423297) | Human gut metagenome, whole genome shotgun sequencing project.
GACGGTTATCTGCTCGGATAAAACCGGGACCCTGACCATGAACGAAATGACGGTGAAGGCGGTGATCACTGCCGACAGCGTCTATCGGGTGGAAGGGGATAGCTATGAGCCGGTCGGTAAGATCCACGCCATTGACGATCCGACGCCGGTCACGATCGCGCCCGGCTCGCTGTTCGAGCGCTATCTGCGCACCATCGATCTGTGTAACGACAGCCAGCTTATCAAAGAGGAGAGCGGGCTGTGGAAAATCACCGGCGGCCCGACCGAGGGGGCGCTGAAGGTGCTGGCGGCGAAGGTCACTCTGCCGCCGCTGACCAGCGAACTGCGCAGTAAAATTCCTTTTGATTCGCAATATAAATACATGTCGACCCTCTACCGGCTGGGTGAAGAGGAGGTAGTGCTGGTCACTGGCGCGCCGGATGTCCTGTTCCGCCTGTGCCAGTATCAGCAGAGCGACAGCGGATTGCAGCCGCTGGATCTCCCGTACTGGGAAGGCAAAATTGAAGAGTACGCCCGGGAAGGGCTACGGATGGTGGCCGCAGCCTGGAAGCCGGCTGCCGCAGGCCAGACCGAACTGACCCATCAGGATCTGCAGCAAGGGGTGATTTTGCTAGGGGTCGCCGGGATGATGGATCCGCCGCGTCCGGAGGCCATCACGGCGATTGCCGACTGCCTGCAGGCCGGGATCCGCGTGAAGATGATCACCGGCGACCACCCGCAAACGGCGATGAGCATCGGCAAGATGCTGGGGATTGGCAATGCGGGAAATGCCATTACCGGACGCGAGCTGGAGGTGATGGACGACGCGCAGCTGAGCGTAGCCGCGCAGCAGTTTGATATCTTCGCCCGCACCAGCCCGGAAGATAAGTTCCGCCTGGTGCAGGCTCTGCAGAGTAAGAAAGAAATTGTCGGAATGACCGGCGATGGGGTGAACGATGCCCCGGCGTTGAAGCAGGCTGACGTCGGCGTGGCGATGGGGATCAAGGGGACCGAGGTGACCAAGGAGGCCGCCGATATGGTGCTGACCGATGATAACTTCGCCACCATCGCCAGCGCAGTCCGCGAGGGGCGCCGGGTGTATGACAACCTGAAGAAAACCATTCTCTTCGTCATGCCGACCAACCTTGCCCAGGGGTTACTGATCGTGATCGCGCTGCTGGCGGGCAACGTACTGCCGCTCACGCCGGTGTTGATCCTGTGGATGAACATGGCCACCTCCGCCACGCTGTCGTTTGGCCTGGCGTTTGAAGCCGGTGAGAAAAATATTATGCGGCGGCCGCCGCGCGATCCGAAAATTCACGTGATGGACGGCTTTGCCATCTGGCGCGTAGCGTTTGTGGGGTCAATGATTGCGGTCAGCGCCTTTATTCTCGAAGCCTGGCTGCAGCCGCGCGGCTATTCGCCGGAGTTTATTCGTACCGTGCTGTTGCAGACTCTGGTCACCGCCCAGTGGTTCTATATGCTGAACTGCCGCGTATCGGATGGATTCTCGTTAACCAAAGGTCTGCTGGCCAACAAAGGGATCTGGATCGTCAGCGGCGTACTGCTGCTGCTGCAGCTGCTGATTATCTACGCGCCTTTTATGCAGATGCTGTTCGGCACCACCGGGCTGCCGTTCCGCTACTGGGTGATCACCTTTATCATCGGCTTCGCCATGTTCCTGATCGTGGAACTGGAAAAACCGCTGACCCGCAAATGGCGTTCCGCCTGACGGCGTGAAGCGCTGAACGAAAAAGAAAAGAGGGGGCATGCCCCCTCTCTGGCTGACGACAAACCTGTTTCGTCATTATGCTCGCATTTCTGCCGGGTGGCGGCATTCGCCTTACCCGGCCTACGAAAGACTTCAATATCAAACCGTTATGCAGTTATCTGTAGGCCCACGCAAGCGCAGCGCCGCCGGGCAATTCCTGAAGATTGCACGTTGTCAGCAGTTTGAGAGAGGGCATCGCCCTCTCTTTTATTATGGTTCACGCTTGTTGCGCTTTACTGTTTCGGCTCCGCGACCACGGTGCTTCCCACGCCGCGGTTATTGTACTCCCACATGCGGTTGAAGCCGTTGTCGTTGAGGTTGCGCTGCAGATTGCCTTTGTCATCGGCGCTGCCGGTGTTGCCGCTGAACGGGCGGCCGGAGCCTACCGCCGCCGCCCACGGCTGGGCAATATTAAAGCCTTCATTGATAGCGCTGTCGCGGATCACCACCTGGCCGTTGCTGTTGCCATCGACGTCCAGCGCGCGGCCGAGCTGCGCGACGTTATCCCCGGAGGCGGTGAAGCGGCTGTTGGTCGCCAGGAAGCCGTAGGTCACGCTCTTCAGAGTAGCCGGCGCGAAGACGTAGGCCTCTTTCTGGGTACGGGAATTCACCACGCGGAAATCGGTGTTATCAAACACCACCGCGCCGCGGCCGGAAACGATATCCACATCGCCTTCAATGTAGCTGTTGGTCACCAGGGTGCGGGTCTGACGGTTGTCCTGCAGACGGTTTTGCACGCCGCTGTTGGTCACGAAGAAGGTGTTTTGACGGCCAAGAATATTGACCTTATTGATCTGCACCTGGTCGCCATCGCTGCGCAATGCCACCGCCTGGTGGGTACCGGCGTCAACGCTGTCGCCGAGGTTGTTGGCGATGGTCAGGTTCTGCAGCTGCAGACCATTATTCTGTGACCAGAAGACTGCGGAACACATTACGCCGACGGTCGCCGCGGATTTGCTTTGGCAACTGTCGAACATATACCACGCCGGTTTACCCGGCATATATTTACCGCCTGGATTGACCAGACGACGCCAGGTGTTGCGATCCATCTCGGAATCAATGGCTTCGCTGATTTTCACGTCGATTGGCTTATCGCCAGTACCATACAGGGTCAGGGCGCCCGGCGCCGCCGGAACGTAGACGGTTCCAGGGTACTCGCCCGGCATAATCGCGATATACAGACGACGGTTAGAGTGACGGGCAATTGCCGCATCCACCGCCGCCTGAATGGTGGTATGGGTTACGCCCTGGGTTCCCGCAGGGCCGACGATAAAGTCAGGCTGCGCCGGCAGGCTGATGGCAGACGGCGTCCAGGCGGCGGCGTTGGGAGCCAGCGACTGGAAATAGGCCGCCGGCGTGAAGTTTTTCGCTTCTTCGGCGTTGAGTATGGGACGCGCGGTAGTGCCCGGTGCAGTCTGCGTTGAGGGCTGTTGATCGGCAGGCGTCGAGCTACAGGCGGACAGCGTCACGCCGAAGGCCAGCGCCAGCGCCAGACGGGAAACGGAATATGTGTTCATGTTGCTCCGGGCAAAATTAAGCGTAGTGAAATACCCCGTCTGAGACGCCAGGGTATAAGTCCTTTAAAACCTGCTGTTTTATACTAACTTGAACGAAACGGGAAGACGTGGACGGAAAAACTTACCGTCTTTACGCAACGCGCAGCCCTGCCGGATGGTCTTTAGTCACAAAAAAATAACATTTCCCTGCGCTATTGTTGACTTTACCGGTGTTATGAAAATAAATGTCTATACAACCCATGACAAGTTAAGCGCTATGACTGAAGCCACTTCCGAACTCGTTATCTGGCGAAACGGGCGTCTCGCCACCCTGAACCCCGATCACGCTCAACCTTACGGCCTGCTGGAGCGCCACGCGCTGCTGGTGCGCGACGGCCGCATCGCGGCGATTGTCGCCGAAGATGACGTCCCCAGCGGGCGCAGTATCGATCTTGAAGGTCGGTTGGTAACGCCGGGATTAATCGACTGCCACACCCATCTCGTCTTCGGCGGCAGCCGGGCCCAGGAGTGGGAGCAGCGGCTGAACGGCGTGTCGTATCAAACCATCAGCGCCAGCGGCGGCGGCATTAACTCCACCGTGCGCGCCACGCGCGACAGCAGCGAAGCTGAACTACTGGCGCTGGCCCAGCCGCGTCTGGAACGCCTGCTGCGTGAAGGGGTGACCACCCTGGAGATCAAATCCGGCTACGGCCTCGACCTGCCAAACGAACGCAAAATGCTGCGGGTCGCCCGACAACTGGCCGATCATAATGGCGTGGAACTGTCGGCGACGCTGCTCTCCGCCCACGCCACGCCGCCGGAATATCAAGGCGATGCTAACGGCTATATTACGCTGGTCTGCGAGACCATTTTGCCGACGCTGTGGCAGGAGGGACTGTTTGAAAGCGTTGACGTCTTCTGCGAAAACGTCGGCTTCAGCCCGCAGCAAACTGAGCGCGTCTTTCAGGCGGCGCAGGCGCTGGGCATTCCGGTAAAAGGCCACGTTGAGCAGCTCTCGTCGCTGGGCGGCGCGCAGCTGGTGAGCCGTTATCATGGGCTTTCCGCCGACCATATCGAGTATCTGACGGAAGAGGGCGTGGCGGCGATGCGCGAAAGCGGCACCGTGGCAGCCCTGCTCCCCGGCGCGTTCTACTTCCTTAATGAAACCCGTAAACCGCCGGTTGAGCTGCTGCGCAAGTACCAGGTGCCGATGGCGGTGGCGACCGATTTCAACCCCGGCACCAGCCCCTTCGCCAGCCTGCATCTGGCGATGAACATGGCCTGCGTTAAGTTTGGCCTGACGCCGGAGGAGGCGTGGGCCGGGGTGACGCGCCATGCCGCGCGGGCGCTGGGGCGCCAGGCCAGCCACGGCCAGTTGGCGCCGGGCTTTGTCGCTAACTTCGCCATCTGGGATGCTGAGCATCCCGTCGAGATGGTGTATGAGCCGGGGCGCAGTCCGCTCTGGCATCGCGTTGTTCAAGGAGAGTTGCAATGATGCTGTGGCAAGCTACGCCAGCCAGTCTCTGGCAGGGACGCGACGACAGCGCGGAAGCGCCCAATGCGCTGCGCCTGTTCCAGACCATCGCCCGCGCGGAACGCTTCGCGCCGCAGGAGATGCCCGGCGATATCGCGCTGCTCGGCTTCGCGCCGCGCATCAGGCGCTGCGCGAGGCGGTGGCCGACTGTCAGCGGGCGGGTAAACGCACGCTGGTCCTGGGCGGCGGCCACGAGACGGCCTTCGGCCACGGCGCTGGGGTACTGGACGCCTTCCCGGGCGAAAAAGTGGGCATTATTAATCTCGATGCGCATCTGGATCTGCGCTTTGCCGACTGCGCCAGCTCCGGGACGCCGTTCCGCCAGTTGGCGCTGGAGTGTGACGCGCAGCAGCGCGGTTTTCACTATACCTGCATCGGGGTTAGCCGGGCGGCGAACACCCAGGCGCTATGGGATGAAGCGGCGCGCCGCCAGGTGGCTATCGTTGAAGATCTGGAGGTGCTGACAGCCTTCGAAACTCGCGTGTTGCCGGAGCTTGAGCGCAATATCGCGCAATTCGACCGTCTGTATCTGACTATCGATCTCGACGTGCTGCCGGCGCGAGAAATGCCGGCGGTGTCGGCCCCGGCGGCGCTGGGCGTGCCGCTGGCCACGCTGCTGCGCATCGTTGAGCCGCTGTGCCGCAGCGGTAAGCTGCAGGCGGTGGATCTGGTGGAGTTTAACCCGCTGTTTGACATTGACGGTCAGGGCGCTCGCGCGGCGGCCCGTGTGGCATGGCAAATCGCCCATTGGTGGCGCTAGCGATCCGCGCTATTATTTTCGTTTCGCCGCTCCGCTTATTACGCATAAGGAAAGCCAGGCCATGTTTGCACAACAACCTCGTTCCGCGCCCGCGCCTTTCTATGAAAAGGTGAAGCAGGCGATCAGCGAAAAGATCCACAGCGGCGTCTGGCGACCGCATGACCGTATCCCGTCGGAAGCTGAGCTGGTGGCCCAGTTCGGCTTCAGCCGAATGACCATCAATCGCGCGCTGCGCGAGCTGACGGACGAAGGCCTGCTGGTCAGGTTACAAGGGGTGGGAACCTTTGTCGCCGAGCCGAAAGGGCAGTCGGCGCTGTTCGAGGTGCGCAGTATTGCCGCAGAAATTGTCGCCCGTCACCATCAGCACCGCTGTGAGGTACTCCTGCTGGAGGAGACCCGGGCGGATCATATTCAGGCGACGGCGCTCAGCGTCCCGGAAGGCACCCGCATTTTTCACTCGCTGATGGTGCATTACGAAAACGAGGTGCCGGTGCAAATCGAAGATCGCTGCGTCAATGCCGCAGTGGTCCCGGACTATCTGCATCAGGACTACACCGCCACCACGCCCCATGATTACCTGTCGCTGATCGCGCCGTTAACCGAAGGTGAACATATTGTTGAAGCGGTGCAGGCCACGGCGGAAGAGTGCGCGCTGCTGCATATTCACGCCCACGATCCGTGCCTGCTGATCCGTCGTCGCACCTGGTCGACAACCCACATCGTCTCCCACGCGCGCCTGCTGTTCCCCGGTAGCCGATATCGTCTGCAGGGGCGCTTTGGCTCCTGATCCACGCTAGCGTCAGCAAAACGTGATTGCTGACGCAATATAACAAAATTGTATCATTTCTGTTAAATCCTGGCTTGCGCATGCTTGTATAGACAAGTATATGTATCTACGTAAACAACGTTCATTGTCAGGAGAAACCCCGATGTCGCAAAGCAAATATCGCCAGCTGGACGTCCGTGCGCCAAGAGGCACGACGCTGACCGCGAAGAGCTGGCTGACCGAAGCCCCGCTGCGTATGTTAATGAATAACCTTGATCCCGATGTCGCCGAAAACCCGCACGAGCTGGTGGTCTATGGCGGTATTGGTCGCGCAGCGCGCAACTGGGAATGCTATGACGCTATCGTGAAGGCGCTGAAGAACCTGGAAAGCGATGAAACCCTGCTGGTGCAGTCCGGGAAGCCGGTGGGCGTATTCAAAACCCATGAAAACTCACCGCGCGTGCTGATCGCCAACTCCAACCTGGTCCCGCACTGGGCCACCTGGGAACACTTTAACGAACTGGATGCCAAAGGGCTGGCGATGTACGGCCAGATGACCGCCGGCAGCTGGATCTACATCGGCAGCCAGGGCATCGTGCAGGGTACCTACGAAACCTTCGTCGAAGCCGGTCGCCAGCACTACCAGGGCAGCCTGAAAGGCCGCTGGGTATTAACCGCCGGTCTGGGCGGCATGGGCGGCGCGCAGCCGCTGGCCGCGACGCTGGCCGGCGCCTGCTCGCTGAACATCGAATGTCAGCAGAGCCGCATCGATTTCCGTCTGCGTACCCGCTACGTGGATGAGCAAGCCACCTCGCTGGATGACGCCCTGGCGCGCATCAAAAAATACACCGCCGAAGGGCGGGCCATCTCTATCGCGCTGTGCGGCAACGCCGCGGAGATCGTACCGGAGCTGGTGAAGCGCGGCGTGCGCCCGGATATGGTCACCGACCAGACCAGCGCCCACGACCCGCTGCATGGCTATCTGCCGAAAGGCTGGAGCTGGGAAGAGTATCAGCAGAAAGCCGAATCCGACCCGCAGGGCACTATTCTGGCGGCGAAACGCTCGATGGCCGATCACGTGCAGGCGATGCTGGCCTTCCATGAGATGGGGGTCCCAACCTTCGACTACGGCAACAACATCCGCCAGATGGCGCAGGAAGTGGGCGTCAGCAACGCCTTCGATTTCCCGGGCTTCGTGCCGGCCTATATCCGCCCGCTGTTCTGCCGCGGTATCGGCCCGTTCCGCTGGGTAGCGCTGTCCGGCGATCCGCAGGATATCTACAAAACCGACGCGAAAGTGAAAGAGATCATCAAAGATGATCAGCATCTGCACCACTGGCTGGATATGGCGCGCGAGCGCATCAGCTTCCAGGGACTGCCGGCGCGTATCTGCTGGGTCGGTCTGGAGTGGCGGCAAAAGCTCGGTCTGGCGTTTAACGAAATGGTGCGCAGCGGCGAAGTCTCCGCGCCGATCGTCATTGGCCGGGATCACCTTGACTCCGGCTCCGTCGCCAGCCCGAACCGCGAAACCGAAGCGATGCGCGATGGTTCTGATGCGGTCTCCGACTGGCCGCTGCTCAACGCCCTGCTCAATACCGCCAGCGGCGCGACCTGGGTGTCGCTGCACCACGGCGGCGGGGTAGGCATGGGCTTCTCGCAACACTCCGGGATGGTTATCGTCTGCGATGGTACCGATGAAGCGGCGGCGCGTATCGCCCGCGTCCTGCACAACGACCCGGCCACCGGCGTGATGCGTCATGCCGACGCGGGGTATGAGATTGCCATTGAATGCGCGGCGGAACAGGGTCTGAATCTTCCGATGGTGGCGGCAACGCAGGGGAACGCTAAATGAAATCTTTAACTTTGATCCCGGGTCAACTCAGCCTGTCGCAGCTCCGCGACGTTTACAGCCACCCGGTAAATATTACCCTCGACAGCGGCGCGTTTGCCGCCATTGACGAGAGCGTGGCCTGCGTCAACGCCATCCTTGCCGAAGGGCGTACCGCCTACGGCATCAACACCGGTTTTGGCCTGCTGGCGCAAACCCGTATCTCGACGGAAGATCTGGAGAACCTGCAGCGTTCGCTGGTGCTGTCCCATGCGGCGGGCGTTGGCGAGCCGCTGGACGATGATCTGGCGCGGCTGATTATGGTGCTGAAGATTAACAGCCTGTCCCGCGGTTTCTCCGGGATCCGCCTGAGCGTGATCCAGGCGCTGATTGGCCTGGTGAATGCCGGCGTGACGCCGTGGATCCCGGCCAAAGGCTCCGTCGGCGCTTCCGGCGACCTCGCGCCACTGGCGCATATGTCGTTGACCCTGCTCGGAGAAGGTAAAGCGCGGGTACGCGGCGGCGACTGGCTGCCGGCCACCGAAGCGCTGCGTCAGGTGGGGCTGGAGCCGATTACCCTGGCGGCGAAAGAGGGGCTGGCGCTACTCAACGGCACCCAGGCCTCGACCGCTTTTGCCCTGCGCGGTCTGTTCGAAGCCGAGGATCTGTTCGCCTCCGCGGTCGTCTGCGGGGCGTTAACCACCGAAGCGGCGCTGGGCTCACGTCGTCCGTTTGATGCGCGCATCCATGAAGTGCGCGGCCAGCGCGGGCAGATTGATGCGGCGGCGTTGTATCGCCACCTGCTGACCGACGATAGCGCGATCTCGCAGTCGCACCATAACTGCAGCAAGGTGCAGGACCCGTACTCCCTGCGCTGCCAGCCGCAGGTGATGGGCGCCTGCCTGACGCAGATCCGCCAGGCGGCTGAGGTGCTACTGGCTGAAGCCAACGCGGTCTCCGATAACCCGCTGGTCTTTGCCGCCGAAAATGACGTCATCTCCGGCGGTAACTTCCATGCCGAACCGGTGGCGATGGCCGCGGATAATATCGCGCTGGCGATCGCCGAAATCGGCTCGCTCTCCGAGCGCCGCATCGCGCTGATGATGGACAGCCATATGTCGCAGCTGCCGCCGTTCCTCGTCAAAAATGGCGGCGTCAACTCCGGGTTTATGATTGCCCAGGTCACGGCGGCGGCCTTAGCCAGTGAAAACAAAGCGCTGTCGCACCCGCATAGCGTTGACAGCCTGCCCACCTCCGCGAACCAGGAAGACCATGTTTCCATGGCGCCGGCTGCCGGTCGCCGCCTGTGGGCGATGGCCGAGAACACCCGCGGGGTGCTGGCCGTTGAGTGGCTGGCGGCGGCGCAGGGGCTGGATATGCGCGAAGGACTGACCACCAGTCCGCTGCTGGAAGAGGCGCGTCACTTGCTGCGCGAACGCGTGCCGCACTATACGCAGGATCGCTACTTCGCCCCGGATATCGATAACGCCATTGCGCTTCTGGCGGCCCGTCACCTGACGCGTCTGCTGCCTGCCGTACTGCATTAATCACCGTTGTTCTCTGTACCCGCGTCGGGGGAAGTCATTCCCCCGACCGCCCTACACCGCATATTTGTCGTCATATAAAAAAATCAGGACACCTGTATATGCAACAACAACACAAGCCACATCTGCTGCGCGGGCTCAATGCCCGACACATTCGGTTTATTGCGCTCGGCTCCGCTATCGGCACCGGGCTGTTCTATGGCTCGGCCTCAGCCATCAAAGCGGCGGGCCCGGCGGTGCTGCTGGCCTATCTGATTGGCGGCGCGGCGGTGTTTATCGTCATGCGCGCGCTGGGCGAGATGGCGGTGCGCAACCCGGTTTCCGGCTCCTTCGGCAGCTATGCCCGCCAGTATCTCGGGCCGCTGGCCGGGTTTATTACCGGCTGGACCTACACCTTTGAAATGGTGATCGTCGCCCTGGCCGACGTCACCGCCTTCGGCATCTATATGGGATTGTGGTACCCCGATGTGCCGCGCTGGATCTGGATCCTCAGCATCATCTTCTTTATCGGCGCGATGAACCTGTGCAACGTGCGGGTATTTGGCGAGATGGAGTTCTGGCTGTCTCTGGTGAAGGTGGTGGCGATTATCGCCATGATGCTGGCGGGGGCGGGGATCATCTTCTTTGGCTTTGGCCACAGCTTCCCGGCCACCGGGCTGGAAAACCTCTGGAGCCACGGCGGCTTTGCCCCTAACGGCTGGCAGGGCGTTATCGCCTCGCTTGGCATCGTGATGTTCGCCTTCGGCGGGGTGGAGATTATCGGCGTCACCGCCGCGGAAGCGAAGGATCCGAAGAAGGTGATCCCGCAGGCCATCAATACCATTCCGCTGCGCATTATCCTGTTCTACGTCTGCACCCTGGCGGTGCTGATGGCGATCTTCCCGTGGAACAGCTTTGGCGAACAGGGGAGTCCGTTTGTGCTTATTTTCGACGGTCTGGGGATCCCGGCGGCGGCGACCATCCTTAACATCATTGTGATCAGCGCCAGCATCTCGGCGATTAACAGCGATATTTTTGGCGCCGGACGCATGATGTACGGCATGTCGAAAGAGGGGCTGGCGCCGAAAAGCTTCCAGCGCATCGCCAGCAACGGTGTGCCCTGGATGACGGTGGTGGTCATGGGCGGCGCGCTGCTGGCGGCGGTGGTATTGAACTATCTGATCCCCGAGCAGGTATTTGTGCTAATTGCTTCGCTGGCGGCATTCGCCACGGTATGGGTGTGGCTGATGATTCTGCTATCCCATTTTGCCATGCGCCGCGGTTTGTCTGCCGAAGAGCGCAGCCAGATCGCCTTTCCCATTCCGTTCTGGCCGGTTGCGCCGCTGTTGACGCTGCTGTTTATGGGGCTGGTCATCGCCGTATTAGGGATGTTTGCCGAAACGCGGATGGCGCTGATCGCCGGCCTGGTCTGGCTCGGGCTGCTGACGGTGGTGTGGTATGCGCGGGTGCGTAAAACGGCGCTGCAGGTAGCCACTGAACAGTAAGATCAATTTCCCCGGTGGCGCTGCGCTTACCGGGGCTACAAATGGCACGGACCGTAGGCCGGGTAAGGCGTCAGCCGCCGCCCGGCATAAAAGCGGCTCCGTGCCCGCGGCAATCGCCCGGCGGCGCTGCGCTTGCGTAGGTCTACGTGTATTGTAGATTCTGTTATCGGATTGCCACTTTCTCAGTCCGGCAAAAGCGTGTATCACGTGTGACTTCAGCGTTCTTTGCGCTCCCGGTTATTTTTTCTGCACTCTGTTTTTCATGGCGCAGGGAGCGCACAGGGGGCGGCCAGTCGCCGCCGCCCCCTGTACCCCCGGGCTTCGGCCAGCAACATCGCCACTGCGTGGTGCCTTCGACTTATCCCTGCAGGCTTCGGGTCGGGCCGAGGCAGCGTCCTTGCAAAACACGGCCCTCAGCCCGCATCCATGCGGGCTGCCCCGGCCTTCCGGGAACGTCTCAGCGATGTTGAGGCCGCA
>PPYE01321180.1_pt1 | contig 11636 bp, 9 predicted proteins | sample 1559881 | NCBI WGS metagenome assembly PPYE01 (sample SAMN08240022, study PRJNA423297) | Human gut metagenome, whole genome shotgun sequencing project.
TCATATAGGTATCCACCAACAATTATTATTTTATCTACACCTTCACATTTCTGTATTATCTGAACTAATAAACTGTTATTAGGAGAATCTTTATAATAAATACATTTTAATACTTCTTTTTGTGTATCTTTATTAAAACGAGTAGAAGTACCAGCAACCGTAATTATTAAATTTCTCATTCTTTCTCTGCTTTCAAACACATATCAATACCTTCTGATAAAGAGATAATGGGAGTCCATTTTGCTTTATTCCTTATTTTATCTATATTTAATAACCTTCTTTCCGGATCTGATTTCCTGTAGCCTTCAAAAATAATTTTCGGTTGTCCTATATTCATCTTCTCTGCAGTCAGCTTAACGAGATCAATTATTGAAATTTCCTCATCAGTAGCAACATTATATATTGAGCCATCCAAAGTCATTTCATGTTCAATCAATGCCAATATAGCCCTACAACTATCAATATTATGAAGAAAAGATCGTTTATTTATTTTTGAATTCTCCAGTAAAGTTACTTGCTTTTGAGTTCTTAAATTATTGATAATATGTGGAATAATATGTTTTGGAAAACGTTCATTCTTACTATAGACATTCGCAAAACGAATTGAACAACCTTTTATTAGTCCTTTATTAACTGCATCTTTCATAAAGAATTCGGTTAAAAGCTTACCTGTTGCATAACTTGTACGCTGGCTATGCTCAGCCGTAGCCAATAAAAGATAATCTTCTTCTTTTACTCCGCCCTGTTCATTCCATGATTGCATAGAATAAACTTCAGAAGTGGAACAGTTTATATAAATATTTGCACTAAGTTCAATTGCCTGTTGAAGAAAACTTTTCATACCAATTACATTAGTCAAAAAAGTTTGCTCCACATCATAAAAGTATTCAGTATGAACAACGGCTGCACAATTTATATATATAATACGCTCACATTTATGTCTCAATTGCTTAACTAGTTTCTTGATTTCTGTCATATGATTGCTATTATTCAAATCATATTCCAGAAAATAAAAATCAGCTAAATCAACAATATCTTCTATTACAGATAAGGAACTAGCAAAAAAATTATCAAACCCTATCACTAAATGTTTCTTCTCTAATAGTTGACGAGCCAGTTCGTTCCCTGTCATTCCACTTACACCACTGATAATATATAAATTTTTCACCTTCTTGCTTATTTTAATTAAACACCTAGTTCTAATCTGTCTCTATAAAAAGAAAAAAATTCATCCTTATATAATTTCTTTTCATTCTCAATATCATAATTGACAGCATTCATGTGAATAGTTTGAGATGAAATATCAATGTACACATAATGTGCAAAAGGATTATGATTTCGGGATTGCCCTACAGAACCCGGATTTAAAAAGATTGTTTTTTTCTTATTCCTCATTTTTAAATCTTCATTTGAATAAAAAACTTCATAATAATGCGGAATATGGGTATGCCCTGATATCACATAATTATAAGCACTATAGCACGAATCATTCATTTCTTCAAATGTTATTTTTCCCCATAAAGGGTCTTTAGAGCTACCATGAATAAAGATAATATCATTTTCCTTATCATGAAAAAGGGGATTCAGCAATTTCTTTGATATATAGCACAAAGATTCTTTTGATAAATTTTCAGCCGTAAACCTTAACATTTCAGCTCCCCTACTTGTAGAAAAACGCTCAACATCTCCATCCATTATCGCCTGTTCATGATTTCCCCTTAAGTTACAAATAAAATAATATTTTTTTTCTAACAATTCTAACTTACTAATCACTTCATTTGGTCTCATTCCATAATTCACTATATCACCTAAAATAGCAATTGCATCTGGAACATATTTAGATTCGAAATCATCAATCACTGCTCTTAGAGCCGTTAAATTAGCATGTATATCAGATAAAACAATTATTTTATTTATCATTTAATATGAAATTCATAAAAATATCTTTATTATCTATTGTACTCATCGTAGGTCGCCCTAAATCTTTTCTCGATTCAGTATTAACTTTAATTTCAAGCAATAAAGGACCTTCCTCATTAATAATTTTTTTCATAGCAGCAGCCAGTTTTTCTTTCGTATCTACACTTATAGCCTTCTTATATCCACTAGCTAGAGCAATTGAAGGTATATTGATATCAAAACCTAAAGTTGGTTGTACCCCTACAGACTCATGCGCACCATTATTAAATAGGATATGCTTAAAATTGACTGGCGAAGCTACTCCAGTATTAGTTATTGCACCCATATGCATGATAAAAGCTCCATCTCCATCTAAACAATAAACTGTTCTATTTTTCTTTTTTATGGCTATCCCGAATGCAATTGAGGAACTATGCCCCATTGAGCCCACAGTAAGAAAATCCTGAGCATGATTATCTTTCAATAGTTCACGATATTCAAATAATTCACGGGAAAGCTTTCCCGTAGTAGAAATAATTATATCGTTCTTAGAAATATGATCAACAATTATTTGGAGTGCTTCTTCTCTAGACAAAGGGAAATTATTACATTTTTTATCAATTAAATCATAATTTTCAAATATCCCTTTCTTTATCAAAATAGCATAAGGTTTACTATCCCTAATGCTCTTCTTAACTATATCATTTATTTGTAATAAAGCATCTTGATCATTATCTAAAAGAACTATATAAGGGATTTTCATTGCATCCAATAAATCTATCGTTACTTCGCCTTGTTTTTTATGCTGTGGCTCATCCTTTGTATTTGGTTCACCACGCCACCCTATCATTAATAATAAAGGAATACTATATACCTTTTCATCTGCTAATGATAATAATGGATTGGTTGCATTCCCTATACCGGAATTTTGCATATAAACTAACGGAATTTTGCCTGTTGCCAAATAGTAGCCTACTGCAATCCCTATAGCTGCACCCTCATTGGAAGCTATTATATTGTTTTCTTTAGAAGTATGATCTGTAATATATGAGCAAATGCTTTTTAACAGGGAATCCGGTACACCTGTAAAGAATTCTACCCCATTACTAACAAAGGCATTATATATATTTTCAACGCTAGCCATTCTTATCTTATTTCGTTCCAGGTATTAACTCTAAAATATCTTTTATTGGCATACAAACCTCCCTAACCTCATATGCACGCTCATTTTCTAAAATAGTTTTAGCCGCGTTCACCATTGCGGGATAAGCTGCACGTAATAAATGATTAGCATATATTATTATATTTATGCCCCACTTCTGCAATTCTAATTCGTAAATATGATCATAAGTAGTAGGTACAACCACTACAGGTATATGTTTGTATTTCTCCCTAAAGCTGATACAAAATTCTTTTATATCTTCTCCTGATTTATTTTTGCTGTGAATCAGAATTGCATCTGCCCCCGCTCCTACGTATGCATAAGCTCTTTCTAATGCATCGTTTACAGTTTTACCAGCAATTAAGCTCTCAATACGAGCTATAATCATAAAGTCAGAGGTAACCTGAGCATTTTTACCAGCCCTTATTTTTTCACAAAAACCCTCAATACTATCTTGCATTTGTAGAACCTCAGTCCCAAAAAGAGAATTCTTTTTTAAACCGATTTTATCTTCAATCACAACTGCAGAAATTCCATGTCTTTCAAGAGTTCTGACTGTAAATACAAAATGTTCTATCTTTCCACCCGTATCTCCATCAAAAATAATTGGTTTGGTAGTACATTCCAATATATTATTCAAATCGTGCAGACGAGTAGTTAAGTCAACAGCCTCAATATCAGGCTTTCCTTTACTGGTTGAGTCAGTCAAACTACTTGACCACATTCCATCGAATGAAACTTTCTTGTCACCTTTTTCTATTGAAAGATTTTCAATGATCAAACCACAAAGTCCATCATGTGCTTCTAATATTCTAACAATAGATTTTGCATTAACCAAACGCCGCAATGATTTCAACCTTATATCTGGAGTTGTGCCTATAGATTTTATTTCTTTATCAAGGGAAGAAGAATTTATTCCATGCGTATAAGGTATTTCGATAACTTCTCCCCCTATTTCATTCATCACCCGGAAAACTTCTTCTCTTATATTATTCAAAGAATCATTTTTCCAGTCATCTCCATGAATTATATAATCCGGTTTATATTTTCTTAAATTTTCGGCATAACTCCATTCATTTTGAGGTACTACTTCCGATACTCCTTTTATATTTTCTACAATTTCTTTTCGTTGATCATAAGTTAAATAAGGAAGCCTTTTATGATCTGCAATAGCCCTATCCGTCAAAAGGCCAATTAAGACATTTCCATATTTTGCAGCTTCTTTTATTATATGGATTAAACCTGGATGCATTATATCGGCAGTCATACCAATATAAATTACTTTTTTTGTCATATATTATAAATTAATCAAACCTAACTATTTATTTTTTTCAAGCATATCCTTTAATAAAATCCATCCGGAAGAAAGTACTATAGCAAAGAAAACCATGCATATCAATATTAAAAGTTTATTAGGAGAAGCAGCATTTACTGATACTACAGCAGGCTGTATTACGGTATAAATAGGAGTAATTTCCTGAACTTTCACTTTTGCAAGTTGCAACTGCTGGGCAACCTGGTTATAGACATTATAAGCTAATTCCATCTCATTTTCCAAACGATCAGCCTCAGCTTGATATCTCGCTTTTACTACATTTAAATTTCCATCTGTATATGTAGCATATGCCTGTTGAGCTATATAATATTTTTCTTTTGCTTCTTCAAAAAGTGTTTCAGCAAAATATAAATCCTGCCGAGCTTTATTTGTACGATAATTAACTATGTATTTTTGCAGATTATCTTTTACCACATTGGCCAACATTGCAGAAATAAGAGGATCTTGCATTTTTACCGATAAAAAAATTGTACCGTTTTTATTATCTACATCTGATGAAATTCTTTTTTTAAGCATTTTAGTAAGATCAAGTTGTTTCCTTGTCAATTTAAAATAGTCAATTTCATCGTTCTCTTTCTCTTTATTTTTAGAAAACAATTTTAATAATTTAAAAGGAAAAGACATTACATGACCCCACCAAGCTTTTTTTTGGTAATCTTCCATATAATCATATAAAGTAGTTTGTATAGTTGTATCTAAAGAAACTACTTTAACTTTAAATAGATCAACTAAAAAAGGAGTTGAGTTTATTATTTGAGGATATAGGTCCGGTCCTATTGCATCTTCACTATTCATGCTACCCAGATTAATTCCTGCCATTGCAGCTAATGTGCCCATATTCCCCCCTAAGGCATTTTTTTTTGTAACTTCAGGAGCTAACGTTACTTTTGTTTCATATTCTTTTGGAATACTAAATGCAATTATTATTCCTAAAACAGCAAATACAATACAAGTTTTAAAAATAAAACGCTTCTTATTCCATATTTTAAAAGATAGATCTATTAAATCCGTTTCTTTCACTGATTTTTCGTTAGAATCAGATTTTATATTTTCTTCTTTATACTCTTTACTCATATCTCTTTACTTAAATAAATTTGCCAAAGAAGCTACCATAGTTGTCAGAGAAACCGCCGACTGACTTATCCCAATCCATTCAGCTATTCCTAATTTATTCGGCTGTTTGGTTGGTACTATAATTTCACATCCCGGTTGTATCGCTTTCGAATCATGAGATTTAAGCCTTGCAACCGTACCATTCATATAAATGACATATGCACGACTCTTTTTCGCTTTTAATGCATATCCCCCAGCCATATCTATATAATAGCTTTTACTTTTTCCTTTTTTATAAGTAACTGTATTAGGATGCATAACCGCTCCATTGATTCTGACTGTACTTGTAAACTGCGGTACTATTATTTTGTCACCTTCACGTAAAACAATATCAGCATCACTGCCTGGTTCGGCTAAAGCTTTTTCTAATTCAATACCAACAAGGTAAGTATCGCCTAATTCTAAAGCATCAGTAGATAAATTTTCATTCGTTTGCATCTTGACAAAGTTATCCAATCGAAGTTTTTCTTCCTCAGTCATTTTACGTTCCAAACGCGCTCCTTTTGCATAAGCTTCTAATGTTAATCCCCCAGCGCCTTTTACGACTTCACTTAATCTCTGATTTTTACGGGTTAACGCATAAGTACCTCCAAAAAGGACTTCTCCTTCTACAATGATATTTTGTTGTTGTTGATAGCCAGGACTACGACGAACATATATTTCATCAAATGGTTCGAGTGTGAATCCAACTTGTCCATCAATTACAAAACCATCAATTAAAGAGAATGTGTATGTTTTTGCAACCATATTCCCTGTTGTAGTTGCTTTAGGATCTTTTATGCGTCTTGCCACGTCAACTTTTACTGTAGATGCAGCTTCTAATAAACCACCGGCTTGTAGCACAAGATCTTCTAATGTGGTATTCTCTGCATACTGGTAGGTACCAGGATTGGATATTTCACCATATATAGTAAGTGTACGGCTTTCTTGTATTTCATGAATACTAGGAATGAACAAAACATCATTTCTCTTCAGTATTATATCCGGAACCGTACCATTTAATAATCCTTTTATATCAATGGATATTGCTTCAAGGGTAAGGTCTTCTTTTTCTCTGTGTAGTACTCCACGATTAAGAAAAGCATCTCCACGGATACCCTCTGCTGCTGTAATTAATTCTTTTACAGTTGTAATTTTTCCATCCATCTGGAACATACCCGGTCTATATACGGCTCCACGGATTTCAACTCGATTGGAGAAACGGGTTAATACGGAGTCAACTGTAATGGAGTCTCCATCCATGAGTGGAAACATACTGAAATCAAATTCGTCCACATTATATATTTGATGTTCACGTCCGCTCTTTCTTATCAATCGTATATTTTTAGTATAAGCATCTCCTGTAAAACCTCCGGAGTATTTTAATAAACTGGTCACAGTTTCTCCCGCTTTCATTTCATAAAACATGGGTCTTTTTACTTTTCCGATCAGATGTACCAAGCTTTCATAAGGCTCTACTAAAATAACATCGTTGTCTCTTAACCTTATATCGCCTGACATTTTGCCATCCATCAAATATTCATATATATCTAATGTAGATACTAATTTATTATCACGGTAAACTTTTATCTTTCTAAGGGAACCAATATCGTTTGTTCCTTCTGCCTGATAGAGGGCGTGAAATACGGAAGCAAAAGAAGATAAGGTATATGTACCGGGAATCCTTACTTCTCCCATTATATTAACCTGAATAGTTCTTATCTTGCCTAAAGTTAATTTTATCTGCGAATTGGGGCTTTCACCGGATATGCCCGAATATATTTTGCTGAATTCTCTCTTTACATAAGAATCTGCCTCATTTACAGTCATTCCGTTTAAATAGATAGGTCCCAGATTCTCAACCATGATGCCTCCATCCGGAGATATTATTTCACGAATCGTAATTTGAGAGGCTCCCCATATATCAATAATAACCTCGTCTCCCGGGCCTAATTGATAGTTACTGGGAGTAGCGACTCCTAAATTCGGCTCGAAAGTCAGATTACGGTTACTGAAAATATTACGTCCAAATACTTCTTTAGTCATATCCAAATCTAAAGAACCAAATATTGAACTCGGATTACTTGAATTATTAGTTAAACCACTTCCTATACCCTCAGTAGAATCTTCTCCTATTATATCAGAGTAGTCATCTTTTGTCATCGTACTACGCGTACGGTCGTTCATACTATCCAAAGCACCTCCGAACATTCCACTGCTTCCTGTGCCTGTACTGCCTTTTGTGTATTTTTCCTTTATGCGGTTAACTTGTTGCATGGTTACACCTCGCTTCAAAAGTTCTGCAATCATTGTTTGTTGAGATACTCCTTTTGCTTGTGCCTCCATTACATACTGTATAACCTGTTCATCGCTCATTTGCTGAGCTATAACAAATTGTGTAATTGGAACCAAGAAAAATATCAGGACAATAAATTTTCTCATACTCAGGAATTATGACTATATTTTTAAGAAAAACTGCACAAAGATAATACTTTCTTTTATTATTGAATGGTTATTGCAAAATGAAAAATCATCTTCTTAACACTTATAGTAAACGGGCTACAACCTATTATATTGCAAATAAGCAACGCATTCTTCTTTTAAATATCCTTGAACTTTTATAATATATTATAATTAATATTTATCTAATCTCTTATAAGTAAATAGAATAGCAATATCAAAACAAAACGTATATATAGGAAAATGATATCAATTTATTATCTATATTCTGCAAATCATATCAAATTAAAAGTCACATCATAAAAAATAAGAAATTTGATACAATTACCAAACCGAATTAATCAAAATGATATATATTTGCATTATTAAAGAACAAAAAGAAATAAAATACAAAAATCAACTAACAAATAGAATGAGCAGAATTATCAAGTTTACTAAAATGCATGGATCTGGTAATGACTATATATACGTTAATACCTTATTATATCCTATAAGTGATCCTGAAAAGCTCTCAATACTTTGGAGTAAATATCATACAGGAATAGGATCTGACGGCTTAGTATTAATAGGCAAATCCGATATAGCTGATTTTAGTATGCGTATATTTAATGCGGATGGTTCGGAAGCTATGATGTGTGGAAACGCATCACGCTGTATTGGTAAATACGTATATGACTATCATTTGACTGATAAGAAAGAAGTAAGGCTTGAGACTTTGTCCGGTATTAAAACACTAAAACTGATAACAGAGAATGATGAAGTAACAAAAGTTACTGTAGATATGGGAAAACCAGAAAAGGAGTTAGTCAGTATTGATAATGTGACGAAAGAACTCATTGAATTTCCTATAAAAATACAGAAAGAAACTTACTTAGCCACCGCTATTTCTATGGGAAACCCACATCTTGTTATTTTTGTAGAAGATATGGAAACAATCGATTTACCTAAGATAGGCCCCATACTGGAAAATTATCCTTTATTCCCAAACCGTATTAATGTAGAGTTTGTACAAATCTTAAATGATAAAGAAGTAAGAATGCGTGTATGGGAACGTGGATCGGGTATTACACAAGCATGTGGCACGGGTGCATGTGCAACAGCAGTAGCCGGTATATTAACAAACAAATTAGCAGACAAAGTTCTTGTTAAAATGGATGGAGGTGCTCTTGAAATAGAATGGGACAAAACAAAAGATAAAGTTTATATGACCGGAGATGCCGTCAAGGTATTCGACGGTGAAATTGAAATCGACAACTAAACAATACCAAACTTAAAACAACAATTGATATGGCACTAGTAAACGAACATTTTCTGAAGCTCCCGAACAACTACTTGTTTTCGGATATAGCTAAAAGAGTAAATACATTTAAAGTTACTCATCCAAAGGTGGATTTAATCAGATTGGGCATAGGAGATGTAACCCAGCCTCTTGCCAAAGCAGTGACTGATGCTATGCATAAAGCTGTGGATGATATGACAACAAAAGAAAATTTCCACGGATATGGTCCGGAACAGGGATATAACTTTTTGATCGAAGCAATTATTAAAAATGATTATGCTCCGAGAGGTATTCATTTGGAAAATAGCGAAGTATTCATTAACGATGGTGCAAAAAGTGATACCGGGAATATTGGAGACATTTTACGCCATGACAATAGTGTAGGTGTGACCGACCCTATATATCCTGTATATATAGATTCAAACGTTATGTGCGGACGTGCCGGTACTCTGGAAAACGGTAGCTGGAGCAACGTTGTATATCTTCCTTGCTTAATGGAAAACAATTTTATCCCTGAAATTCCGGATAAAAGGATTGATATACTTTATTTATGCTATCCTAATAATCCAACAGGAACGGTATTAAGCAAACAGGAATTAAAGAAATGGGTAGATTATGCTCTGGCCAATGATACGCTCATTTTATATGATGCGGCTTATGAAGCTTACATTCAGGACCCAAATATCCCCCACTCCATATACGAGATCAGAGGGGCAAAGAAAGTAGCTATCGAATTCAGAAGTTTCTCTAAAACTGCCGGATTTACAGGGATCAGATGTGGATATACGGTTGTACCTAAAGAATTAACAGCTGCCACTTTAGATGGAGAGCGCATACAGCTCAACAAATTATGGAACAGAAGACAAAGTACTAAATTCAACGGTACATCTTATATAACCCAGAAAGGTGCGGAAGCTGTTTTTTCTCCTGAAGGAAAAGAACAGATCAGAGAGATAATAAACTACTACATGACCAATGCTAAAATCATGAAAGAAGGATTGGAAAGTATAGGTTTAAAAGTATACGGAGGAGAAAATGCTCCTTACTTATGGGTAAAAACCCCGGATGGTATTTCATCCTGGAAATTCTTTGACCAGATGCTTTATGAAGCACACGTAGTCGGTACTCCCGGAGTAGGTTTCGGGCCAAGCGGAGAAGGATACATACGCCTTACTGCATTCGGTGAACGTGAAGATTGTAAAGAAGCTATGAAAAGACTAAAAAAATGGATTAACGGTTAATGATATAAAGTTTTAGAGCGCTCTTACTGTAATTTTCAAAATTCAAACTTTTAAAATTATGAAGGCAAACAAGCATTTCAGCATTCTTTTCTGTATCAATAACCCCTGCGGGGGAAAGTAATACAGGATTCAGGAAAAAAACGTAACGGGAGTCGGAAGCGATCGGGCTCCATCTATTCTCACAATTTTTCTAACTATAAAGGTAAAAAGATGATGAAAACAATTATCATGGGACAAGCTTGTTTTGTAATGGGATTAGTTTCAATGGTGCCTCATAGTTTACAGGCACAAGAAAAATTTGAAACATCTGTAGGAGCCGATCTGGTAAGCAGATATATCTGGCGTGGACAAGACTGTGGAGGTGTTAGCGTTCAACCCGCTATTTCCATATCAAAAAGTGGATTCTCTCTCACAGCCTGGGGTTCAACCGGATTTGAAAGCAAAGATGTAAAAGAACTCGATTTCACATTGGGATACACTACAGGAGGTTTTAGTATTTCAGTAACTGATTATTATTTTAAGGCCAATAATCCGGATATTAACGAAAAGTACTTCAATTACTCTGCACATTCTACGGCACATGTTTATGAAGCTACTATCGGTTATGATTTCGGACCGGTTGCACTATGCTGGAATACTAACTTTGCAGGCAACGATTATGCAAAACAAGACGGAGGAAGAGCTTACTCCAGCTACTTTGAAGTAAGTGCTCCTTTCAAACTGGGAGGTATTGATTTTACAGCAGAAATTGGCGGAACACCTTGGGAAGGTGCCTATACGGCAGGTTCTGACAAGTTTTCAATTATCAACATTGGACTTGCAGCTAATAAAGCAATAAAAATCACCCAAACATTTAATATACCCATATTTGCTAAATTAATATTTAATCCTCACACGGAAGATGCATATTTCGTTTTCGGATTAAACCTCTAAGAAAAACAGGATAACAAACGTAGGTATTAATTTAAGGTAGAAAGATTCTTAAAAACAAAAGAGTGTATAGAGGATTTTGTCATAGTTTATAAATAATTTACTGGTTTGTTGTATAGTAAGCTTCTATAGGCTGACTCCTCTCTATACCTCTTTTTTAAATTAGATCCTATGTTTGAAATTGGAAAAGACGGTTAAGTAGCATAATCAAAAAAGCTATACCATTTTAGTTAACTT
>PPYE01778067.1_pt1 | contig 11636 bp, 6 predicted proteins | sample 1559881 | NCBI WGS metagenome assembly PPYE01 (sample SAMN08240022, study PRJNA423297) | Human gut metagenome, whole genome shotgun sequencing project.
TTCCGGGCAGGATCGGTGGAATGGGCAAGTTGTACTTTTAAATCAGCGATGTCTTTTTCTCTCCGTATCTGATAAGTTTCCTTCTTACTTATAATGTCATCCAGTTTTTTAAGGGCCGCCTTATTTATATCCGTATGCTTTGCGGACAAGGAAAGAGGATAAACAAAAAGAAGAAACAAAAGATAATAGGTTAGATTTCTCATAAGGTGCTTTTTTAAGATGTGACAAATATAATGATTATAGTAATAAAAACGAAAAATATCGTCATAACAATTTTCATTTTCACTTGTATTTTTCGACAGAGGCAATAACGATAAAAAGCTTATTATCAACAGCCTATTCAAAACAAGCATTTATATTTTCTTTCTAACTGGCATACGGCATACCCGATTCACCTACATTTGCATCATCGGTTCCCCCGAACAAATTTAAAAAATCTAGTTACCATGAAAAGGAATTTATTATTCATTATCTTACTATTATTATTACCCGGTCTTCACCAGGTATTCGCAGCAAGCACTATAAAGAAAGTAGCCCCGACCTTTTGGTGGGCAGGAATGAAGAATCCCGAATTGCAGATACTATTATATGGTGACCGCATATCATCCGCAGACGTCAGTCTTTCTGCCGATAATATCACGCTGCAAGAAGTGGTGAAGCAGGAGAATCCTAATTATCTGGTTCTGTATTTAGACCTTTCGAAGGCTGCTCCACAGAACTTTGACATCATCCTGAAACAAGGCAAAAAGCAGACAAAAATCCCTTACGAGCTTAAACAGCGCCGGCCGAATGCTTCGGCAGTAGAAGGTTTTGATTCGAGCGACGTGCTTTATCTTATTATGCCGGACCGTTTTAATGCCAAAGGGCTGAAAGTCGTAATGGACATGATCTTCAACCATTGCGGTTCGGACAACTATCTGTTTAAAGATATGCCCTCCAAAGACTGGTTTAACTTTGAAGGCAACTACGTGCAGACCAGCTTCAAGACTGCCACTCAAATGGACCCGTATGCTTCCGATTACGAAAAGAAAATCGCTATCGACGGTTGGTTCACACTGACCATGCCGGACTTCAACCAAAGAAACCGTCATGTAGCTACTTATCTGATACAGAACAGTATCTGGTGGATTGAATACGCCGGTATCAACGGCATCCGTCAGGATACACACCCTTATGCCGACTTCGATATGATGGCACGCTGGTGCAAAGCAGTCAATGAAGAATATCCCAAGTTCAACATTGTAGGTGAAACATGGCTGGGCAACAATGTACTCATCTCCTACTGGCAGAAAGACAGCAGACTCGCTTATCCGAAGAACAGCAATCTCCCGACTGTCATGGACTTCCCGCTAATGGAAGAGATGAACAAGGCTTTCGACGAAGAGACTACCGAATGGAACGGAGGACTTTTCAGACTCTACGAATATCTCCTGATGGCAGCCGACAAGGTGAATGGAGACGGCCTGCTCCGCTGCGACTTCCCCGGAGGCTGGCCGAACGATACAAAAAACTGCTTTGACGCAGCCAACCGCACTCCACAGCAAAATGAAGCATTCTCCTTTATGCAAAAACTGCTCCAATGGAGAAAAGGAAACGAAGTCATTGCCAAAGGTCAGCTCAAACATTTCGCACCGAATAAAGGTGTCTACGTTTACGAACGCAAATACGGTGATAAATCAGTCGTTGTTTTCCTGAATGGAAACGACCGGGAACAGACCATTGACCTGGTTCCTTACCAAGAAATACTTCCTGCCTCATCTGCTTTCGATTTATTGACAGAGAAAAAGGTTGAATTAAGAAATGAATTAACACTTCCAAGTTGTGGAATATACCTTTTATCCTTTTAATAAGTTCACTTCGACTTATATTTATCAGAACACAGAAAAGAAATAAACTACTGTAAAACAAAACATTAACATTAATATAAACTTGTATTTTTATTCTAGACAACCCAAAGTCTCAAGATGGTTGCTATATTTGCAATATCCGGAACAGAGCGGAGTAAAAATATTAGTTAGCTTATAATTTAATACCATAAATAGAATGAAAAAGAGAAAGATTTTATCGCTCATCGCATTCCTTTGCATCTCATTCATTGCGAATGCCCAACAGAAATTAACCTCACCGAACAACAATCTGGTAATGACCTTCCAAGTAGACTCAAAAGGTGCCCCAACGTATGAACTGACGTATAAGAACAAAGTGGTAATCAAACCCAGCACTCTCGGACTGGAACTGAAGAAAGAAGATAATACCAGAACCGACTTCGACTGGGTGGACCGCAGAGACCTGACAAAACTTGACTCAAAGACCAACCTGTACGACGGCTTCGAAGTAAAGGATACCCAAACGGCTACTTTTGATGAAACCTGGCAACCGGTTTGGGGAGAAGAAAAAGAAATCCGCAATCATTATAACGAACTGGCAGTCACCCTGTATCAACCCATGAATGACCGTTCTATCGTTATCCGTTTCCGTCTGTTCAATGACGGTCTGGGATTCCGTTATGAATTTCCTCAGCAGAAGTCACTCAATTACTTCGTGATCAAGGAAGAGCATTCTCAGTTTGGCATGAACGGCGATCATATCGCTTTCTGGATACCGGGTGACTATGATACGCAGGAATATGACTACACCATTTCCCGCTTATCAGAAATCAGAGGGCTGATGAAAGAAGCGATCACTCCGAACTCTTCTCAGACTCCTTTCTCACAGACAGGCGTACAAACTGCACTGATGATGAAAACGGATGATGGCTTATACATCAATCTTCATGAAGCCGCTTTGGTTGATTACTCATGTATGCACCTCAATCTGGACGACAAGAATATGGTATTCGAATCCTGGTTGACACCGGATGCCAAAGGAGACAAAGGGTATATGCAGACTCCCTGCAACACACCTTGGCGTACGATTATCGTGAGCGATGACGCCCGCAATATCCTCGCTTCACGTATCACTCTCAACCTGAACGAACCATGCAAGATAGCGGATGCCGCTTCTTGGGTAAAACCCGTGAAATATATCGGCGTATGGTGGGACATGATCACCGGAAAAGGTTCATGGGCTTACACCGACGAACTGACCAGCGTAAAACTCGGTGAAACGGATTACTCCAAAACAAAACCGAACGGCAAACATTCTGCCAACACAGCCAACGTGAAACGTTACATTGACTTTGCAGCCGCTCACGGATTCGATGCAGTACTGGTTGAAGGCTGGAACGAAGGCTGGGAAGACTGGTTCGGCAACAGCAAAGACTATGTGTTTGATTTCGTGACTCCTTATCCCGACTTCGATGTGAAGGAAATCCACCGCTATGCAGCCAGCAAAGGAATCAAAATGATGATGCATCACGAAACTTCCGCTTCTGTACGCAACTACGAACGCCACATGGACAAAGCCTACCAGTTTATGGCAGACAATGGATACAACTCCGTAAAGAGCGGTTATGTAGGCAACATCATCCCCCGCGGCGAACATCACTACGGACAATGGATGAACAATCACTACCTGTATGCAGTGAAGAAAGCCGCCGATTACAAAATCATGGTGAATGCACACGAAGCAACCCGCCCTACCGGTATCTGCCGTACATATCCGAATCTGATCGGTAATGAATCCGCCCGCGGTACAGAATATGAATCATTCGGAGGCAACAAAGTATATCATACAACGATTCTGCCTTTCACACGCCTGGTTGGCGGTCCGATGGATTACACTCCCGGCATCTTCGAAACGCATTGCAACAAGATGAATCCGGCAAATAATTCTCAGGTACGTTCTACCATTGCACGCCAGTTGGCACTATACGTTACCATGTACAGTCCTTTGCAGATGGCTGCCGACATTCCGGAAAACTACGAACGTTTTATGGACGCTTTCCAGTTCATCAAAGACGTAGCTCTCGACTGGGACGAAACGAACTATCTGGAAGCAGAACCGGGAGAATACATCACAATTGCCCGTAAGGCAAAAGGTACGGACGAGTGGTACGTAGGCTGCACAGCCGGTGAAAACGGTCATACCTCCAAACTCGTATTCGACTTCCTGACTCCGGGCAAACAATACATCGCTACCGTCTACGCGGATGCCAAAGATGCCGACTGGAAAGAGAACCCGCAGGCTTATACCATCAAGAAAGGTATTCTGACGAATAAGAGCAAGCTGAACCTGCACGCAGCTAACGGAGGCGGATATGCTATCAGCATCAAAGAGGTAAAAGACAAATCAGAAGCTAAAGGTTTGAAAAGATTATAATAAGGAAAAGAAATAACAAAGATAGAGAATATACATTTTGGTAAAAAAGAGAGTGTTTTCGAGCACTAAGAACAATGACGAAGAGAAGGTTTTCAATAGGTATTTTTAAGAGAGAATGATAAGAGAAATTACAATTAACTTTAAAGACAAAAACATGAAAAAAGGAAACTTTATGTTCAAGGTCCTGCTTATGCTTATAGCTGGAATATTCTTGTCCATTGACGCATTTGCTCAGCAAATTACTGTCAAAGGAATAGTGAAAGACACAACGGGTGAACCGGTTATCGGTGCCAATGTTGTGGTGAAAGGCACTACCACCGGAACGATTACCGATTTCGACGGCAACTTCCAGTTGTCTGCCAAGCAAGGTGACATAATTGTTGTTTCATTCATCGGATACCAGCCACGGTGTCAGCGTGATCTCCAATGACGGTACACCGGGTGGTGGCGCTCAAATCCGTATTCGTGGCGGTTCTTCATTGAATGCAAGCAATGACCCGCTGATCGTTATTGACGGTCTGGCTATTGACAACGAAGGTATCAAAGGGATGGCAAACGGTTTGTCAATGGTCAACCCTGCGGATATCGAAACCCTTACTGTACTGAAAGATGCCTCTGCAACTGCCATTTACGGTTCGCGTGCATCCAACGGTGTTATTATTATCACCACCAAGAAAGGAAAGAACGGACAAGCTCCCAGCGTAAGCTATAACGGTTCTGTATCCTTCTCCAAAACTCAAAAGCGCTATGATGTATTGAGCGGAGATGAATATCGCGCTTACGCCAATCAGTTATGGGGTGACAAATTACCGGCAGATTTAGGAACCGCCAATACAGACTGGCAGGATCAGATATTCCGTACTGCTGTCAGCACCGACCATCATGTTTCTATCAACGGAGGATTCAAGAACCTGCCTTACCGTGTATCTTTAGGTTATACAGACGACAATGGTATTGTGAAAACATCCAACTTCCGACGCTTCACTGCTTCCGTGAACCTGGCTCCTTCCTTCTTTGAAGATCATCTGAAGTTCAACATTAATGCCAAATTCATGAACGGTAAAAACCGCTATGCCGACACAGGTGCCGCTATTGGCGGGGCATTGGCTATCGACCCTACCCGTCCGGTTTATTCTAACGAAGACCCTTACCAGTTTACAGGCGGCTACTGGCAGAATATAAATTCTACCACAGGTTTCAGCAATCCGGACTGGAAATACACGTCCAATCCGAACTCTCCCCAAAATCCGCTGGCTGCACTGGAACTCAAAAATGACAAGGCGAACAGCAACGACTTTGTTGGAAATGTAGACGTTGACTATAAATTCCATTTCCTGCCTGACCTCCGTCTGCACGCAAGCATAGGTGGCGAATATGCGGAAGGTACACAGACTACGATTGTTTCTCCATACTCATTCGGCAATAATTACTATGGTTGGAATGGCGACGTTACCCAATATAAATACAACCTTTCGTACAACATATACGTACAGTATATCAAGTCTTTGGGTGCAAACGACTTTGACATCATGGTCGGTGGTGAAGAACAACACTTCCATCGCAACGGATTTGAAGAAGGCCAGGGCTGGGATTCCTATACGCAAGAACCCCATGACGCCAAATTGCGCGAACAGACAGCTTATGCAACCAGAAATACACTGGTCTCTTACTTCGGCCGTCTGAATTACTCCCTGCTGAACCGTTACTTGTTTACCTTTACCATGCGTTGGGATGGCTCGTCACGTTTCTCCAAAGACAACCGCTGGGGTACATTCCCGTCATTGGCACTGGGATGGAAGATTAAAGAAGAAAACTTCCTGAAAGATGTAAATGTCCTGTCTGATCTGAAATTGCGTTTAGGCTGGGGTATTACCGGTCAGCAAAACATAGGTGATGATTTTGCTTATCTTCCTCTGTATGTAGTCAATAACGAGTATGCCCAGTATCCTTTTGGCGATACCTATTACTCTACTTCCCGCCCGAAGGCTTTCAATGAAAATCTGAAATGGGAAAAAACGACCACATGGAATGCCGGACTGGACTTCGGATTCCTGAATGGAAGAATCACAGGCGGTATCGACGGATACTTCCGTAAAACGGATGACCTGCTGAACAGCGTTAAGATCCCCGTAGGAACTAACTTCAATGCCCAGATGACACAGAATATCGGTTCACTGGAAAACTACGGTATGGAATTTTCCATCAACGCCAAACCAATTGTGACTAAGGACTTCACCTGGGACCTCAGCTATAACATTACATGGAACCACAATGAAATCACCAAGTTGACAGGTGGCGACGACAGCGATTATTACGTAGAAGCAGGCGATAAGATTTCCAGAGGTAACAATACCAAGGTACAGGCGCATAAAGTAGGTTACGCAGCCAACTCTTTCTACGTTTACCAGCAGGTATACGACGAAAATGGCAAACCTATTGAAAATATGTTTGTTGACCGTAACGGAAACGGAACAATAGACAGCGGAGACAAATATATCTACAAAAAACCGGCAGGCGATGTTTTGATGGGACTGACCTCCAAAATGCAGTATAAGAACTTTGACTTCAGCTTCTCCTTACGTGCCAGTCTGAATAACTACGTGTACTATGACTTCCTGAGCAACAAAGCCAACGTCAGCACTTCGGGACTGTTCTCCAATAATGCATATAGCAACACCAGTGCCGAAGCCGTCGCACTCGGTTTCAGCGGACAAGGTGATTACTACATGAGCGACTATTTTATACATAACGCATCATTCTTACGTTGTGATAACATCACGTTAGGTTATTCTTTCCAGAATCTGTGGAAGACTCAAACCTACAAAGGTGTTGGCGGGCGTGTATATGCTACAGTACAGAATCCGTTCATTATCAGTAAATACAAAGGCCTTGATCCGGAAGTAAAAAGCGGTATCGACGCCAATCCATATCCCAGAGCTATGACTTTCTTATTAGGTTTAAGTCTGCAATTCTAACATTCATTAAATCAATTTATCATGAAAACAAAATATATCAAACAGCTATTTTCAGCCGCACTGATCGCAGTTCTCTCTTCGGGAGTAACTTCATGTATCAACGATCTGGATATTAGTCCCATCGCCCCTCAGACAGGAGGTAGTTTCGACCAGCAGGGAGTATTTGTGAAAGGATATGCCATGTTGGGTGTAACCGGACAAAAGGGTATCGACGGCTCTCCTGACCTCGACGGACAGGACGAAGGCGAATCCGGTTTCTATCGTACCACTTTCAACTGCAACGAACTGCCTACCGACGAATGTCTTTGGGCATGGCAGGAGAATCAGGACATCCCCCAGCTTACAAGCATTAGCTGGAGTCCTTCCAGCCAGCGCACAGAGTGGGTTTACGTCCGTTTGGGATATGACATCACACAATATAACTTCTTCCTCGACCAGACCGAAGGCATGACAGATGCAGAAACACTGCGCCAACGTGCGGAAATACGTTTCCTGCGTGCCCTCCATTATTGGTACTTCCTCGACTTGTTCGGTAAAGCTCCGTTTAAGGAACACTTTAGCAATGACTTGCCTGTCGAGAAGAAGGGGACGGAACTCTATACCTACATTCAGAATGAACTGAACGAAATTGAAGCTGATATGTATGAGCCTCGCCAGGCTCCCTTCGGACGTGCAGACAAAGCCGCCAACTGGTTGCTCCGCGCACGTTTGTACCTGAACGCAGGCGTATACACCGGACAAACCGATTATGCAAAAGCGGAAGAATATGCCAGCAAAGTGATTGGCTCAGCATATAAGCTATGTACAAATTACAGCGAACTGTTTATGGCCGATAACGACGAGAATGAAAATGCCATGCAGGAAATCATTCTGCCTATCCGTCAGGATGGAGTGAAGACACGTAACTATGGCGGTTCAACTTATCTGGTTTGTGGTACTCGTGTAGCCGGTATGCCCCGTATGGGAACAACGAACGGTTGGTCCTGTATCTTTGCCCGTGCAGCAATGGTACAAAAGTTCTTCTCCAATCTCGAAGATGTGCCGATGCTGCCCGCCGATGTTGAAATTCCGACCAAAGGCTTAGATACAGATGAGCAGATCGATGCTTTCGATGCAGAACACGGCATCAGAACAGAAGACATGATCAAAGCTGCCGGTGACGACCGTGCCTTGCTATACTCTGGTGTAGGAGGCGGCAGACGCAAAATTCAGACAGATGCGATCAGCGGATTCACCGATGGCTTGTCGATTGTAAAATGGCAGAATTACCGCTCTGACGGAAAACCCGTCAGCCATGCTACTTATCCTGACACAGATATTCCTTTGTTCCGTTTGGCAGAAGCATACCTGACACGTGCGGAAGCCATTTTCCGTCAGGGAGGAGACGCCACAGGAGACATCAATGAACTTCGCAAACGCGCCAACTGTACAAGAAAGGTACAGACCGTAACCGAACAGGAACTTATCGACGAATGGGCACGTGAATTCTATCTGGAAGGTCGCCGTCGTTCAGACTTGGTTCGTTTCGGTATGTTCACAACCAATAAATATCTTTGGGACTGGAAAGGTGGAGCAATGAACGGAACATCTGTCGCTTCATACTACAACAAATATCCTATCCCTGTATCGGATATAAACAATAACAGGAATATGTCACAAAATGAAGGCTATAAATAACCAAGAGTTCATCCTTATATAAAAGAATGCCATTATGAAAAAAATATCCAACATATTACTCGCTGTCACCTTCGCACTGCCTCTATTTACGGCCTGCGAAACAGACAATGACAGCAATCCGATCCTGAACGAACCCGATACATTCACGCTCAATACGCCCGCGTATGCAGCCAACAATGTATATGACCTGAAGAATGCCCAAACTGTAGAACTCACTTGTTCGCAACCGGACTACGGTTTTCCGGCAGCTACCACCTACACGGTACAAGCCTCATTTGAACAGGATTTCATAGAAGCGACAGATGAGAGCAAAGCCAACTATACAGTGTTGGAAAGCACCTCCCCGACAGCAAAGATCAATGTGGATGCTTCCGAACTCAACAATGCGCTTCTCGACTTGTGGACGGCCGTGAACGGAGAGCAGGCAGAACTCCCTACCGAACCGGTAGCTGTATATATCCGCCTGAAGGCCAACATCACAAGCAGTGGAAAAGGAGTATGTTTTTCCAATGTGATTGAATTACCCAACGTTCTGATTTCCAAGAGCACCAGCTCATTGACACCTCCCAAGACAATGTTCATTGTAGGTTCTATGCTGGATACCGACTGGAAAGTATGGAAACCGATGGCAGGTGTCTACGGTATGGACGGTCAGTTCTATTCAATGATTTACTTCGATGCCAACTCCGAGTTCAAGTTCGGAACAAAGGAAAACGAGTATATCGGTATTAACGACAACCGCGTGACGGTTACCGACAAAGCCGGAGCAGGAGTCAGCGGCAGTGACAACTTCGTCGTAGAAAACGCCGGATGGTATCTCTTCTACGTCAAAGCGGCTGTCAAAGGGGATGATTATCAGTTTACCATTACTTTCTACCCAGCTGAAGTGTATTTGTTCGGTAACACAACCGGTGGTTCGTGGGCATTCAACGACGAATGGAAGTTTGCGGTTCCCGCCACCAAAGACGGTAACTTCGTATCTCCTGCCATGACTGCAAGCGGAGAAGTACGTATGTGCTTCAAGACAGACCTCGACTGGTGGAGAACTGAGTTTACACTCCATGACGGTGAAATCTTCTATCGTGATTTCAACCTTATTGACAGTTGGACAGAAAAGGGAGACGGTTATTCCGTACAAGGTTCAGCCGGCAATGTGATCCATCTGAACTTCACGGCAGGTACAGGAGAAAAGAAGTAATTAACTTTAAAAAGAACGATTCATCATGAAAAAACATTTAATATACATAGGGATGTTTCTGGCAGCAATCGGGTTTTCTGCCTGTAACGAAGATTTCAAGGACTGGGCTGATCCCCAGTCCAATCCCCAGGAAGAGTCAGCGGGACAGTTGACTGCAACTTTCACAGCAGGCAAAGACGCCAGCATCGTCATGGATGCGGCCACAGCCGATTCCGTAGAAATTGCAAAGTTAAGCTCGACCACAGCCAAAGAAGGCAGTAAGATTGCTGTCAACTCTTTGACACTGAATGAGAATCACACCATTCCATTTTCCATGACGGAAGATCATGTCTTTAAAGTAGCCTTGGCACAACTGGACAGTGTGACGCAGGAAGCCTACAAAAGCCGTGCAAGCGTGGTACGTGAATTGAAAATCTCTATTAATGCTTCTGCCGTAACTCCTTCCGGTGAAGGTATTCAACTGGTGGGAAATGAAGTAAGCATCACCTTGCAGCCTGCCACAACTCCGGCTGTTGATCCCGACGGCTATTATATAGTCGGTGATTTCACAGGCTGGGACGGCAACAGTGCCCAACAGATGAAGAAGGACGCTCTCGATGAAAACCTGTATATACTGGAAGCAGAAATAGAAAGTACTTCGAACTTCAAGATTTTCCCGGCTTCAGCTATTAACGGAAACGACATAGACTGGACCAAAGCCTTGGGAAGTAGTGTAGACGGTGATGACTCCGGTGATAATTTTGTTAGCTGGACAAATGCGGGAGCCATTAATACAGCACTGGACGGTAAGATCAAAATCTCGTTCGATGCCTTCAACTACCGTTTTACAGTGAAAGACAACAGTGCGCCCACCGAACTTTATATGACCGGCAGCGCATACAACTGGGGAACTCCTGCCGGTGATCCGAATGCTTGGAAAGCACTTGTTCCGGTCAACGGAACGAAAGGAACTTTCTGGGGAATCTTCTATTTCGCTGCTAACGATCAGGTGAAGTTTGCACCGCAAACCAACTGGGGCAATGACTTCGGTTTTGTAGATGCTATCTCACAGGAATCCAAAGACCTTGCCGGATTGTCGGACGAGGGCGGCAACATAAAAGTCGGTATAGCCGGCTGGTACTTAGTATACGTCTCCGTTATCGGCGATGACAAAGCGATAGAATTTGAAAAGCCGAATGTATATCTGATGGGCGATACCTCATACAACGGCTGGGACGCTCAACTGGTAGAACAGGACTTATTTACCGTGCCCGGAACGGCTGATGGTGAATTTGTTTCTCCGGCATTCCTGAAAGATGGCGCAGTACGAATCTGCGTAAATCCGAAAGCTGTCTCTGCCGGCGACTGGTGGAAAACAGAGTTTATCATCTTCGACGGACAAATAACTTATCGGGGTAACGGCGGTGACCAAGCCGCGGTACAAGGTAAAACCGGACAAAAGGTTTATCTGAACTTCGGCAACGGAACAGGCCGTATCGAATAATACTACAAGAAATCAGAGAAACAGGGAATGGCCGTCGCGAATA
>PPYE01030989.1_pt1 | contig 11635 bp, 12 predicted proteins | sample 1559881 | NCBI WGS metagenome assembly PPYE01 (sample SAMN08240022, study PRJNA423297) | Human gut metagenome, whole genome shotgun sequencing project.
GGTCAATGCTCTTTTTATTGCAAACTCCCATAAAATCAAGGTTTAACAATAAAAAACGGTAGTGAAACTTGACACTACCGCAAACGTGCGGGAGGGAAAATTAATGAATAAAGTGATATCTCAGACAGCCGAGAAAAGCAAACCAAAAAATTACCAGGTGTATGCCATCATCCAGAGAATGTATGATTACTCAATCCGCCTGGATCATCCTTTGCAAAGGGAATCCGAACAGTGGAGCAACGTAATGAAGGGAAATCTGATTTCCGATATTTTACAGGATAATCCCATTCCGCCCCTGGTTTTTGCAGAGCAGGTAATTGACGGGGTGGTCATCATCTGGGCGATTGACGGGAAACAGCGCTGCTCCAATGTGGAAAGCTTCCGGAGGAACGGCTTCCGCATCAGTAAAAATGTGGAAAGATATCAGATTAAATATCAGACGGCCGCAAGGGATCAGGAGGGGAACATCATTTTTGATGATAACGGGCTGCCCCGCTATGAGGTGAAGGAATGTGATATCCGGGGTAAATGCTATGCGGATCTGCCGGAAAAATTACAGCAGAATTTTAATGAATACAACTTTGAGGTGACGCAGTATTTAAATTGCAGCAATGAGGATATTGAATACCATATCAGAAGATATAACGCATCCAAGCCCATGTCGGTGGCGCAGAAGGGGATTACGCACCTGGGAGAGCAGTATGCAAGGATCGCAAAGGCCATAGCCGGGAAACCGTTTTTCAGGGATAAGGGAAATTACAGGATTTCGGAGTTTACAAACGGTACAATGGACAGGGTGATCACGGAAAGTGTGATGGCGATCAATTTTCCCGGGGACTGGAAGAAGAAAAATGAGGATATCTGCACATATTTAAAGGAAAATGCAAAAGTGATCCACTTCAACATTTTTGAGGAATATATAGACAGGCTGGATGAGGTAATAACGCAGGAAACAGCGGAAATGTTCAATTCCAGGGATTCCTTCCTGTGGTTCGGCCTGTTCCGCCGTTTTACCAGGGCGGGAATGGAGGATGAATGTTTTATCCGGTTTATGAAGGAGTTCAAAGACAGGCTGCATGGCAGGAAGGTGGGCGGCGTTTCCTTCGATGACCTGAACGAAAAATCAACAAAGGATAAAAATATCGTACATCAGAAAATGAATCTGCTGGAATCGCTGATGGATGAATTTTTGCATATCACACGGGAGGAGACCGTGGAGAAGTTCGTGGTGAAGGACGCAAGGCTGCAAAGTTTTATCGGAGAATTCAACCAAAGCGATATCGTGAAGGTAATCAGAGTGCAGCCGGAAAAGGAACAGGTAAAGCTTGCGATCCAGTCGCTCATGGTAGTTTCCGGGAAAAAGGGCTTCTCCGACAGGGAGGTTCAGAAAATTCTGAGCGCAGGCGCACCGGGAGAAGAAGAAATGGACGATACCCTGCTGTATCTGGCGGCCTTGAGTGACTGGACGCTGAATGTAAACAATAACTCCCAGCTTTTAGAACAGGGTAACCTGCCGGCGCTGGTAGGGGTGGTTGCCTATGCCTACCGGAATGAAATTGATGACCACATCTGTGAGGAATGGCTGGAAAAGTATGTGGAAAGCTTCGATACCGGCGGCGGAGTATGCGGGGAAATCATGGAACAGCTGCATAAAATGATTTCGGATTTGGAGCATTTTGCAGCGTATAAAAGGAGGCGGACGGCGTAGGCGCCGGTATTCGGCGGAATACATAGCGTTAGCGTGCATCCGGCCCGTTGCGCAGGAATTTTGAATGGTCGGGGGCAGTTACAGTTTGGTCACAGGTTGAACGGGAACCTCCTGGAAAAGTATTCATGCGAAAAACCTTGACTCTCACGCAGCGTGATGATGTAGGATAGATATATGCATAAGCCGTATCACTTATGAGGCATTCTGAATGCAGACGGATGCCCGGGCAGGATTGCGGTATTCAGGAGGGATTCAAATGAAAACAATAAGCCAGGTGGCCCAGCTGACAGGGGTGAGTGTCAGGACCTTGCAGTATTACGATGAAATTGATTTACTGAAGCCGGCGGCTGTTACCGATGCAGGCTACCGGATGTATGATGAAGCCGCCCTTGAACGGCTTCAGCAGATTCTGTTTTTCAGGGAACTGGATTTCCGGCTGAAGGAAATCAAAGAAATTATGGAAAATCCGGAGTATGACAAGCAGGAGGTATTCCGGAAACAGAAAAAAATGATCCGGGCAAAGAGGGACAGGCTGACCAGGCTGCTGAAGCTGCTGGATAAGCTGGAAAAGGGGGAAAACTGTATGAGCTTTGACGCATTTGATTTGACCGAATATTTCGAACTGATGGAGAATTTTAAAATGAAGAGGAAGTAATCAGGGTATGGGGAAGTGTGGAAAACTATGAAAGGCTAATAAATAAGGTAAAAGCGGATGAACAGAGGGTGGGTGAGCTTGCCGTCAAATATTATGGCAGCACTGAAAATTATACCAGAGTGATTGAGGAAGGGCTGAATAAAATCCCGGATATCATAAACGATGCCTGGACACAGAAAACCAATGCGCTTTACAGGAAGCTTACCGGGGATTTAACCCGGGATGCCAGATCCGAAGAGGTACAGGCCATTGTCAGGGAGCTGATGGAGCATACGCAGGGACGGGTGAATAAACAGGGCTGGAAGAAGCTTGTGGAAAGCGGATTTTATACGGGACATGGAATTAAGGAAGAAAATGATGCGCTTTATGGGGCGGGAGCTTCCGAGTTTATGGAAGCGGCCATGAAGGAATATTTTTCTCATATCAGCCCGGAAGAACTGGCAGACGAAGCGGGCGGACCAGAAGAAAGGAAGACTGAAAAATAATCGGTTTATCCTTTACGAAGCATGTGTCCGGAAGTACAATAGATAAAAAAGCCGCTTTAAATACGGACACAGGGGGACAGAGGATGAAAGCCAATATTATAGCCGTTTTTGATAAAGAGAAGGAAAAGGTCCTTGTATGCAGAAGAAGGAAAAATCCTTATAAAGGCCTGCTGAATTTTGTCGGCGGCAAGATTGAAAAGGAAGAGGACGGCCTGACGGCAGCCTACAGGGAACTGTGGGAAGAAACCGGCATTACTGACGCGGATATAGAGCTGACGCATCTGATGGACTTTAACTATCTGTTGTTGGATAACTGGCTGGAGGTCTATTTCGGCCGGCTGAATAAGGATTTTACCGTCAGAGGAGAGGAAAACGAGCTGCTTTGGATAGATATTTCTTCAGATTTCTTTGATGTGACACAGTTTGCGGGCAGAGGGAATATGGGGCATATCATGGAACTGATTAAGGAATATGAGAGTGATTTGCCCGATGAAGGAAAATACTGAAGCGTATTGATTTCTTATGATAATTCAGCTGCATGAATTATTACGCTTGGAGGGGGATTGGGATGGAGGCTGTATTGATTTTTATTGATGGAACCATATGCGATATGAGGCACAGAATACCAGCTATGGGGACGGAAAAATTTTTCTCGGAGGAAAACCTGGCCAAAGACAAACCTACGCAAGGCAGTGTGGAGTGTCTGAATGAACTTGCTGAAGTATATGAGCTGGTTTATATAGGAGCCAGACCGGATATTTATACAGATGCTACACATAAATGGCTGCTTGATGCCGGTTTCCCGGAGGGGAAGGTATATTTGGGAAGCAGCCAGCAGGAGCGGCTGGATATTGTTAAAGAACTGAAAAAACGTTTTGTATTCCGGGCCGGAATCGGGGATCGGTGGGATGACAATGAACTGCATCTTGAATTAGGCTGCCAAAGCTTTATTTTAAAGGAATGGAGTCCTGACTGGGATGTGGTAAGAAAACACCTGGAAATGAAACTGGCACCGCGTGTCAGATATTCCCAGTTCAACGCGGAGAATATCAAAAAAGAACTTTTGCAGCGCTATGAGCTGGAACTGCCTCTCAGCTGCCGGTTCTATGATTTTGGCATGAATGACATTTATCTGATAAGAGCAGGAAATACAAATTATTACCTGCGTATTTCCCTGGCGGGGATCCATCAGAGAATGGATTATCTGGAAGAAATGAATATCATAAAGACGCTGGCAGAAAGGGGGATCCGGGCCGCAGTACCGGTAAAAATGGCGCATGCTGCCGATTCTGACAATCCTTTTGTATGGGAACTTGCGGCACCGGAGGGCATCAGATACGCAGCATTGTTTACGGAAGCTCCGAAGCAGCCGTCCGAAGATAACGAAAGCTGTGCTTTTCATTTGGGACGAATGCTGGCAATGCTGCACCGGATTGCAGATGAGGAGAACTTCCGTGTTTCCAGGGAACCTATTGATATGATGCAGCTGGCGGAAAAACCTCTGGCCGGTATCCGGCCCTATCTGGAAAATCGTCCGGCCGATTACAGATGCCTGAAGGAAGGCGCGGCAAAGCTGAAGATTTTTATCAAGGACAGACTTTCGGAAGCTTCACCGGAATATGGTTTCTGTCATGGAGATCTCCATAGCGGTAATGTATTTTTCGAAGGAGTTGATCCTACGATCTTCGATTTTGATTGTATGGGCTATGGATGGAGGGCATATGACATCTGTGTTTATGCGTGGGATGAGAGCTTTCAGAATGAAAAGTTTATGGAAGGGAATACATGGAAAAAATATTTGGAGGGCTATGAATCTGTAAGACCCCTCAGCAGGGAAGAAAAAGAGGCCATCCCCGCATTTGCAGCCCTGAGAGAGCTGTGGATGATTGGGCTGCATGCAGAAGTAATGGAGAAAAATGCGGGGTGCTGCTGGTATCAGGATGATTATTTTGATTATCAGCTTAAGGTTTTCAGGCAGTGGTTGAACCGGTGCGGCCTGTTAAGTGAGTAAGCTCCGCCAGCCAGGTTCAACTGCTTCTGCACATTTATGAAGCGAATTTCAATGGGAACCGCCATGTATGAGCTCCCTGCTTCCGGGAATTTAGTCGTCGTGTGTTTCCGGCACGTTTGGATTCGTATCCGTATAATTTACCGTGGTAAACATTCCGCCCAGAGTGGGAACTCCGTTGTTGGTCACGTGGTGCGGCATATGGCAGTGCATGGGCCATACGCCCGGATTGTCGGCGATGAATTCCACGTCCCAGGTTTCGCCCGAGGCGACAAGAATTGTATTTTTGCATATCTGAGCTCCCGGCTGGATGGGAAAGCCGTCTGCGCCGGTAACTCTGAACTGATGGCCATGCAGATGAATAGGGTGGTGATGCATCTGGATGTTTCCGAAACGTATCTTTACCTTGTCACCGCAGTTCACCTGTAAAGGCAGTGTCTGGGGATAGCTTTTTCCGTTGATGGTAAAAAAATTGAACATCGGCTTCACGAAATTCAGCGGATATGTACCTGGTGTGAGATCTCCCCAGGGCAGAACGTTGACCGCCCATTCCTGAAGAATGCACAGATAGTCTTTATCGGGAGCGTCAAACGTCCGGCACGGATTTTCCACAATCAGGCCGCCAAACAGCCCCGCATTATCCTGGATGGGAACCTCTACATGAGAATGATACATATAAGTGCCCGGAGGATTACAGATAGTAAAGGAGTAATCAAAATATTCCCCCGGATAAATATAGGGGGAAGGTTCCAGCGGAGGCACCCCGTCCATGAGATTGGGAACCTCCAGGCCGTGCCAGTGGACGCTGGTGCGGTGCGGCAGATGATTGGTAACGCGTATGGTCACTTTATCCCCGGGAAAAACATGAATCGTAGGGCCGGGGGTGGAACCGTTATAGCCCCACGCCCGGATGACAATGCCATCCACAAGCTCCCACAAAATTTCCTCTGCTGTCAGTTCAAAAAATTTTCTCCCGTTTACAATGGTATAAGGCAAGTCCTGAATTCCTGGTGTGATTACCATAAAAATATCCTTTTCCCTGGTTTGGCAACTGTTCAGTACCCTCGCAGCTACTGCTAAAATACAGTCGCCTGGTTTGTAACAATATATTACTTCTTTTGAAAAATATGTTATATATCAAATAAGGTGATCCTGTCTGGCCGGAGAAGTATTTTTCCTGGAAAGAAAACAGAGCAAGAACGGAACAGCTGAAAACAGAACGGCCTGCTATACTTAACCTACCGTACGGAAAGGAGCAGGAACTTGGAAAACAAAGAGATGCTGCAGCATATTCTGCGGTATATTGATGAAAATATACGCGAAGAACTGTCCGTATCGATATTGGCGGAGGAAGCGGGATATTCGCCGTTTCATTTCAGCCGTATCTTTACGAAAACGGCCGGTATGCCGGCTATGAGTTATGTTACCAGGCGGAGGCTGCAATATGCCCGCTACGATTTGTCACAGGGAAAGAAAGCGGTGGATGCCGCAGTGGAATATGGTTTTGAGACGCATGCCGGATTTACAAAAGCATTCAAAAGATGCTTTGGTTATCCGCCGTCCTTCTGCTTCCTGCGCGCCGGCATTACGCCGCCCTGTGAAAAGGATCAGGAATATTTTTTATCAGGAGAGGAAAAAGGAGAAAAGAAAATGAATCCACATATTTATGAATTTACGCCGTTTTCTGTCATTGGTTATCCGCAGAGACAAAGAAAATCCAATGTTAAGAGGACTGCCGATATCCCGGCCTACTGGGACAGTCTGAAAATGGACAGCGCCGCGCTGCTCACCAAGCTGCATGATACCTTCACGGCATCTAAACATTTTGAGATCAGCATGTGCTATGACATTGATACGGAAAACGGGGAATTTACATACCTGTTGGGAAGAGGTATTGATAATCCCGCCGATTATGAAATAATAGAACCGGATATGACAAGAGTGGACATCCAGGGAGGACTGTATGCTGTCTTTTCCACGCCGCCTGCGGAGGATTACCTGGTTGCGATTCAGGATACCTGACATGAAATACTCACGGACTGGCTGCCTGGCTCTGAGTTCGAATTTGACGATACACGCTATGATTTTGAGTACTATGATCACAGAGATCATGGCTGGTATTTCGGAGGAAAGGTACAGATGGATATCTGCATTCCCATTCGCCTGAAAGAAAAATAAATTCCATAAAATATATTCCGGAAAATAAATGCCGAAAAATAAATTTCGGTAAAAAAATCCTGACAATCAGCTCTTCCCGAAGGCGATATATGAAACTTCCCGCCCTTATGCTTTCTGCATAAAAAAAGATGAGCACAAAGAATACTGCCGGATGTGGTAGATTAACGGTAAGGCTGCAAAACAAAACAGCTTGAAGAATGAGAAAGGAATGACTTGCTGTTATATCAGACGGAGAAAAGGAAGTGAGAAGTGCAATACAGGATGTGTGATGATAATCGTGATGAGGTTCAGGATAAGATGTGGGATGATAAGCGTGATGAGGTTCAGGATAAGATGCAGGGTGATAAGCGTGATGAGATACGGGATAAAATGCAAAATGAAATACAGTCAGTTCTGACAAACTGGGAAGTGTTGGGAACAGCAAAGCAGATTTATTCAACAGCCTGGGCTATATCGGATGAATATGTACTGAAGGCATACGATAATTTGGAGCAGCTGAAAAAAAACGGCCGCATGCAGATGCTGCTCTGCCGGATGGGTATTCCCGCAGCAGAGATTATTCAAACGCGCAAAGGGGAAATCTATGTAGCTGAGGGCAGCAGGTATTATATGCTGTCCAGAAAGCTGCCCGGCAGCAATGCTGCGGATATTACAGAGGATGGAATGGCTGAGAAAATGGGGGAGGTTTTGGGCAGCCTGCATCAGGCCTTCAGTAAATGTGAGGAAATCCTGTATACGCAGTCTGAGCCTGCAAACGAAACAATCAGCTTCCCTGACTGCAGCCTGCTGGAGGAAATGAACGGCTGGGTAAAGGAAAGCCTGTACCGGGAACATTGGATGGATGAAAAAAACTTCTGCAAAGCGGTACAAAAACTGGCGGAACACTATGAGGAGCTTCCCAGGCAGCTGATTCACAGAGATGTGCATCTGGGCAATTTCCTGTTCGATCAAGGGACGTTTTCCGGGTATATTGATTTTGATCTGAGCCAGAGAAATATCCGCGTTTTTGACCTGTGCTATTTTCTGGCAGGACTGCTTGCCGCCCAGGTAGGAAATGGTATGGAGGAGATACAATGGTATGATGTAATCAGCAGAACGACAGCCGGATATGAAAGCCGTATTCCCCTGACCGCAGCGGAAAAGCAGGCGGTTCCGTATGTAATGGAAAATATTGAGCTGTTGTTTGCCGCCTATTTTAATGAACCGGAAACGAAACATTTCAGGGAAAATGCGCTTGAACTGTTCTGGTTTATTTGTAAAAGAGAGGAACAGATCTGGTCGGCGCTGTATAGATAAGAGCTGTGCTGTACAGGAAAAGAAGAATGACAGCCGGAGGAGGCGGAAAAAGTGAAATTGACAGAGAAAAAGGATTTACTGGTAAATGCAGTAAGTACGATGAAAAGGGTGGAAGCGATAGGACAGACAGGGAATATGACAGAAATTCCGGTTCCTAGGCAAGGGGATTTTGACCTGTTCGTTCTTTGCGGAGTAATTCCTGATTATGAAGAGAGACAAAGCTGCTATGCCGGTCAGAGGCAGCTTTATACGGAATGCAACATGGAGGTATGCAGGGAAGATGTTCACTGGGGGACCGGAGATATTCTTCTGGTAGACGGCGTGGAAACCATGTTTATGTATTTCACAGTGGATAGCATGAAGGAGTACCTGGAAACTGTCGCCAGCGGACAAAGGCTGGAGCCGGAAGGAGAATTTTATCCGTTGGGGCGGCTTGCTACGATGCGCAGCATCCATATTTTATATGACAGGAACGGAATAATGAAGGAAATGCAGGAGAGCCTGAAAGAATATCCCGGACAGCTTCGGCAGAAAATTATTAAGAACCATTTTCCCACAATCTGGGATGGAGAAAGCATCGACAGAGCAATTCTGCGAGGCGATGTTATTTTTAACCATCGTGTGTTTCAGGCATCGCTGGATCATTACATGCAGACGCTTTATGCGCTGAACCGTACCTATTTTCCCAGCTGGAAGCGGACGGAGCAGTACATTGCCTCTTTCCGGATAAAGCCGGAAAACTGCTATGAAAGGATAAGAAAGGCGATAAAACTTTCCGCAGAACCGGAAACGATAGAGGCCTGCTATGAAGTGTGGAGGAAGCTGGTGGAGGAGCTGGAAAAACTTGTGGAGGAGAACTTCGTCAGAGAAGAATAGCGTTCTGGCGCCTTGCTTCGAAAGGTTTTCCGGGTAATATTTTCCGGCTGGGCAGAATCCATGATGCAGGTTATAATAAATGAGTCCGGTGCACTGTTACTAAAAAGCTCTCCGTATCTATATGGAAAAAGAGAGGAGGGCAGTGCAAAGAACCGATAAAATAAATTGTGGCAAATGCTAAATAACGATATAACTAAAGGAGCGCACATGGATTGGATTGAACGGCTGAATAAAGCTATGGAATACCTGGAAGAGCATATGACGGAAGAAATTTCCTACGAAAAGGCGGCGCGTATCGCATGTTGTTCCGCCTATCATTTTCAGAGGATGTTTGCCTATATGGCAAACGTGCCACTTTCCGAATATATCCGCCGCAGGAGGATGTCTCTGGCTGCTGAGGATTTGCAGAGTTCAGATGAGAAGATTGTGGATATCGCCTTAAAATACGGCTATGCTTCTCCTACAGCCTTCAACCGTGCTTTCCAGGGAGTACACGGCGTAGCGCCGTCTCTGGTGAAAAAAGGCAATGTCTCTGTAAAGGCCTATCCGCCGATCAGCTTTACCATAACGATAAAAGGAGCGGTCGGGCTGGATTACCGGATAGAAGAAAAGAAGGCCTTCCGGGTTATCGGTGTATGCAGCCCACTGCAGGCTGAAGTGGAAAAGAATTTTGCCATCGTCCCACAGCTATGGCAGCAGGCGGGATCGGACGGCAGCCTTTTTAAACTGGCCGGGATGATGGACGGTGAACCCAAAGGCATTTTGGGAGTGAGCGCCTGTAATGACGAAGAAGAGTGGAAGTATCTTATCTGTGTATCCAGCACTCTTCCTTTACCGGAAGGGTGGGAGGAGTATCTGGTGGAAGCATATACCTGGGCTGTTTTTACCGGCACAGGTTCCTGCCCGCAGGCGATCCAGCAGCTTGAACAGAGAATTGTGACGGAATGGCTGCCCGCTTCCGGCTATGAATATGCAGACGGCCCTGATATCGAGGTATATCTGACTCCGGATATGCAGAATTCCAGTTTTGAGGTGTGGATACCAATAAACAGAAAACGGCAGTAACGGACTGCAGACGAACTGTAAAAAGAGAGTGAAAACACATGAGGCTTTCACTCTCCCTGATTATATAGTAGTTTTACTAAAACATCTGCAATGTGGATGGGTTCACAGCTGCTTTAGTTTATAATAAAAAATTCCAATGGAATGATAAACTTAATAAATACCCCATGCATTGCTTCTAACAATTTCTCATAAAAATATTATCAGTATCACCGCCGTAATTCATCAGAACATCAATTTTTTGAAAACCGTATTTCTCATATAAACCAGTGATGCCTGAGGGTATATACACTCTGGTAAAGCCCACTTCTTTTGCATAGCCTGCCGCACATTCAATTAGCTGCCGGCTGATCCGGTTCCCTCTGAAAAGAGAGGACTGCGGAAATAGATAAAGACATAGGTCTATTGAAATAAGAAAGCCGGAGGTGAAAAATTTTTATCCGCCTTTTTAATCTGACATACTGTTGTCATATTATGTGTGTTAGGATGAATACATCAAAAGACGAAAGGAGTCAGATATGGAAGAAAGATTTTGCCAGAGCTGCGGAATGCCTATGGGGGATACCGATGAATTATACGGAACGGAGGCAGACGGCAGCAAGAGTACAGACTATTGCTCCTATTGCTATGCGGACGGCGCATTTACATCGGAATGTACGATGGATGAAATGATTGAAGGCTGCATCCCTCCCATGCTGGAATCAAATCCCGAATTGAAGGAAGAGGATGCCCGTAGTATGATGCAGCAGTGGTTCCCTGTCCTGAAACGGTGGAAGAACAACTGAATATGAAAAAACGGGGAGCGCGTCAGCATTACAGGTTAAGCTGAGTTCAATGCAGTGCCGGCAGACTCCCTTTCTGTCATACCGGAACATTTATTTCTTCTTTTCCCTGATAGGAATCCATATTTCACTGCTGTAATCATAGGAATGGGTATCTCCCATTGTGTACATTTCCACATTAAAACCGCTCGCAAACTCATACCGGGAGTTCCCCGGCAGCCATTCATTGAAAATACGCGAATTCACCGCCTGAAGTGCGCCGGGCATCGGCCCTGTACACCGGAATTTTGCTATGGTGCAGCCCGGCAGCAGGGCTTGTGTCATACCCTCCGGAAGCTCCCCTCCCCTGTAATCGCCCGCGATAATATAACGGAACTCCCTGCTGTTACCAGGGATTTCGATACAGATGCCGTACTTTCCGATACAGCAGTCCCTGACCTGGGCCGGCGCATTTTTATTGCAATATTTCTGCTTGAAGCTGTTCCAGAAGGACGGTATTTCATCATATGCGCTGTCGAAGGAGAAGATCCGCTCCAGACCGATTACCGGCAGCGGATCCATTTTTTCCACTGTGTAATTCAGATT
>PPYE01321182.1_pt1 | contig 11630 bp, 10 predicted proteins | sample 1559881 | NCBI WGS metagenome assembly PPYE01 (sample SAMN08240022, study PRJNA423297) | Human gut metagenome, whole genome shotgun sequencing project.
TATGCGCAAGTTTTTCTAAAAGAACCTTACGGAAAGCGAAGCGTAAAAATCTGAAATCAAAATGTTTGTTTGGACGCCAGGAGGTAATATTACCGGCACCGCCCTCGGAGATGAGCGCATGGATATGAGGGTTCCATTTGAGGTCTCTGCCGAAAGAGTGAAGGACACAAATAAACCCGGGAGTAAAATTTTCATTTTAATTAAGTTTAGAAAACATTTGGAAGCGCAATTCGTTATTGGAAGCTAAAGCAGTTGATTATGCCATTAAGCGGATGCTACTTAGAAATTCAGACCAGTTGTTTTGTTGTAAGGCAACCTTGGAAGAAGGAACACTACGAGCAATGCAGAATCTATTTTAAGGAAGTTCAGGCGCTAATAAGGGAAGCCAAAGCAGGTGGTTTTTATCTACAGATTCCAGAAGGCGGTGAGAGTGAAATCCGTGGGGTTGGAGAAAACCGGCGGTGTCTTTTCTATGTCAGCCCATTTGGTTACCCGGAGGATAAGAGGCAGGCCATGTACCAGACCATAAAAGAAAGGCTGCCTGAAACGGCAGAAATATATGAATATGAAACATGAATGGATGGGAGTTCCGGAAATGTTAATGAAAAAGCTAATCATAAATGCAGGTGTCATACTGGGCATCCTGGCAGCGGGAGTTTTTATGGAGATTTAACAACAATGTGAAAAATGGAAACGAGGGATTTTACATTTTGTAATTTCTCTCTATTCCCAGATAATTTTTAGCTACCGATGGTAATAAAAAAAACGTTGTTCGGTAGCAGAGTTTTCTTGCGCCTAACAGAAAATAAAGAGCTTAACGGCGGTTTTGAAATAACAATTTCAAGCCGCCGTTTTCTTTCTGAAAAATTGAGATACGGAGGGTGTATTAAATTCACCCATTTTTAAGGACATGGCGGTATCCGGGAGGTATCGCCATGTCCATTGTTTTACACAGCACCCGTAAACAGCACCAGTTAAAAAAGCCTTGCCCCTCCTCCGGGTTATTCCGGTTATGTATATGAAATAAATCAGCACCAAAACAATAATGTCAATTCATACGTCCGTGTGGCTTCATGCCACCCGTGCGTTTTTGTGTTCTTATGGGGTTGCTTCGGGCCAACTTGGAGCTGTTGAAAAACCCTACCGCGAATAACATCACCTATGATAAAATAGAAGAAAAATGCGGAGGGCAAAGCTGTGATGACGCAGGAAACAGGCAAGCAAATCAAATTTCACATGGTAACAATTGAGAGCTTAGTACCAGAGAAATGTGCACTGGCAGTTTGTAGGAGCAGTCCATCGCTTGTTTTCTATATGATGCCAATAGTGAAAGGTTTCAAAAATCCCGCATATACTGTATCAAATCCCCTGCATGAGGTATACCATGGCGGACTGCCCTATTAACTCAGCCTCAGAGACCATTGCTGACTTTATCTACCGTAATGGAAGCCAGCAGCAATTTCCTGGTAATTCGGAAGATATTCTCTGTATGGACTTTGTAAGCACTGATTTCAGCATTATATATACCCCGCTAGATACCGTAGAACCCATATCACTAAGTAAGTTTACCTATTATAGTATCCCTGGACTGTACACACTGTTAGATAGTTCCAGCATGGACGCTTCCGGCATTTTGGCAACCCATGCATCACCTGCCCTTAGCAATCAAGGGAGAGGTGTTATAATTGGCATCATAGACACGGGAATTGACTATACCAATCCTTTATTTCGTAATCAGGATGGAACTACCAGAATCTTGAGTATTTGGGATCAGAGCCTTCCAGAAGATAAAAGCCTCCTTCCTGCCGGTGTACCCAACCGCTATAATGCCAGCGGGGCAAGCTATGGCACAGAGTACACGCAGGAGCAGATTAACGAGGCACTGGAATCTGATAATCCGTTTGCCGTGGTGCCTTCTACCGATACCAACGGACATGGAACCTTTTTGGCGGGTATCGCTGCTGGAGGAATCCTGCCTAATCAGGATTTTACAGGAGCTGCACCGGAATGTGAACTGGTAATCGTCAAATTAAAACCAGCCAAACAATATCTGCGCGATTTCTATCTTATCAGTAATGATGCGGATGCTTATCAGGAGAATGATATAATGATGGGCATTAAGTACCTGCGTGTGGAGGCATACAGCCAGAGAAAACCTCTGGTTATTTTACTGGGAATCGGCTCCAATCTGGGCAGCCATGAAGGGACGTCTCCATTGAATGTAATGATTCAAGATATCAGCCGATATTTAGGAATGGCTACGGTAATTGCTGCAGGCAATGAAACTGGCCGGGGGCATCATTACATGGGGTCTGTACCGATAGGGGAAGAGTCCGTTGAGGTGGAAATCCGAGTAGGGAATGCGGAATCCCAACGTGGATTTGTAGTAGAACTCTGGGCCGACACCGCTGATACATATTCGGTTGGATTTGTCTCACCCAGTGGTGAATCCATAGGCCGCATTCCTATCATAGGCAGAAACGAAACCTCTATCCCGTTCCTTTTGGAACCCACGGTCATTACAGTTAATTACCAGCTGATTGAGACAGGCGCAGGCAAACAGCTTGTTTTTATCCGTTTTGAAGCCCCAACTAATGGAATTTGGAGAATACGCGTGTATAATACCCAGTATCTTACAGGGCAATTTAATATGTGGCTTCCGGCCCATACCTTGATTTCTGATGAAACCGTGTTTCTGACTCCCAGCCCATATACGACCATAACCCTCCCGGGAGATTCGCCCTCTCCAATCACAGTAGGAGCCTATAATCATTTAAATAACAGCATCTACATTCATTCCGGCCGTGGATATACAATAGGCGGATTGATAAAACCGGATTTGGCAGCTCCAGGGGTTAATGTAAGCGGACCATCGATAGGGCGAAGGAACCAAGACTCCATTCCCATGACTACCCGAACCGGAACCTCGGTTGCTGCTGCCCATGTTGCTGGTGCAGTCGCTAATCTTTTAAGCTGGGGCATAATAGAAGGACATAACATAGCAATGAGCGAAGCCACTGTCAAAGCATTTTTAATAAGAGGAGCAAAACGGAATCCAGCACTATCATATCCCAATAGGGAATGGGGATATGGGGCTCTGAACTTATATGAAACTTTTTTACGGTTAAGAGAAATAAGATGAATTATCTAAAGGATCAGATTCTTATGCATATCACGGATACGGGGGAACTTGATGGATGTTTTGGCTGAGGTGCTAAAAAATAGTCTTATCGGTGGTAAGGGATTAATTTTGAGGTAGCGGTGTGCCGCCACAAATACGCTTGCACCGTATCGGTCAACGCCTTTTCCTTTTATATTTCATGTAGAGGACGGTTGGCTCGATATGCTTTTTCAGAGTAGCCAATCGCTGGTCAATGGGGTTCAGCTTAACCCGTATATCCATCTGCCTCCCAATCATGGACGAAAACTTTTCATCAAGTCAGAAATGGCACGGTTCTTCTGAAAATAGTTGAACAAACCATATGTGGAGGGTTGAATATTGACACATACTATATATAGTGATGTCATGAAAGTGGTACTGATCTGTGTGTGTTTATAAACCACATTCAAATGTTTGTTCCGGTGGTATCTATACCGGAAGCTAATTTTTAGGCGTAAGCCTTTTATATGAACGAGCCAGGCAGAGTCTCTGTCTGTAAAGTAAGATATCAGAAATCTTTGCGAATTTCTGATGCCTTATTTTTTATATAAAAAATTAGACTTGACAAGCGACCACCGGTCGCTATATAATGAAAACGAAATAAGAAACGACCGATGGTCGTTATAAGGAGGTATCATAATATGCCAAAAGGAATTATGCTTACACCAGAACAACAAGAAGAGCGCCGAGAAGAAATAATCAGTGTTGCTTTGCAGCTCATAGAGAAAAATGGATTCCAAAAAACATCAATGAGGGAAATTGCGATTTTAGCAAACATGGGAAAGTCCAGTCTGTATGATTTTTTCAAAACGAAAGACGAGATTGTTGTATATGCAGTTGAGAAAGAAATAGAAGAAACAATTAAAAAGGTTCATAGGATTATTGCCGATGAATCCTCGCCGGAACAGTGTCTTAGAAAAATCATGCTGAATCATCTTGGAGTACCAAAGCAGTATCGAACGGTGCTGATGTGGTTAAATACAGAATCTGACTATTTAGAAGAAGATTATCGAAAGCGGCTGAAAACTGCGCGTTACGCATATCAGGATATTATAAAATCTGTAATTGAAAATGGAGTGGAATCAGGCGTCTTCCGTAAGACGAATGCCGATCTTATGACGCGTTTGTTAATTAACTCCATTATATCAATCATTTACACATCCCGACCATCAGCCAGTCCGGAGAAAATGCTTGATGAAACAATGGATATATTTCTACACGGAATTATGAATGATGGAGATGAATTATTATGATTTATTATACTCTACCCTTGTTGCATAAACAGGCAACCCTTGAAATGGTCGGCGGAAAAGGTATGTCTTTATCAAAACTTTTGACAGCGGGTATCCCTGTGCCGGAGGGCTTTCATGTTACGACTACTTCATACAAGATTTTTGTTGAAAAGAACCATATTCAGCCTCACATTAATAAGTTGCTGGACGGTATTGACTCTAACAATACCAGCCAGCTTGAAAATGTATCTACGCAGATAGGGATGCTTTTCCATAATGGAGAAATGCCGCAGGAAGTATCAGATGCAATTAAAACCGCATATGCCGGATTGGGAAATATAGCGGTGGCTGTCCGTTCCTCCGCAACCGCCGAGGATTTGCCCGATGCTTCTTTTGCAGGCCAGCAGGAAACCTATCTTAACATACAAGGTGAGAATGAAGTTCTTGACGCTGTAAAGAGGTGCTGGGCTTCCCTATGGACAGCCCGCGCTATTGCTTACCGCGTGAAGAATGATATAAAGCAGGAAAGTGTCGCACTTGCTGTTGTAGTACAAAAGCTTGCGTTTTCCGATGCATCCGGCGTTATGTTTACGCTAAACCCTATCAATGGCAGACGCAGCGAAATGATTGTTAACGCCGCGTGGGGACTTGGCGAATCGGTGGTTTCTAGCTTAGTCACCCCTGATACAATCGTTGTAGATAAAAATGCTGAACGAATTGTATCGTATGAAGTAGCAAACAAAGAGATTATGACAGTCCGCAACTCAGATGGAACAGAAGAAATCCCAACTCCTGAACAGATTAGGAAAAAACATGCTCTTACGCGCAATCAAGTTATGCGATTGACACAGCTTGGAAAAAAAATTGAGAAGTATTATGAAATGCCTATGGATGTAGAGTGGGCACTGGAAAAAGATAAGTTGTATATTGTTCAGGCTCGCCCCATTACTGTCCTACCGCCGGAATGGACGTTACCGGAAAAGGATGTTATATATACAAGAGGCAGTCTAGCGGAACACTTGCCAAATCCTGTTACGCCCTTATTCGCCACACTTGGGCTTGAAATAGTCAACCGTGCATCGGCGCTTTTATGGATAGATATGTTTGGTAAAAGTGCGAAAAAGCTACTGCCAGAAAACGGAGCATATACGATTATTAACGGATATGTTTATCTTTCCGCTAATTCAAAGCCTCTTTTGATTGCTGTCAAATCCCTTTCCCCCCGATCTTTACGCCGTGCGCTCACGAACAGTGTTGCACGCTGGGAAACAGCACGAAAAGAATTTGAGGATGTGATTAAACAATGGGAAGAAAAGCCCATGCATATGCTGAATGCTCATCAAATAATGGAGGGGATTCAGACTGTATTTTATGGAGCGTGTATTTATTTCACGAGGATTCAGCTTACATTGCCAGCCGCCTCTATCAGCGAAACATTATTTACAAAATTTTTTCAGGGAGCGGCTTGTCGCGCTGGTATAACAGATACTTCTGTTTTCCTGCTTGGATTTGATACGATTGCTCTGCAAGCCGAAAAGAACCTGTGGAGTCTCTCGGAATGGGTAAAGCAAAATAATACTCTCAACCTTTATCTGCAAAGTAATCCAACAGCAAAGATAGCGGAAAATTTTATGTCCTCAGTTCCGCCTGACGAAGTTTCGCTGGAAGTATGGATAGAATGGAAAAATCGAATCAATCAGTATTTTAAAGAGTTTGGTCGTACCGCTTATGAATTTGATTTTGCATATTCCACACCGCAGGAAACACTTACACCAACCTTTGAATCCATAAAAACCTTTGTAGAAGGCAAAGTTGAAAGTCCTTTTTTACGTCAATCCAAATTTGAAAAGCATAGGAAACAGGCAGAAAAAGAAATTTTACAACATATAGGTAGCTCACGCAAAAAACTGTTTTTGAAGTTGCTCCATTGGGCGCAGGAAACTGCTCCTATGCGTGAAAATGCTATTTATTTGATGGGAATGGGGCATCCTCTGATTCGCCGGATGTTTCATGAAATTTCAGTACGCCTTATACGTGGCGGAGCTACTTCGCATATAGATGATATTTATTGGCTCACAAAATTGGAATTGGAAAAACTCATAATACAGTTAGACGAAAATATACCTTTATCCGATAGAAGAAATTTGATACTTGAGCGAAAAGCGGAACTCAAAAAGTATCAGGGCTATGTGCCACCAGCTCAGTTACCTGAGAAGAAAGTAAAAAGCATATCACATGCACCCCAGAAACAAAAAGATGGAAAAACCGTGTTGAGGGGTATAGGAACCAGTTCTGGTGTCGTGACAGCTCGTGCTTACGTACTAAATAGTCCGGCAGATTTTAAAAATTTCCAGCCGGGAAGTGTTTTGGTTGCCGTTACTACAACTCCGGCTTGGACACCCTTATTTGCCTCTGCAAGTGGAATTGTAACGGATATTGGAGGTCCTCTCAGTCATTCAAGTATTGTTGCACGGGAATGTGGTATCCCTGCCGTTATGGCGACACACACAGCCACGAGAAGTATTAAAAATGGACAAATGATAACGGTGGACGGCTCGGAGGGGACGGTGACGATTGATGAATAAAAAGCCGATTTTCGCTTTAAAGCTTGCTACTTTGGTGATTGCGTTAGGATATAGCTTAATTCTTCCGGTCATGCCATTTTACATGGAAAATCTAGGTGCTGGCGGTCGTGAGCTTGGATGGCTCACTGCCGTATATGCTCTGGCACAAACAGTATGCGCACCTTTTTGGGGTGCACTGTCCGACCGAATTGGTAGAAAACCGATTATCAGCATTGGTATTATAGGATATTCCATCAGTTTGTTCCTGTTCGGTTTGGCTTCATCCTTTTGGACGCTATTTATAGCTCGCAGTTTATCGGGTATTTTGTCATCTGCTACGTCCGTTGCATCTTTGGCATATGTTGGAGATTCCAGCTCGGAGGAAGAAAGAAGCAAGAATATGAGTCAACTTGGAGCTTCAATGAGCGTTGGCGTAATGATGGGACCATTATTGGGAGGCATTCTTGCAGGCTATTCGCTTGCGTTCCCATTTTTTACAGGAGCCGGCATTTCATTTATAGCCTTTCTGCTAATTCTAACACTTTTGCCAGAGTCAATTGAGCGTTCAGGACAGACGGAAAAAAGAAAACCCTTTGATTTTTCAGACCTGAAAAGTATAATTTTTGGCTCAGCAGGAATGGTTTTGATACTTATTTTCGTCGTGCATTTCTGTCAAACAGGCTTGCAAGGAATTACGGGGCTGTATGTCGTAGATAAGTTTGGATTTTCCACTAAGCAAGTTGGTGTTATTTGGATGACTCTAGCAGGTATTTTGATTGTAGTACAAGGCTTTTTGACTGGTCCTTTAGCAAAAAAAATTGGTGAGAAGCGACTAATACTGATAGGTATGTTTTGCAAAGCCTTAGTAGCGTTTGCCATGGTATTGACAACTGGGTTTGTTAGTGTGTTGGTGGTTTTTGGCTTATTTGCGGTATCTTCTGCTATTACAGTACCCACATTAAACGCAACTCTTTCAAAAACTGACAATCAGCATAAAGGAACACTGATGGGATTTGCCAGTACCGCCGGAAATCTTAGCAAAGTTATTGCTCCTTTATTAGCTGGGTATCTGTATGAAAGCAATATTGAATTACCATATATAACCACGGGAGGGATAGCCTTAATCGGAGTGGTTATCTGCTATATCTGGATAAAAAATCAAAGTCTTGCTACTACTTAAACCTATAATATCCATAATTCATTATGACAAATTCCAATTCAACAGTTTTGATACATAAGGAGGTAATAGGAATGCACCAAAGGGAAGCAACCTCACATCATTCACAAGGAAGCTAAGAAAGAAGATAGAGCCGTCCCCAGACTATCCACAGTACATATTAACTGTCTGGGGTGTTGGCTAATAATTCAACAAGGTAATGATTTGAAAATAGAAGAATGCAAGTAGATACGAAATTGATAAATTTGAAATTATGGGGGTACATAACCATGAAAAAAATGATTGCATATTGTGGACTGGATTGTGAAAAATGTGATGCATATATTGCAACAATCAATGACAACCAAGAATTACGAAAAAAAACTGCGAAGCTATGGGCTGAATTAAATAATGCACCTATTCTTCCTGAGCATATTAACTGTCAAGGCTGTCGTGTTGACGGAATTAAAACCGTATTTTGTGATAATATGTGTGGTATTCGCCAGTGTGCATTAGAAAAGGGTGTTGCTACTTGTGGCGATTGTTTGGATTTAGAGAGATGTCCCACTGTTGGAGAAATCTTAGAGAATAATCCGTCTGCTTTGAAGAATTTGAAAGGATAAATCTCAATTTGTAAAAGTCAATAATCCAAAGATAAATTTTATTTGAAGGGAGTATGCAGGCTATGGATAACTGGTTTACAATAGATAGAGTAGACCGTTGTGATTTACCAAATAACTTCAATGTATATGATTAAGAGCTTTTTCAAGGAATGCCAACAAAAATTGTAACTGACCATGATGTGATAGATATTGGAGGACGGCAAATTGAAGTGTTGCATACACTTGGACATTCACCAGGGCATTTGTGCTTTTGGGAAAAAGACAAAGAATACTTATTTACTGGCGATTTGGTATATAAAGATATACTGTTTGTATACTATCCTTCTACTGACCCTGAAGTATATCTTGCTTCATTGAACTAACCGTGTGATTAACATAGACCACCAGCTATTGCGTGATACAGAGGTGGGTTACTATATTTCCACACCTAAGACAAAAACGGGAAGCGTGAGCTTCCATTGACAGAAAGAGCATATCAGGCACTTGAACGAATTTTAAAGAACTGAGGAAAAGCACAACCGCTTGTTGTTGAAGGTTACAGCAATTTCTTGTTCTTGAACCGTGAGGGATTGCCAAAGGTGGCAGGAAATTATGAAAGTATGGTGCATGGGCTGATTAAGAAGTACAACAAGATCCATAAGGACAAGTTGTCAAACATCACGCCCCATTCATTCAGACATACTTACTGTACGAACATGGCAAATAAGGGAATGAACCCTAATACCCTGCAATACATCATGGGACACGCAAACATAACGGTATTATGCTCACGGTACTTTCCAGTCTGTAAAGGCTGAATTAGAAAGGCTGGCTTCTTAATATCGAAAATGTATCTTACTTTTATTTGAGTTTCAGCGGAGGAAAGGATTCCACAGTACTCATGGATATTGCAAGGCAGATAGACAATCGGATACTTGCCGTATTTGTTGATACCTGGCTGGAATACCCCCAGATTCGGAGTTTGTAGGAAAGTTTGATAACGTGGTTATGCTGAAACCAACAATGGGGTTAAAGGACATTATCAGACAATACGGCTGGTGCTTTCCCGGCAAGGATGCAGCGCAAACCATCTGGTATGCGAGGCAGGGAAAGGAATGGGCCCTCAACAAGTTGCATGGATTGGATCGGAATGGAAAAAAATCCGAGTATCGGCAGGGGTATACAAAATGGCTACCACTGTATGAATCGGATATTCTGATATCACACTACTACTGTGTTAAGCAGAATGAGGAGCCGATTGCCCTGTATGAGAAGCAGACTGGACGGCATCCCATTTTAGCGCTTATGGCAGAGGAATCTGCCAGGCGCAAGGAAGCATATCTTCGTACTGGCTGTAATAGCTTTGAAAGCGAAAGGCCACTTAGTAAGCCAATGGGATTTTGGAGAGCACAGGATGTGCTCCGGTATACAGTGGAAAAACAGTTAGAAATTGCAGAGCCTTATGGTGAGGTGGTCGAAGTGGGGCAAGTTCCCGGTCAGATTGGGTTCTTTCCATCATGTGGGCCGTTTAAGTGCACAGGAGAACAAAGAACCGGCTGTCTGTTCTGTCCGGTGGGCTGTCATCTGACAAGCTTTGAAAAATTCGTAAGGCTGAAAGCATATAATCCCAAGCTTTATGATTTCTGTATGGAGGAATTGGGAGAGAAAAAGCTGCTTAGCTGGATAGAGAAAAACTATAGGAGAGGATATAAACAGATTGCATGATGCTACGATTTAGCAATCACATTGAATTGGATAACTATATATAGAATTGGAATGTTGACAAACACTATATATAGTGATAAAACAAACATGATATTGATTTGTGCCGCTTTTTTACTAAGCGCATTGGAATGTTTGTTCCGGGCAACCGGAAGCTAAGTTTTTCAGGCATGAGCCTAACATAAGAAAGCCAGGCAGAGAAGCAATCTCTGTTTGTAAGTAAGACATCAGAAATTTGAAGAAGTTTCTGGTGTCTTATTTTTTTGCGAAAAAAAGAAAAGGAGAAAGAAAAAATGAACATGGAAACCCGTAAGACAAGTTTTGAAGAGAAGTTAAAGGAGAACTTGGGTGCGGAATATAAAGTGACATTTCCGCAGCGAATGGAAAAACAGGACGAGGAATTTCTCAGGGTTGGAGTCCAAAAATCCGGTGAATCAGCTGGAATTTGGATATACCTAGGGTGGCACTTTCAGAGACCATCGGTGCTTCGGAAGAACAGAATGAAGTGGAAGAGGAAATTGAAGGCTGGGACGGGGAGCTGGAAGGAGAACCGGAAATTCAGTGATTGAAATGCACCGGATGACAACAGTTCCCCTGCGATTGGAAAAAGAATATAAAATGATTGCTCCAGAAATAAACAGAATCTCAAAACGGCTGGAAGCATCGCTTGAAGAGGTGCTGGAGCGGTTGGAGGGAGGTACGCAATCAGGTCTTTACATGGGGAAACGTTTAAGCCGTGGAAATCTGTACCGGCTGGATGATAAGATTTTTGAAAAAACAATAAAACCGGAAGAAGGATTTTCAATCGCATTTGCGGTTCTGCTTGACCTTTCAGGTTCCATGTCATCCGGTGGCAGGATTGAGTCTGCACAAAAAGCGGGTCTTGTCATGTATACGTTTTGCCGGAATCTGGGAATACCGGTTATGCTATATGGCCATACAACCCATGATACGGGATATACGGAAGTGGTAGACATTTACTCTTTTGCAGATTTTGATTCTGTAGACAATCAGGATTACTTAAGAATCATGAGTGTTAGTACCTATGATTGTAATAGAGATGGAGTAGCACTTAGATTTGTAGGACAAAAACTGCTAAACCGGCCAGAGGATATAAAAATATTGTTAATGATTTCAGATGGACAACCTTATGCCCAAGGATATAAAGGCGAAATTGCAAAAGCAGATTTGCAA
>PPYE01208457.1_pt1 | contig 11628 bp, 13 predicted proteins | sample 1559881 | NCBI WGS metagenome assembly PPYE01 (sample SAMN08240022, study PRJNA423297) | Human gut metagenome, whole genome shotgun sequencing project.
AAGATTTCAGAACTTGGAATAGCTAAGAGGAAAGATTTACAAGATGCAGTAAAAACTTCAATGCCTACCATTGATAGAATCCTTAAGCAACTTATGTCAGGAGATCTAAATTTGATTGAGTATCTAGGTTCTCGTAAAACTGGAGGCTATGTATTGACAGAGAAAGGTAAAACCTTTGTAAAATCAATAGATGATTAAAATGCCATATATGAAGAAATTTCTATTATTTTTTACGAATCCGATTGTCGGAGGTGCACTATCTTTAATAGGTTTATTAGAGATACTATTTAGCATCCCATCATCATATTTCACATATAAAATATCATTGTGGATAATTATATTAATTGTTGGAGTAATTATCCTTTTCCGCTATTTTTGGAAACGGATAAAGATTCTATACTACATTAAAACATACACATCAGATTCATTTGGCGGTTCCCATGTGTACAAGTGGCGTTGGGTTAAGACTTCATCCTTCACAAATGTTTACGGATATTTCCCAGTTTGTATCGATGCTATGGAAACGGCAAAATTAAATCCAAATATTCCTGTATATGATTATTCTCACTACATAGAGAACAAGGATTTGTTGCAGGAGTATATCATGTTCAGTTTATATGACAAAGTCGAAAATACCAAACAGACAAATTTATTTATGCAACAGTTGCATAGTTTGGAGGCTCATTGTGCAAAACAAAGGACAGAATGAGGATGACTCCTATTAAGAATTTGGTGCTCATTGACAAAACGGCGAAAAAAATTCGGTGGAAATAACAGCTTCATTGTCCCCTCTATGCTTATTCTTTAAAAATTATGGATAAACAGATATTGATTGGTATTAAGGAAAAGAAATTGAGTAAGATTGCGCACTATCTTATGGTATATTTCCCATATAACGAGGAAATGTGCAGCTATACGGATATGTGGATGGGTGAACTGTATAAGAACAAATATCCGTTAGTTACTAAAGGTATGTGGTCGGGAATAGTTGACTTGAAAACACATAAACTGCTGAATTGGAAATCTGAATATGGGAATCTGTACCTGCAGGCCAAGATATGCGACAGTGGAACGTATTTCTTACTTGATAAAGACAAAAAGGTTATATGTAAGATTGCCGGCTATGTACCAAACGGTCTTATTCCGGATTCAGATGACTGTGGTGACTATATCCGTTTAAGGATCAACAGTGACGGTACGATAGAAAATTGGTCTGAGGATCCGGACTTTTCTGATTTCATTGAAGGCTCTGAGTCTGTCGAGAGAATTGATACAGACATCAAAGAGGAGCCAATACTGGATACCAAGGTTGAGTTTACTTACAGCCAGCTAATGACAAAGCTACTTCGATTGCCTAAATTTTTGCAGTTGGAAATAGGAAAAGCGTTAGTGGCAAATGCTTCGGAAGGATTTGAAGAATTGAACGAATAATTCATTTTGTAGCGAAAAACAGGATAAACATTTGCGATATGCAACTTCCTATGTATATTGATTTAACGCCTATAATTGATTATGTTAAAAAAAATAATAGGGACAAAAGGTTTAAAAGAAATTCTGCAAGAATCAAATAAGATACCGTCTGATTATGAGAACGATAAGATGATTTTCCTTGATAGCTAATTATTATTATCAGTTTTTACAAAAATCATTATCATCAATGAAGCTCATTAAATACCCCTAACTGAAACCGTTTGTTTACGTATAGTATACGCAAAATCAGGTGAAGAAAGTGTAGTTCTCAAGCTTATTGTCGATGTAGTATTTTAGCAGTAATGTTAAAAACGCATTATATTTTACGTGAGCCTTGGTTTTGTCGCAAATAATTCTTATTTTTGCGACAAATGTAATGCAATGGCAAGCATAGAAGATAATATTTTGACAGCGATTAAATCAAAAGGAAGAGGAAGCATCTTCTTTCCTTCTGATTTCACGTCATACGGTGAGGTAAAGGCCGTCGGCAAAAGCCTTGAACGACTGACCACTAAGGGCGACATCATCCGTTTGGCAAGAGGCATATACACATATCCTGAGATAGATACGATCTTAGGGCTTGGCATATTGATGCCATCAATAGAACAGATTGCAGAAACCATAGCCCGCAGGGATAAGGCACGTATTGTGCCGACAGGCGTTTACGCTTTGAATAAATTGGGCATATCCACACAAGTGCCAATGAATATAGTTTATCTTACTGACGGAGCATCACGCAAGATAAGTCTTGGGAACGGCCGCTCGATACAATTCAAATACACAACTCCAAAAAATCTCTCATTCACCAATCCGCTTGCGATGCTCGTTACTTTTGCCTTAAAAGAAATAGGGAAAGATAATGTAACAGACGATATAGCCAGACAAATTAAAAATGTGCTTAAAAAAGAGCAAAAGGAGAAAGTGCTGGCAGATGAAGCGCTCATGCCGGCGTGGATAAGAACCTTCACAAGACAAGCGTATGAATAATTACTTTCTACTATCCAAGGAACAACAGCAAATGGTTATTACCCAAGCTGCCAATAAGACAGGTCTGCCAGTACAAGCTGTCGAGAAAGACTTATGGGTAACGGTGGTTCTACAACTGGTTTTCACATTACCCGTAGCCTGTCATCTTGTATTCAAGGGTGGCACCTCTCTAAGTAAGGTATGGAAAGTGATACGGCGGTTTTCCGAGGACATAGACTTGGCTATTGACCCATCCATTTGGGGATTTGAGGGAGATTTAACGAAAAAGCAAATCAAGAAGTTGCGTAAGGCTTCGTCCATCTTTGTGCGTGACGAACTTTGCCATTTGTTACAAAAGACAGTTTCAGAAACAGGCATGGAGAAATGGCTTCAAGTGGAAGCCGACCCTGACGGCGAGGGTGACGGAACTTACCCGGAGCCAAGAGTTATACATATCCGTTACAAATCTCTCTTCGATGAAGGCTTGCCTTATTTACATTCAGAGGTAAAGTTGGAAGTTGGTGCCCGCTCCTTACTTGAACCTACAGCAGAAGCAACGGTAACAAGCCTGTTAGAAGACGTTTTACCTATCAGCACGACAATTAAGCAGGTCATAATACCTACGGCTTTGGCAGAGAAAACCTTTCTTGAAAAGGCATTCTTGTTGCATGAATTGTTTTCGTCTCAAGCCCCAAGGGAGGCTAATCGCAAGTCTCGCCATTTATATGACTTAGTGCAAATGATGAATACCGACATTGCGGCACGGGCTATTGCTAACAACGAACTTTGGAATGCGATACACCATCATCGTGAATTATTCACGAGCATGAGTGGAGTTGATTATACTCCCGACATCCGCAAACGCATAAGGTTATTACCTCCAGATGATGTTATTGGCGATTGGTGCAGCGATTACAGAGATATGCAATTATCTATGATCTATGGGGATAAACCAACATTTGAGATGTTGATTACCAAGATAAAAGAACTTGAGATTACATTTCACAATCATTAATTAGCTTTTTATTGCAATGAATATCAAACAAAAGGTAGATAAAGATCAGCAGATTCTAAAAGCCGGTGGCAATATTATTAAAACGCGTGATGACCGTGAACTTATTTTTATTGATAAAGATGGAAAGATACAGAATGCCGATGTTTGTAATTGGCTACCTGATAGCGGTAATGTAAATAAGACCGTTTATCGTTCACGTATAGAACCTTGGTTAACATCACTTTTCCAATCCGAACATTTGTCATTGCTTTGTGGCTCTGGCATAACCAATGCTGTCAGTTTTTTAGCAGGAGCAGCAGGTGGAACTACAATGGGAGCTACAACATTTACTAAGTATAAAAATGAAATAAAAGAGGCTGCAGAGGCATCTGCAAAAGTCTGTGGTCGAGGAGCTGGTAATATTGAAGACCAAATAAGAACAGCTAATGATTTGCTACGAGGATTGAAAATTTTGAAGAAAGACGATGAAGCTACAGAATTAGAGACTGAGCTAAACTTAATCATTTCGGATTTTGCAAAATCTATACTAAAGTCAGAGAATGAAATAGCAATGGCTAATGAAGACAGACGCGAGAATGCATATTCTGTGTTAGTTAATTTCCTTCTCAGCTTTGCAAGTCGTACAGGAAATAGAGAAAGACTTAATATATTTACTACTAATTACGACCGCCTGATAGAAGTTGGCACAGAGTTGGCGGGTATTCATCTAATGGATCGATTTGTAGGAACCATGATGCCTATATTTAGATCTTCAAGACTCAATTTGGATATTCACTATAATCCACCAGGTATTAGAGGTGAGCCTCGCTATCTAGAAGGAGTCGCACGTCTGACAAAACTTCATGGTTCGGTTGATTGGGTACAGAATGGTGGAGTGATACGTCGTATTGGACTTCCTTTTGGTGCAGATGAGATTAGTCCCTATCTAAAAGCTCCAGGACTATATAATGCAGACGCACTAAAGCTCATGATTTATCCGAATTCTGCAAAAGATCGTGAAACAGCAGAGTATCCATATGTAGAATTATTTCGTGATTTCGCAGCTTCTATTTGTAGACCTAATAGCACGTTGGTGACTTACGGGTATGGATTTGGAGACGAACACATAAATAGGGTTATTCATGATATGCTCACAATACCTTCAACTCATCTTGTTGTTATTTCGTATGACGATCCAATAGGACGCATTTTACATTTTTATTATGATTCTGCACATTATTCACAGATGTCTGTTTTAATTGGGAAAAATTTGGGAGACATTACTAATCTAGCTAATGACTACCTACCAAAATCTGCTATAGACAGAACCACTATTCGAATGGCGGAATTATTGCAACATCGTATGGGAGCTGCTTCAGCTTCGTCTACAGCAACACCATTAGCATCAGCAAATCCTGCTACTATAATGTCATCAGCTTCAACAACGTCCATTGTTTCAACCACTTCTACAAAATAGTTATGATTACGACGCCAATAGAATATCTTGCTTCTTTACGTGTAGGTACGGTAGAATATATTTCACCGGATCGAATAGAAGTACAACTCGATATAGAATCACCAGATAGTGTTGCTTTGAACACAGGAACACCACGAAATTTTCCACGAATTAATAGCTACGTTATGATACCTATTGATCTTGGCTTTGTCGTTGGACAGGTTTCATGGATAACAATTCAACGCTCACCCTATCCTAAGCGCAATGGGTTTCAAGACTTTGGGCTGATAGATTTACCGTTCCCATTAAGAAAAATGGAACTTCAACCTGTAGGAACTCTTTATGCTACCGAAAATGGATATAAATTTAAGCGGGGTCTTGAAACATTTCCTTCTGTAGGAGATATAGCTATATTACCAACAGAAGATCAATTGCGTTCCATTATTGAATCAGGAGAAAATCGCCGAGTTTATATAGGGAATAGTCCATTAGTAGGTAATGCAAAGGTGATGGTTGATCCAAACCGCCTATTTGGACGTCATCTTGCAATACTTGGTAATACGGGAAGTGGAAAATCCTGTTCTGTGGCAGGTCTGATACGATGGTCGCTTGAAAGTGCAAGAAAAAACTTGTCTGATAAAACAAAAATTGTAAATAGCCGTTTCATAATATTAGATCCTAATGGTGAGTATAGTAAAGCTTTTGCAGATAAGCAGAATGCAAGCATCTATACAGTGAATGTTGAGGCTGGTGATGGGAAAAAACAACTTGAGATACCTTTGTGGTTTTGGAATACAGATGAATGGTGTGGATTTACCAAAGCATCTCCTAAGACCCACAGAACAACTATTGTACATGCACTAAAATCAGTAAGAAGTGGAATTGTATTTGAAGAGTTATCTAAGCAACGAGAATTGGCAAATTATGTTCGTACCGTTATTGATACTATAGAGGTTAATAAGGTTGCAGGGAATCCATGGGGAAAATTTCCTCTTCCCAAAAATTTTCATCAATCTGTTGAGAAATGGGAAACAGGAATAGTAAGTGATGAGGATTTTTCGGCAGACCTAAATAATGCTATTCAAGCATTTAAAAACCAAGTAGCTGATTTGATAAACGCCAGAAGAGAGAAATATGCTCATTTCGATTATACTAGAGATGAAGTAGACCGTTTAATATCTCTTTTGAAAGATATCTATGCAAAAGCTGGTGGTAAGGAAGAGGAGTTTTTTCCAACAAATGAAGATAGTCCTATTCCATTTACAGGAGAGAACTTCGTTCGTTCCATTGAAGCAAATGCGGAAATCCTCAATACTACAGATTATATTGTTACTTTGCTACCACGTATCAAAACTTTATTGAGCGATGTACGAGTAAAAAATGTGATAGACAATGAAAATTTAAATTTGGATGAGTGGTTAAATTCATATATTGGGGCAAGTGATAAAGAATCGTTGACTATTATAGACCTTTCACTTCTGCCATCCGAGATCACTAGTATCATTACTGCAGTTATTGCAAGAATGGTTTTTGAAGCTCAACAACGTTACCTAAAGCTAAATAAGAAATGCCTTCCAACAGTATTAGTTATGGAAGAGGCGCATTATTTTATAAAACGTTATAACGATGATGCTGAAAATATAGGACCAACAACCCAATGTTGCAAAGTGTTTGAAAAAATTGCTAGAGAAGGAAGAAAGTTCGGACTTGGACTAGTCCTATCATCACAAAGACCATCGGAATTATCACCGACAGTACTATCGCAATGCAACTCGTTCCTATTACATCGTATATCAAATGATAGGGATCAAGAATTAGTACATCGTTTGTTACCAGATAGTATGAGAGGAATTCTTCGTGAAATACCATCGTTACCTTCTCAATATGCGATATTATTAGGATGGGCATCAGAATTACCTGTTTTGGTAAAAATGCGTACATTACTCGAAAAACAATGCCCTCAATCGGATGATCCCGATTTCTGGGATGTTTGGACTGGGCATAAAGAATGTAAAATTGATTGGAACATAGTTGCCCAGGAGTGGCAAAATAAAAAGGTCAGGTTGCAAAATAAAAGAAAATGAATTATAGTGAAATAATAAACCAATTGTTTGAGGGAGATTGTCTCAAATATTTGAAACAATTCCCTGATAACAGTATTGATATGGTTCTCTGTGATTTACCTTATGGTACTACTCAAAACAAATGGGATAGTGTCATTTCTTTAAGTAAGTTATGGAAAGAATATGAAAGAGTTGTGAAAGATAATGGGGCTATTGTACTGACATCACAAGGATTATTCACAGCCCAGTTAATGTTGAGCAATCCAAAAATGTTTAAATACAAATGGATTTGGGAGAAATCAAAGCCAACCAACTTTCTAAATGCGAAGAAACAGCCTCTTCGTAAATATGAAGATGTCTGTGTTTTTTATAAAAAGCAACCTACATATAATCCACAAATGACAAAGGGAGAGCCATATAACAAGGGCGTTCGTAAAAATCAACTTAGTGGGAGTTATGGGGATTTTCACCCTGTACATGTATATAGTGATGGTAGTCGGTATCCAACAGATATAGTATATTTCAAAACAGCAGAAAGTGAGGGTAAAGTTATTCATCCAACACAAAAGCCTATAGAATTGGGACGATATTTTATTCGGACATATTCTAACCCTGGAGATTTGATTCTTGACAATACTTTTGGTAGTGGCTCTTTTTTAGTTGCGGCATTACTTGAAGGACGAAATTTTGTAGGTATAGAAAAGAATAAGGATGTTGAACTGTTCAAAAAGTCTGATATAGATTTTATTGATGAAGCAAAAAAAAGATTGCATGATGCATGGATTAAAATTGATTCAGACAGAAAAAAAACGATCGCTCTAGTCAATGTTATAGAAGAATTTGAAAATGAATAGAATAGGTGTAACAATAAATAAAAATGAACGCTCTTGGGCAATAGAACTGATTTCACAAATTAACTCTATTGTTGATAGCCATGATCTTGTAATTAAAAGGGCTGGTGGAGAAAGTACAATTTCTACAGGGCACCGAAAAAAAATGTTCCCAGATGTGATTCTCTATAAAGATCGACAACTTAATACCATTCTTCATTTGAACGTTTTAGTACTTGTATAAGCGGTATCCCTTTACCATTCTTTTCATTAATAAATCTCAATATATGTCGATATGCTCCAGGATAATTTTTCTCCAAATCTTCCATGGAACAGCTACAACTAAAATGCTTTTCTGTTAGGTTGAGTAACAAGAGACGTAACTTTTTTAGCATTAAATAGCGCTGGCATAAGGAAAATTTCTTCTATGTCAGAACAATTTTCCGGGAAGAATAACTTGTCCCATCCACGTCTGCTTCCTCGAAACACCTTAAAAATACTTTTTAAAGGACACAGCTTATGCTGAATATCAAGAACCCAATTAACATTGTGAAAAAGTGAATTATATGACAAGCCCAAATCATGCAATTGAGAAATCTTTGTATTATTATAGGTTGACATTGAGGTAACTTGTGGATCTATAACACGATTCAACAAAGAACTATTTATTAACAATTCTTTTGCATGAGCATCATGTTCAAGTTGGTATAAAGATTTACGCCAAACGAAAAAATTAGTATTTGTCTGCGACTTTCCTTTTTGCAGAATCATTATTGTAGCAACAACATTTGCATTTTGGAACCACCGCCCCGCACCACTTATATGCACTTGAAGCAAATCGAACTTTTTCAATACCTCATTGTAAAATAGAGTTCCCGATTTTGTTCCCAACCATGAATTAGACACAATAATTCCAAGATATCCACCATCTTTTAGCATACTTGAAAGATGTAAAGCGATATAATAACTTAAGTCAGATTTGCTATCTAACTTACAATCTGGCAGAAATCTGTTAATAAGGAATTTATCATCTGCAGGTATAGCCTCAAACGATAAAAATGGTAGATTAGAACAGATTGCCCCAAAAAGAGGAATGGTATATAATATTTCCTTGCCATCAATAGGATCAACAATATTAATCACATCGCCCCAAATGAGAGAAAGGGCATTCTTTTGGAATATTCTGTTTGCCTCATTTATAGAATCGATTGCTGTTAAGCTAATATTTGCAATCTGTAATGGCACTTGATATTTATCAGATGCCCATGTCGTAACAACAGCTTTATGCACGCCTATCTTGCTTTTCTTTTTTAGAAGGATTTCTTTAGCAATAGTTCCTGTTCCACAACATGGATCACAACAATCATCAGTCCAATCATGAATCGTTATTGATGCAAGAATTTCTGCCAACACCTTTGGGGTCGTAAATTGACCATTAAATTCTCTCCGTGTAACATTTACACAACGCTCCAAAATATTTTGAAGCATTGTTTGGTTGATTGTGTGAATCCCATTTAGTCTTAGGAAATCAGACAATTCAATCAAAGATTCCCAAGTTTGACTTGGGATAAGGTCGTTTAATAAAAGAGGTGCAAAGACATTGTAAAAGTCGCATCTACGAGTTATCTCTTCAAATATTATATTAGCTTCTTTTGGGGTGCTATTATAGTCTAAATTCTCAATTTTGTATGCTTCTTTTTGATAACGTTTAATCAAATGTGCAAAAAGAATACGGTATGCCCAGTTAAGGATAATATTTTTTGCATAAGCCCTATAACAGTCATTCTCATCAAAAGTGTATTCCTGTTTAACATTTTCCCACCATGCAGCTATTTCTGCTGAAATAACAGTGTTTTTTATAGCCTTTTGCTCTATAAAATTAGCGACAAGAATTTTATTCTCGTTTATAAGTATATCAATGGCATTTTGAGATATAACTTCACCTATTGAGATTGTCTTTATATTATTATGTACAAAATAGTCATTAACCGTAATTACCAAATTTTGGAGTGTTGATTCCCAATCGCATCTGTATTTAGCGACATCATCACGGCTGACTATGTTTGGATTATCCCATGTCTTTGCAACCTCGAAGATATTGCTTTGATTATTAAGCACATAGAATTTCGCAGATGTAAAATTCCATATTACACAGCTAGTTAAGCCAAGAGCCCTAGCCTTGCGTTGTGCATCACTTACAAAAACTTCATCATTTATAGAAACATCCGGCATTTTTAATTCCCATCCTTGAATTAATGGTATGAAATGAAACCGAATGAAATAGCAGAATTATTCACAATGATGAATCCTGATGACAGAATATTCTTTGGTAGATTTGTATCCCCCACTTTTATTAACCAGAGATTGATAGGTTTCAAGGCATTAAATTCTCATACAGATGTAGAGCTTTGTCACGCATTGCTGAATTGCCTTTTTATGAAATTTTTTGTAGAAGCTGTAGGGTTTGGACGAGGACTTGGTGTTCTGGATATTAACAAAGAAAACATATCAGAATGTCTTATGTTGAATCCTAATCTGCTAACACAGAATTCAATTAACAACATCAAGAAGCAATTTAGTATTGTTTGTAATAAACCTATTATTACCGTTGAAGAAGAATTGAAAGATAAAGATTGGGTTAGATATAATCATACTGTATTGCAAGCTTTTGAAATAGATACGTATTATGATAAAATTGTAAACTCTATTATGTCTCTACGAAAAGTTAGGAAAACAGCTCGAAAGAATCCGCCAATAGATGTAATTAATACTTCGGCGAGGAATTATATAGATTCTATTGAAACCAGTCATAACATCAGAATGGTGGCAGAACCGCCACATGAATATAGTAAAAGTAATTAAATGACTAGTTCTATATATGATGAATTGCATCAAGTATTATGGTAGTAAGTTCCTGATGATTATGATTGCTGAATATTTGAAGTTTAAATTTTTCAGATTTACAAAGTGGATTATGACAGTGTTTGTTCAAAGGGATACGGCATATTTGCCAATTTCGCGATAAATCTCTGCCATTAAAATGAGTACAATTTTTATGAGTAAACATTTGGCATTTCTATTGGATATGGCTAATTTGATTATGATAATAAGAATTGGCTGTAGATAAGGATAACCAAATTTGAGAATAGGGGAGATTATATCAATAACATATCCAATATGCAAAGCCAGTGCTTGTCCAATATTCTGCCGAATAGTTCTATATGTTTTTATGGATGATATCATGTTCAAGTGCCGATGGCTTACTTTCATTTTACGGCGGATGATTTTGTTTTGAATGTACCAATATCTCCAAATCACATTTTGTAAAGTTCTAACCAGTTCTTCTGCAGGAATTATGTGCATAAAGCAAATATCATAGTTGGCTACAAGTGAGATAAAATTTTTCGTGCTTTGTCCAATTCTAACAGCGATTTTTCTATGTCCAGCTTGCTGATTTAAGTGGCATTCATCCCGCTGCCAAAAGGTAAGTGGGGTATTAGGCTCCCCCATAGGGCTTAATACTGGCAGACGGGCAAGCCCGACACGGATTGACGAAGAATTGCAATTGATATGACTTTTGTCCGGATTCCAGTGTACATACAAAAGGGAAATGGCAGATTGCACCTGCATGGTGGAACCTGCCATAGCTTTGCTTTATTTCTATATCTACACCCCGGCATTAAAATAAAGTCGGAAGATGTTACATAGAAATGCCGCACTGATTAACTTTTTCGGCTCAATAGTAGAAATCACGATTGAATCTGTATTCCTTTCCCTCCAAGATAAATATACAACTTAACTATCTTATAATTAAATATATAGTCTAATAAGTATTATCTTGGGTAACAA
>PPYE01257622.1_pt1 | contig 11627 bp, 14 predicted proteins | sample 1559881 | NCBI WGS metagenome assembly PPYE01 (sample SAMN08240022, study PRJNA423297) | Human gut metagenome, whole genome shotgun sequencing project.
CGACAGCTGCAAGTGCAGAAGAACCAACAAACTGGCCGACAATAATGGAGTCGGCCATATTGTATATTTGCTGAAAAAAGCTCCCAAGAATCATCGGCATTGCAAAAACCGTCAACGCTTTGAGGGGCGCATCGGTTATCAAATACTCATCTTTCGACATTCTCATATTCCTCCATGGTATCTTGTATCGTAGTATCCGATTCATTTGTAGTCACAAATCCTGATTTGTTGACATCTTATCACATCGGTATATCGGGCGCAAGGATTGGCATGTCCGTGGGAGGGATTTAATGGAGCCTACCTGAATAAATGAAATCATACATACAGAAGAAAAGAGAATTGATGGTTTGTAACAGTATCATTTGGCATAAGAGAAACTGCTAAACTGAGATCAATCTCCACTCACTTCTCTTTGTTAGTCTCTGATACCACACCGGTATCAGAGACATTTTTGTTTTTTCAAATTCGTGGGTGGTCAAAAGGGTGCCATTTTCTACATTTATTACGAGAAGTGCAAGCGAGGTGTTTTATCTCTTGGCAACTGTATCTTCTCACTCGATTTTCCCAGTACTGCACCTTGAAAACTGCATACGATTCCAAGACATCACCGTGTCCGAGCCACTATGAGCAAGTGAAAGAGGCGTGGTCAAGCCTCATAGCGATGACAACACGGGAAAACAATGGTACACTCGTCCGGCTAGGCCTCAAACCGAGGGACGACGCACCCACAAGCATGGGCCGAGGCTGAAATGCCTGTGTCCCCTTGACCAGGGGACTTGGAATCGATATCTTAAACCTATTACTTTGCTGGAAAGGGGGTGTATGAGATGAACTGCATACAAAAGCAACAATTAGTGAGCTTTCCGAAAGTCAGGATATGGAAACCGTGGTTCCGTCACTTTAATAACCACAAGGAATTCCGAAATGAAGGAACCGTCCATCTTTTCAGTCTCATGGCACTCTTTAGCTATGCGAACTTCCGCTCGAATGAGCGTATGATCAGTGGAGAGAGATACATGGAGGCACCTGGCCAATGGATCTGCAAGCTTGGATCGTTACCCAGGATTCTGCGTGTCCATTCCAAAAGACAAGCTCTTGAGCAATTGGACTATTACGAGAAATACGGGTTCCTGACCTATGAATGGCTGGATGAAGAGAATGAGATCATTCGCTTTTCCATCACCAATTGGAAAGAGCATTGCACAAGCCTTCAGTACAACTATTATAGTTATAAGGGCTCCGGGTTCTTTTTCTTCCCATTACCTGTTGGCCGAATGCTCCTGCGTATCGCTCACAAAACAGAAGGAATCGTATTTAGTGAGTTGGATGCCATTATGGACATGTGGCTGCACACCATCTTAAACGATCCCAAGGTGCGAGGTTCGGAGTATATGCCGGTCGTGTATTACTCCAATATGCGAGGTGTGCCGTTGCTCTCATATACTTACCTAGCAAAACGTTGGGGTTGGTCAAAATCACGCGTTGGCCGCTTCATGTTGAAAGCTGGCGAATATGGAATTATCAGCCGTGTGAGTTTTTCAAGCTCACGCGGCTCTGTCATTTCAATGTGTCGGTATCGAGAAATGATTTTCGGTGATACCTGCGAAGAGCTCGAACTAAGCAGCATTGGCGAAATCATTGGCATTACAAAGGCTGCTGATTTGATCGATCCCGATGAAGGCAAGATGGATATCAGCATTGAAACTCGCGTCCCGCCCGCTCACACTATAGGGAAGCCACGAAAAGCCTTGAGAATTCAAGTGTTTCTGGTGATCCGAAGTTCTTTTTTTGCTCGCCAAATTCCATTAGTCTTCTACAGTGCTTTAGACTGGGAGGTAACGAATCAGGAGAAGAATAACCGCGATCCACCGACTGAGTCCCAATCCGGAAAGGAGATGAAACAATGACATCAGATAGCACTCCCGCGTTTGAGATAGAAAAAGAAGCTTTGAAAACAGAGATCGAAACCGGCATCCAATCCGGTGTTGATCATTTAGAGGCGAATACCGCAAAACGCAAGGATGCGGATAAGTATCATAACACAAGGCATCTGCTCAAGCAGTACCGGAAAGTAGCATATGCGATCCAAATCTCGGAAGCAGATATGAATGTTCGAATGGAAATGGAGCATGGCACCCGCCTTTCCACACTTGAAGTCAATGCCGAATTGGCTGGCGTGGATTTGTCCGGTTCTAAACTGGAGGGGTACGCCAGGACAGTTATTCGGAGCAAGAACATGCTTCAGATCATTGATAACGCGCTTAATACGGTGCGAATGGATCCAGACCACGGTGAGCTGATGTATCAAGTCCTCTACCTCACATACTTCTCAAAAAAGAAGCCCGCGAATCGTGAGGTGATCCTAGCGGAACTTGATCGGCAAGGATTCCCCATGTCGATGGTAACCTACCATAGCTATCTCAACTTGGCAATTCGAGCGATTGACCGCATTCTGTGGGGTTACACGGCGCGTGATTGCATGGAGATTATCAAGCAGTTTTTACCTTGAACCACTATTGAACTATTTCCGAACGAAACTTGAAGTTCTGCTTAATTGCATCTGTATCCCCTAAATGGTAAGATGATAGCGTCGAAAAGATTCATTGATGGACTGCCTCCTTTCATCGGGAGGCATTTTTCATGTGAAGCCAGGAACTCAGGTCGTACTGCCCGAGTTCCCGGCTTTTCTTTTCGGCTCTACTTGAAAGGAGGACTTCCCAATATGAATCTAAACAAACCTGCCGTCATCAAGAAGCTGCAGGAGCGATTCAGAAATGTAAATGCAGGCCGAGGCCTATATACTGCCTTTCTCGTGCCTACGATGCTGACCATGTTTTCCACACGAGCCTTTGCTGCTGACACCATTTGGACGAAGGCGAGTGCAATCATGCAGGATGTGTACACTCAAATCCTCGGCATCAGCACCATCGCAGCTGTTGTTACTGCGGCTATTGCGCTTCTTCTGATGAACTTCTCCAGATCTGGACGAACGGTTGATGAGTCCCGTGCATGGTTAAAGCGGATCATTATTACTTGGGCCATTCTCAATAGCCTTGGCTTTATCATGGCCTATGTGACACCATTCTTTTCCGGTGGCACTTGGACTCCCTAATTACGAAGGAGAATCAAGACATGAAGAATATTATCTGTTTCTTATCCGGTATTGTCGCTGGCATTGCCATGTGCCTCACCGCAGCATACTACCTGCCTGAAAGTAGCTTCGATGATGAGTTAGGCCACTTCTATGCAGATGCAGGAGGAGCCGCATGGGAATCTTAGACAGTATTGTTGAATGGATCGCCACACAGGTCATGAATCTGCTGGATCTGATCACAGGGTCCGTACTCGGTGCGCTAGGCTGTGATATGAGCACGTTTCTACGCTATTTCCCAGCCGCTGAAACGCTCTATGAAATATTCGTAGCGATTGGTGTAGGCTTCATCTTACTGAACCTTGTGTGGCAGCTATTCAGAAACTTTGGGCTTGGACTGGGCCTTAGTGCGGAGGATCCAGTCAAGCTCGCCATCAAATCCATTCTCTTTATCTTTTTAGCACTTTTTGCGGATCAGATCATGGTGCTCGTTTTGGGGATCGTAGGAACGCCATACGACTGGGTGGTAGACACAGCACTTCCCCCAATTGAGTTTGCAAGTTTTGCCAGCGTAGTAACCGTTTTGGTGGGTAGCCTTGTGTCCGGCTCGGTAAGTTTGATTGTACTCATTTTGGTGCTCATCGTAGCATGGAACTATATCAAGCTTCTATTCGAGGCAGCGGAGAGATACATTCTCGTCGGCGTTCTGATCTACACAGCTCCAGTCGCATTCGCTACAGGGGCATCAGAAAACACATCAAATGTCTTTAGCGCATGGTGCAGAATGCTTGGAGGCCAGCTTTTTTTGCTGATCATGAATGCATGGTGCCTGCGCTTATTCACGAGTATGGTTGGCAGTTTTCTTGCCAACCCGTTATCCGTTTGAGGAGGTAAAGATGAAGAGAAAAACCCATATCATACTGCTTGTATTGCTGCTCTTATGCGTACTTTCGACAACCGCCTTTGCCATCGATGAGAGCGAAGTAGAAAGTGCCATTGCGGCATCGAGCAAGGAAGAAGTTGCTGGCAATGTTTTTATCTGGTTTCTATGCGCCATTGGATTCCTTAAAGTCAGCCAGAAAATTGATAGTTTTATGGCTTCTTTGGGAATCAATGTTGGCAGAACCGGTGGAAGTATGTTGACTGAGCTCATGGTTGCTGGACGCGGCATTGCCGCTGTAGCGGGGGCTGTTGGTGGAACTGTATTTAACCATCTTTCCTCAAGTAACAGCACTCACACAAATGCACAGGCCGCCGGCGCTGCTTTTACAGGTGGAGGAAACGGCCTTGTCGGCGTTACGAGACGTGCTGCTGGAAACGCGGCAGCCGCAAGCGCTACAGGCAATGCAAAAGGGCTCAGCAATCTGGTGGGTGGCGCAATGTTTGAATCAAGCCTACAAAATGGCGGCACATTCGCAATGAGCGTTGTTGGAGCTGTGGCAAAAGGCAGTATATCCTCAGTCGGGTCCATCACCGGTGATCAGGCGGCTGAGGCATTGACAAGCTATTTGGGCTATTCGCCTGTTGACTCAGGTAGCGCACTTGCAGATGATGGTGGCCTTATCCCTCAATCTCCCATTACATCAGAAGACGTAGTTACGCTTGATGGCGGCACAGCCGCAGGAACGGCTTCTCCTACTGCGTCTGCAAATGGGACACCTATCTCATCCGGTGCTAGGGGGCATGGCAGTTCTTTGGCCGAGAGTTCAAACATTCCTGGGGCGCAACCAATATTTCAGAATGTCGAAATCGGCGGTGGGCGCATCACTGGACACGAGATCTCACCTGATGGGCAGTCAGATAGGGAGTTTGCTATGTACAACACAGAGCAATACATGGCCCCAACTGGCCCGTATGATACAGTCCAAACAGTAGACGGTGCCTCGTGGTATCGGCAGTATGCTCAGCCCAAAGTTGAGAAAACGCCCTATACCGATGAAGGCGATAAGATCAGATATGAGGAGCACATCGTTTCTCAGATGCCGCCTGTTCCCAAAAGAAAGGACAAAATCTAATGAGTGATGAAAAAAGCCAGCAGCAAACATCGACCGAATCCACAGTTGCGGGTGCTGCAAAGACTGGCAAGGCAATTTCCAATATTGCCAAGGGAGCAGCTGCAGGTGGTGCTCACGGTGCGGCAATTGAAGCAGGAAAGTCTTCTGCAAAATGGCTGATTCCGTTGATCGCGGCAGTTTTGTTGCCTCTAATTCTTGTAGCCATGCTTCCGTCTATCATCTTCGGATCATTATTGGGCGATGGAACGGACACCCCGAATGGAATCTCGAACGATGAAGTGTTAGTCCAAAATATGACAGCCATCAACGAGGGCATCAGTTCCATCCTCTCTGAAGGATTAACTGATGTTCTTGAACGCATTGATTCTGATTTTGCCTTGTCCGGCTGTGATGGAAAAGAGATCAATAATCCATTTGGCGCTGATGTGGTTTTTAATGCAAATGCATTTGTTTCCCAGTATTGTGCGTATAAGGACACGGATGTCACTTCTATTTCCAAGGAAGACATGGAAGCTCTGCTTACCGCCAACAAGGATAAGCTCTACTCTTTTACCTTCACGGATGAAGAACGAGAGATTCCCGCTGAGCAAGGTGATGGAGACTCAAGTGAAACCGTTCATGCGACCATTCGAGTCTATACCATCTCCTATAACGGAGAAGCGTATTTCGCCGATCAGGTCTTCCACCTGTCAGACGATCAAAAACTCCTTGCAAGCCAATATGCGCAAAACTTGACTGTTCTCTTGGGCGATGGAATTTACCAGGGCCTAAGCGAAACAGAGTTCTCAGCAATGGGTCTATCCTACGACGGGGTCGTTTTTGCTGACGGCGAAACACAGGTTGTCTATTACAACCAGTTAGATGAACGATGGAAGTACTCACCATATGGTACAGATACGATTGGCGGTTATGCCTGCGGCCCGACCGCAATGTCCATAGTGATATCCAGTCTTACCTCAGAGACCGTTGATCCACCTCATATGGCACAATGGGCATATGAGCACGGGTACTGGTGCAGCGGCAATGGTTCTTATCGTTCTTTGATACCAGGAGCAGCGCAAGCGTGGGGACTAAGTGTCGAGGGCTGCACAGCTTCTGAACCACAGCGCATCATTGATGCGCTTGCGGAGGGCAAGTTAGTCGTTGCACTCATGACGAAAGGTCATTTTACATCGAGTGGCCATTTCATTGTCCTGAGAGGCTGCACATCCGATGGGAAGATACTCGTCGCAGATCCTTCCAGTTATAAGCGCTCTGAGAAGAGTTGGGATATGTCCATTATCCTCAACGAAGCCAGCAAGCGCGCCGGATCCGGTGGGCCATTTTGGATTATCGGAAACTGACAACAGAATAGAGGCAAAACATGAGCAAACCGAACGAAGAACGGGATATTTACTATATCCCGCCAAACTTTCTTGCCAGTGGGCGCTTATTTGGCGGAATGATTCGAGCACGCAATGCGATTGAAGCTTGCGTGCTCGTTTTGTTGACGGGTATCTTGATATTGCTGGCCTTTGAGCCGTTCATACGTCGAGGTATGCTATCCACGCTCCTCAGGGAGCCGGCGAGCGCATGGCCTTGGCAAAAATGGTCTAAGCGATCTTGACTCTCTGCCGTATCCGTGATAGTCGGAGCAGTTCTCCCATAAATAGAGGCGAGCAGCAGGCTTCGGCCTGCTGCTCACAAATAATCAGATTCAGTTGTGATGTCCGAGATACCAGGATGTCCTCCATTGGTACTTCGAACAACGCGCCGAGAGCATACAGATTATCTACAGAAGGCAGGCTCTTTCCTTGCTGCCATTTGTAGATCGCCTGCGGCTCCTCGAAGCCAAAGTAAGCCTGCAGGTCGCGGACACTCATCCCACGCTCGACGCGAAGGCGGATGATGTTCTTTCCGGTCGCAATCGGATCAATGACCGGAAACTGCTTCATGTTCATGGCAATCGCCTCCATCTAAAGAGTTTTCCCCAAAGGGAGTACTCCAGAATACTGGAAGAGGCCTCAAAAAGCAAGAGCAAACGCAATTTTGTAAAGAAACTGTCACATAAGGAGGTCCAATCGTGAGTCGAGAATACAATGAATCCTGCTGCTGGACGATTGAAAAGTTCTCATTCTTCCACAACTACTTCGCAATTATCGATACAGCGGATTACCTTGCAGACCAGCTTTTTATCAAGCATCAGGTCAGAGTTGGGTTTGGCCCTGAGTTCGTTTGCCCGGATGCTCCCTATCGTGTCATCATGTGCAAGTGCCGGAAGCGTGATGTCAGTGCTTTCCTGGCAGCGATCCGTGAATTGCCCAACAAGATGCTCCTGTGCGGGCATCCTGACTATTTAACATTCTGTGCGGATCTCAAAAAGAAAGTCCAAACCGTTCGAGACAATGGAGGTGTTCTTACCAATGAAACAGATGATACCGCTCAAAAAGCAGAGCAAGAAAGCGCAAAAGGAGCAACATGCCAAGCAGCGCGGTAGCTGGTATGGTATTTCTCCTGTCACAAGAACTGTTCCAAATGGTAAAGCCTATGACCGAAATCGAGTTAAACGAGAAGATCGAGAATTTACTGACTGAGTCAGCTCCCAGGCAGTCATCCAGGCGAACTGGCTCTGCGTATCGAAGAGAACTGCGCATCCGCAAGAATGACGCGCTCATGCGCATTGTCACAAGAAAGTATGTGCCTCATGCCGGCTATATCGATTATGGCTTTGATGGTGACACGCTGCTCCATTCGGGAAAGTACATCAAGTATCCGAAGAACAGTAATTGCCAGCGGTGGATGAAACGAGAAACCAGCCGAAAGTCCCGGAACTGTAGGGATCTGCCCCGAAAGGGGAACCACTATCGGCGCCTTTTTGACTACTGGTGGACATTGTATTAACTAGAGAGAGGATTCCTGCAGCGCAATGTGCGGGAACCCTCTCGTTTCTTAGTCTATATCTCTTTCAGGCGCCTGTAGAATGTTGATCTCGAACTGATACCGGCGCGATGCATGGCTTCTTCTTCCGTTACTTTATGGTTGCGGAAATCCTTGGCGATTTGGCGGAACAGATTTGGATCGACTGCAATCTTCTTCCGACCAACGTATTTTCCGCTGTTCTTTGCCTGTGCGACACCTTCTTGGTGACGCTGCTTATTCTGCTTCGCCTCCATAGATTCCTGAACCATGAGCAGGTTTAGCAGCAGACTGCACTCCTCTTCAGAGAGCTGCCGCGAGTCTGTTTCATCCCAGATATGAGCGCCGCTCCTCAAAATCTGAAGGAGGATCTTTCTAAGCTGGTGGTTGGTCTTTGCGATGCTGTGGAATCCCTGAATCGTAACAAGGTCGGTTGGCTGGAGATCGGGTGGCAGGCTGTTGACCGATTCAAATGGGATAGTCCGAGCAGCTTCTGCCCGCTCAACGATCAGGTTATCGGTACCACAGCGCATATCCGTCCGGAGCAGCCACTCAAAGCGATCATAGTAATCCAGACCAACTGCTTCAAGTAGTTCCCAGAGATCCTCTCGACTTTCGCTGGGGGTACGCTCAGAAATGAAGTACGGCGTCATATTAACACGATAGTATCGCTCAAGCCGCATGGACATGTCGAGTCCGGGAATACCCTGGAAAATGGAGGACGGCAGGGTATCGATTACACTCCATTCAGGAGTGAAAACATACTGGAAGTTCTGATCATCAAAGCGCTCAAGATCAACTCGCCCCACAGCATACTTATTGCCGGTGCGATCCACCGCATAGATTATGCCGCTGCTGCGGTAATAGGGCTTTCCCTGCAGGGGAAGCGTATATTCGTTTAGGCTTTGGTAATCATGCGTAACAGGCCTCATGGGCAACTCCTTTCCATGTTACAACTGGCGATATGTGTACATAAGGATCTTTTCATATCGTTGCTGCAGCATGACTTTATAGAAACGCTTACGCACTTCTGAGATCCCTTCCACTTCGTCAATAAGAGCATTGATTTGATTAAAATCGATGCGAGGTACAATTCGCTTTAGGGCATCATTGCAAGCTTCGAATTGCAAGCTGCTGATCACTTCAAAATAGGAACTTTTGCGATTCTTCACCTTGATGTGGGAGGTGGGGAACTTATAGATCCGTTGGTCAATTTCTTCCTCGGAGGAGAGTACGGCCTCCAGCTTCTCGTCCGTATTCAGCTTCGGATACAGGCTTGAACCATTGTCATATACCGGGGCGATCCGGTATTGATTATCTTTCTTAATGAAGCCCCAGTTCCCGCCATGCCGGTCAAAATTGCCGATCAAAGCATCCACGATGAACATATCCCAGAAACGGTCGATTGTCTCCTCAACATTTGTTGACTTCATATTCTCCCGCAGCATTGCGGTAATATCTTCATAAGTGTACTGATAGAGCTCTTTGTCCCTTTCCAGCGAGCTTTCGCCGACACCGTTGAAGGCAACAAGATCATCCTCGGGCTCTAAGAAATTCTTCATAACGACTACATTCTTGCCCTCATAAGTGCCAAGGAAGGTTTCCTGTACGGGAATACCAATAAGTTGAAAAATATGGCTTCCCAAATACTCAGAAACATAATTGAAGATCAAGCCCACTTCGGAATTCTTCTGAAACTTAACAATATAACGAAACCCGTCAATGATGATTTCAAATTTCTTTTCTGCCCCAGAGAATAACACGGGTGTCTTCTCGTACTTGCTGTAATCTCTCATGATAGACCTCCAATTTTGATCTTCACCATTATTATATCCACAACGAGCGGGAGTGTCAATAGAACTAATATATATTTTGATACATACGTAAACTGACGAGTATGCATCAAATGAAAAAGCCGCACCATGTAAATGGTGCGGCTTAGGAGGTAGTACTAACCGTGTCGAAATCGATGCGGTTAGTCTTTTTCACCCTTCCGGGTCTTATAGTCCGCTTCAATTGGCGCTTTCCAATCGGCACTCATAGGAGCTCCGCTTCTCATGCTTGTAATCGCGCAGCTGACCACTTCATAGTTCAGCCTTGTCCCCACGCTGTCGGAGTGGTAATTGACCGCGCGGTCTTCACTAATACCAAAGTGCTTTGCCGTCTCGACGGCGTCAATATTGGCGCCGAGGAACAGGAATTCCCAACCATACTTGCTCTTCTCATGCTCGATCATCTGCTTAACACGAGCGCTATCATAGCGACGACTCGCATTTTCCATCCCATCCGTCGTGATGACGAACAGGGTGTGCACCGGAACATCTTCCTCTCGCGCATATTTGTGGACGTTGCCGATGTGGTGGATCGCGCCTCCGATCGCATCCAGCAAGGCGGTGCAGCCGCGCACGCAATAATCTCTATCAGTCATGGGCTTGATGTCTCGGATATTGACGCGGTCATGGATCACTTCGCTTACATTGTCAAAGAGGATGGTGGAGACCAGCGCTTCGCCGGGAGCTTTCTTCTGCTTTTCAATCATGGCGTTGAAGCCGCCGATCGTGTCGGACTCAAGCCCACTCATGGAACCGCTGCGGTCAAGGATAAAGACGATCTCAGTCAGATTCTTATTCATTGCAAATACCTCCAATAAATTATGGCTGTTTGGTGTTTCACCTTACAGCCATATCTTACTTTGATATTCGCTTCATTTGGTCGCTTGTTAAGCGACAATTCAATGAAAGGCGCAAGCAAGGATGCTTGCGCCTCTGGATTTCTCAGGATGTGTGATGTGCGTAAAACTCGCTCTCTGCAACACGAATCACGAAATTGTATTCCAGTCGATTTGCCTTGGACATGTCGATGTTATACCGCTTACTGACTTGACGCAAATAGGCAAAATACTCTTTGTCCTCACGAGTCAACGGAGACACCCAGCCTGTCCGTGAAGCATGATCTTCTACCTGACGCAGATACTCAAGCTCTTTTTGTTCCATCGCAGCACACCTCCGGAAAAGATAGCATATCAATCAGGGTTCCGCCGACGAAAAGTCGCAGCACCTGATAACTATTATGCGCCAATCAGGCTTTGGTCGAATGCAAACAGCGCCTCATTGATCTCAAATACATTGTAGTTTCCTCGCTCGACAAAATACTCCACGATGATGTCAAATTTGCTGGAATGCGACAAGGCAAATCCAGCTTTCGAGAGCATATCCTTTAATTCATCAAGCGGCAATTCGAGTGCAAGCGCAAAGGCGATCACAGTCGGCTTTGATGGCCTATAGAGCTTATCCGACCGAATCTTTGAGAACAGCTTTCGATCGATGTTGGCCTTCTTATAGCACTCTGCATCCGTCATACCACATTCATCAATCTTACGAAGCAGCATCTCGGAAAAGCTCTCGTCGATCTGCTTCAGAGCATCGTCTAGGGAAGCTGCCTTTGCTACCATAGGTGCAGCAGGGATAGGGCAGCTCTCTTCCGCTGCAAGGCTATGCAGCCGGCTGATCCGCTCAGCATAGCTGTCTCGATGCTCTTCGACATATCGGTCGTCTATGTAGGCGTTGATGTCCGCAAACAACTTGCTGCTGATCTGATACGCCTTGCGATCGAAGATGACGATGTAA
>PPYE01414202.1_pt1 | contig 11626 bp, 6 predicted proteins | sample 1559881 | NCBI WGS metagenome assembly PPYE01 (sample SAMN08240022, study PRJNA423297) | Human gut metagenome, whole genome shotgun sequencing project.
CTATTTAATAATATAGAATATGAATTTACGAATCACTCTTTTGGCTTTTCTTTGCCTTTGCGCAACAGCGATCCTTCGTGCCGAACGCGTCGATATGTTGAAAGCGGGTGCAAAAGCAAATGGGAAAGCTCTCAATACAAAGCTGATAAATTCAACGATTGACCGTTTGAATCGTGGAGGCGGAGGTACGCTCTTTTTTCCTGCCGGAACGTATCTGACGGGAAGTATCCATCTGAAAAGTAACATTACACTGGAACTGGAAGCCGGAGCTACCCTGCTTTTTTCAGACAACTTTGACGATTATCTTCCTTTTGTAGAAGTTCGTCATGAAGGAGTCATGATGAAAAGTTTCCAGCCATTAATCTATGCGGTCGATGCGGAAAATATTACTATTAAGGGGGAAGGTACACTGGATGGTCAAGGTAAGAAGTGGTGGATGGAGTTCTTTCGTGTAATGATTGACCTGAAAGATAATGGTATGCGTGATATTAATAAATATCAGCCGATGTGGGATGTTCAGAATGATACGACTGCCATCTATGCAGAGACGAATAAAGATTATGTCAGCACTTTGCAGCGTCGTTTTTTCCGCCCTCCGTTCATTCAGCCTGTTCGTTGCAAGAAGGTGAAGATTGAAGGAGTGAAAATTGTCAATTCTCCTTTCTGGACTGTTAATCCGGAGTTTTGTGATAATGTGACCATCAAAGGAATCACAATAAATAATGTCCCTTCTCCCAACACGGATGGAATCAATCCGGAGTCCTGCCGGAATGTACATATCAGTGATTGCCATATTTCTGTAGGCGATGACTGCATTACGATTAAATCCGGAAGAGACGCACAAATGCTTTCCGGTCATGGTGGTGTAGTGATCGGCAGTGAAATGAGTGGCAGTGTGCGTAAGGTCACGATCTCTAACTGTGTATTTGACGGAACCGACCGTGGTATCCGCATCAAGTCAACCCGTGGAAGGGGAGGAGTCGTAGAGGATATCCGTGTCAGCAATATCGTAATGAGTAACATCAAGCAGGAGGCTGTCGTCTTGAATCTGAAATACAGCCAAATGCCTGCAGAAGCAAAGAGTGAGCGTACTCCGATATTTCGTAATGTTCATATCAGTGGTATGACTGTGACGGATGTAAAGACTCCGATTAAAATAGTAGGACTGGAAGAAGCTCCGATTTCTGACATTGTATTGCGTGACATCCATATTCAGGGAGCCAGACAGAAGTGTATCTTTGAAGATTGTGAACGTATCACTATGGATAACGTAATCATTAACGGTGAAGAAATAAAACTGAAATAAACCTCTTGGGAGGTTACATATTTATAAATATAAGAAAATGAAACGAATCCTTTTCTCATTGCTTCTCGCTGCATCTCTTTCGGCAGAAGCACAGACGCAGACATACGAGACGGAATTTGCCCGTCCCTTGAATGAAGTATTGACAGATATTCAAAATCGTTTCGGAATCCGTCTGAAATATGATATTGATACGGTAGGAAAGATTTTACCTTATGCTGATTTCCGTATCCGCCCTTATTCTGTAGAAGAATCTTTGACGAATGTGTTGTCACCATTCGATTATAAATTTGTCAGACAGAGCGGTAATCTATATAAGTTGAAGGCTTATGAATATCCTCGTCGTACAGATGCTGACGGAGAAAAAATGCTGGCTTATCTCAATACGCTTTATGCGGATAAGCAGGCTTTTGAACTTCGTGCCGATTCACTGAGAAAAGAGGTCCGTCAACGTTTGGGGATCGATACTTTATTGGCCCAATGTGTAAACTCAACCCCCATTCTATCGAAAATACGGAAGTTTGATGGCTATACTGTGCAGAATTTCGCACTTGAAACACTTCCGGGACTGTATGTTTGCGGGTCTGTTTATACGCCTCAATCGAAAGGGAAACACGCTCTGATTATTTGTCCGAACGGACATTTTGGTGGCGGTCGTTATCGGGAAGATCAACAGCAGCGTATGGGCACATTAGCTCGCATGGGAGCTGTTTGTGTCGATTATGATTTGTTTGGCTGGGGAGAATCAATTCTCCAGGTGGGAAGTGCGGCGCATCGCAGTAGTGCGGCACATACTATTCAGGCAATGAATGGATTGTTGATTCTCGATTATATGCTCGCTTCCCGTAAAGATATCGATACCAAGCGTATTGGTGCCAACGGTGGTTCCGGTGGTGGAACGCATACTGTACTACTGACAACGTTGGATGGCCGTTTTACTGCTTCTGCCCCGGTGGTTAGTCTGGCTTCTCATTTCGATGGTGGTTGTCCTTGTGAAAGCGGTATGCCTATTCAGCTATCGGCAGGAGGTACTTGTAATGCTGAACTGGCTGCAACATTCGCTCCCCGTCCGCAATTAGTGGTTTCTGATGGCGGGGACTGGACAGCAAGTGTTCCTGCACTTGAATTTCCGTATTTGCAGCGTATCTATGGATTCTATGATGCGAAAGACAACGTGACGAACGTTCATCTTCCCAAAGAAAAACATGATTTCGGTCCGAATAAAAGAAATGCAGTCTATGATTTCTTTGCCGAAGTCTTCGATTTAGATAAAAAGATGTTGGATGAGAGTAAAGTAACTATCGAACCGGAGTCTGCCATGTACAGCTTTGGAGAGAAAGGGGAGTTACTACCGGAAAATGCAATTCGTTCGTTCGACAAGGTGGCTGCTTATTTTGATAAGAAGGCTTTTGCCAAATTGAAATCGGATGCTTCTCTTGAAAAGAAAGCAATGGAATGGGTAGCTTCACTCAATCTGGATGATGAAAAGAAATCAGGTTTTGCCGTGACGACTATCTATAATCATCTTCGCCAGGTTCGAGACTGGCATAATGATCATCCATATACGACAATACCTGCGGGTATCAATCCTACAACGGGCAAACCGTTAACTCAGCTCGAACGTGAGATAATAGCAGACTCAGCTATGCCCAAGGAGGTTCATGAAAGACTGATGAAAGGGTTGCGCAGAGTACTGACGGAAGAACAAGTTGAGCAGATTTTAGATAAATATACAGTTGGCAAAGTCGCTTTTACCATGAAAGGGTATCAGGAGATTGTTCCTGATATGACGGAGGAAGAAACAGCCTTTATACTTGAACAGCTGAAACTGGCTCGCGAACAAGCTGTTGATTACAAAAGCATGAAACAGATATCTGCTATCTTTAAAACTTATAAAACGAAGATCGAACTGTATTTCTATGAACATGGCCGTAACTGGCGCCAAATGTATAAAGACTATGCAGAAAAGCGAAAGGCGGAAAAAGCAAAGGAAGGGAAATAGAGCCTCAAAGATACTTTTTTATTAATGCATACTATAAGCAGCAATACCTCTGACATAGAGAGGATTGCTGCTTTTTGCTTCATTTACTTCTAGAATAATAGAACTGGTCGGACATCTTTTATTGCGGAAAATGTGTTATATTGTGGACAGCTAATAAAAACGTATATTATATGGATAAGCAAAAAGTAGCATTAGTCCTTTCTATGGGTGGCGCACGTGGTATTGCGCATATTGGAGTCATTGAAGAATTGTTACGTCATAATTTCGAGATAACTTCTATTGCCGGAAGCTCGATGGGAGCGATGGTAGGCGCAATGTATGCTTCGGGAAAGCTGGAGGAATGTAAAGAATGGCTCTATAGCTGGGATAAACGTAAGATGTGGGAACTGGCGGATCTGACATTAAGTCGGGACGGCTTGGTGAAGGGGGATCGTTTTATCAAAGAACTGAAGCAGATTATTCCCGTTATGAATATTGAAGATTTGCCTATACCATACGTAGCAATGGCTACTGATATTGTTTGCGATCAGGAAGTGAGGTTCGATAGTGGTAATTTGTATGATGCTATCCGTGCTACTATTTCTATACCGATGCTCTTCCGGCCTTTACGGAAAGATGGTATGGTTCTGATTGACGGAGGAATACTGAATCCCCTTCCGCTGAATCAGGTGCATCGTACGGAAGGGGATATTCTGATAGCAGTCGATGTCAATGCTCCGATTGATTGCGGCAAGAAAAAGAAAATGAGTCCTTATAACTTGTTGACAGAATCTTCAAGAATGATGATGCAGCAAATTACCCGTTATCAGGTAGAACGTTGTCAGCCGGATATCTTAATTCAGATGTCCGGCAATGCTTATGATATGCTGGAGTTCCATCATGCAGCTTCTATTGTGGAGACGGGAATAGAGATTACCCGGGATGCGTTGAATACAGAACTTTATTCCGTATAAATCATTTTTTTCGTCATACCTCCGTCAATGGTTATATTCTCACCATTAATAAAATCATTCTCATCCCGGCAGAGAAATAAACACATACGGGCAATATCTTCCGGTTTGCCCACTCGTCGGGAAGGGTGCTGAGAATGGTCTTCCGGTCGGAGTTGCTCATAATTTTGTGTTTGTATCCACCCCGGAGCAATGGAGTTTACTGTGATATTCCATTCGGATAATGATAAAGCTAATGCATGAGTCAGAGAATAGATACCACCTTTGGAAGCTGCATAACCTTCACTTCCCGGTTCACTCATCAAATAACGTGTTGAGCAGATATTAATGATTCTTCCATAAGGATTAGAATCAGACTGTGCCTTACGATGAATGGCAAGTAACCGTGAAGTAATAAATACAGGACGAAGATTGACGGAAAGAATCTTGTCGAAATCTTCGACACTTGTTTCAGTAATGGAAGAAAATTTGCTGATACCGACATTGTTGATGACGATGTCAATGTCCTTCCAATCATCCAGTATCTGTTGCATACAGCTTTCGAGTGCTTCTTTATCACTAACGTCAACAGGATGAAATATGGCTCCGGTATCTCTTGCCGTTTGTTGACCGGACACAGCATTAATGTCACAGAAGGCTACTTGATGTCCGTCTTTACAGAAAGCTTCTACTATTGCTCTCCCTATTCCTTCCGCTCCGCCTGTCACGAATACTCTTTTTTTCAGGCTGTCCGGTTTTGAAACTATTTCACCTGCTGCCTCCGTTTTGACTTGACTGCTGGTAGTCGTTTTCTTTTTCCCATATTTCTGTGCCTGTTTCCAAGCTGCTTTTCTGGCCTCGTATTGCTCTTGTTGCCTTTCTATATAATTATCTGCCATGATTGTTTTACTTTTAAATCTGAGGAGCAAAAATAATATATTTATGTGGTGTATGCAATTTATACAGCAATAAGGAGTATTGATAAACCTGTAAACAACAAAATACCGCACTGATACGATTATTGTCAGTGCGGTATAATGATAACAGAGAATCTGTTTTCCTTTTATTCAGCTACTACTTAAGCTTTGAAAGATCTATCTCCGCATACTTGATCCGTTGACGCCGCCAGGTATAGATTGCATGTAACTTTCCATCTTTCCCTTGAATAATGCTTGGATAAGAATATTGGCTGATAGGGCTGTCTTCTAATGTCAGAATCGGCTTCCAGTTGATTCCGTCTTCTGATATGGCTACGCAGAGAGGAGTACGGGGACCTTTCGGTGTACCTGGCAATGTGGAGAAATGATTGTAAATGAGAATGTGACGTCCGTCACTCATTGTCACGGCATCTGTTCCGGAATTGTTGTTCGGAACATTGCTTAATGTCACTTTACTCCATGTTTCACCATTGTCGCTGCTCCAAGCCGTTGCCAATAATGCATTGCGTGTACGGCAAAGTACCTGTAATCTTCCATCCTTATGCTTTAGGATACTGGGTTGGATGGCAAGAATCGGTTGTGCTCCTTCTCCCTGAATAGCTTCTCCCGCTTCCTGATCATCTACGTTAATACCACCTTTTTTGCGGTTCTGAGTCGGGACAGACAGTTCGGCAGGTATCGACTTTGTCGTTTTCCAGGTTTTGCCTTTATCATCCGAATATTCAAAATGAATGCGCCATCCCCCTTTGTCCTCTCTGCTTGACGGGCAGATGATGCGACCGTTGATGTATTCCGGTTTGTTCTTGATAGGACCTAGAAATCCTTCCGGCAAGGCTTCGCGTTTGTTCCAAGTTTTCCCACCGTCTTTTGAACGAACTAGCCAACCGGTCCAGTCGCCTACATTTAGTCCTATTTTGTAGAACAGAATTAAATCTCCTCCCGGTATCTGAAAAAGTACAGGATTCCAGCAAGCTTTCCGGCGGGCAGTCAGTTTTCCTTTGGCATCCACTACAGGAGTGCAGGTCGAATCTATGCCGGCTAAAGCAGCCTGCGAATCTTTGAGTGAAAAAACTCCGTCGGCAGCCAGCTTGGGAGCCGTCCATTCTTTGGCACCTTTGGGCTTGCGGCAAACCCAGATGCAGCAATCCGGATTACGTTCTTTGGTTCCACCGAAGAAAGAAGCAACGAGGTCACCGTTTTTCAGTTCTACAATGGTCGCCCCGTGACATTCCGGGAAAGAAGCTTTCTCGTATAGAAATTCATCGCTGATGATGGCAGCATTCCGTGTCGGTATATCTACGCTGAAATGATATTTTCCGGAACCTATTTTTTCTTTTCGTCCATCCGGCAGATGTACTTCTCCTGTAGTATTGGCAGGAAGTTCGATATCCCATTCCAGATGCATAGGAGTCTTTTTCCATCGACTGGTAATCTTTCCGTAGATACTCATATAAGAAGCATCCACGTTACTCAATTCCTGAATTTCGAAAGCAGGCTGGAAAACAATATGTTTGTAACCGGATTTCCAACGGTCGGCACGGATACCTGCCAGATTGTTGAAACACCAGGGGAGTAAGTCTCCTAATAACATAACATGATTTCCGCTGTTCATTCCGGGATTTGCCGTGTCACCGTTCCAAAGTTCCCAAATAGTGGTGGCACCTTGTGCTGCCATATATCCCCATGAAGGATATGTATCATTGGTGGCCAACAGATAAGCTACATCTGCATGCCCCCGACGACTCAATTCACGCATCAGCCATTGCGTACCGATTACTCCGGTACTGATATGCCCTTTGTTCGTTGTAATAATGGTGGTTACTGCATTCTTTGCTACTTCTTTGATATGCGCTTTGGGCACGAGACCGAAGGCAAGTGGCAGAATATTAGCTGTTACAGTATTATTCCCGTAGAAAACACTATCCGGATACAGAGTATGACCGGGTACAAGTGAAGTACCTTCCTTTATATGCAGGAAATGTGCATTGAATGCATCCTTCATTTTATGTTCCAGGTCTTCCCACTCTTTGGCATCCGCAGTCAATCCCTGAAGACTGGCGAAGCGATGCATCAGTTGCAACACTTTCAGGTAATAGGCGGTAGCGATCAAGGCACCATCCGTTTTGCGGGCAGGATCTTGACTGTGAATCATTTCCAACGATTCGGGTGGAACACACCAGTCTCCATATTTATCTTTGGTGATGATGTAGTCCTTTGTCATATAATACTCACGGATGTGCGATATCCATTTCTTGATAGCCGGATAATTATCTTCTATCGGACGTATGTCTCCATAATTGGTGAAGAGCATATCACAGACTAGGGGCAGGGTAGCAGGCCATGTGACATTATCCGAATAATAGTTCCAGTAAGCCGGAGCTACATCAGGAATACAGCCGTCTTCGCGCTGTGCTTCGCGGATGTCACGTGCCCATTTGTTGTACATGGCATGATTGTCGAAGAACATACTTTCCCCCCAACAGCCCATTGCATGATCTCCCAGCCAGGGCTGACGTTCGTTACGCTGGGGACAGTCTACCGGCATACCTTTATAGTTACTCCGAATCCCCCAGAATGCATTGCGTACAACTTGATTCAATGTTTCGTCCGAACAGGAAAAAGAGCCTGTATGATCCATCTCATCTTCTACGACTTCCACTATGAAATCCTCGGTTTTGGCATCCGGATATCCGCTGATTTCCACATAACGGAAACCATGATATACAAAACGGGGAGCCCAGGTGGCACCTTGCGGTTCACGTCCGCTAACTACATATATATCCGTGCAATGTGCGTCGCGCAGGTTTTTCGTGAAGATTTCTCCATCTGATTCCAGACGTTCTGCAAAATGAAGACGAATGCTGTCGCCTGCCTGGCCTTTGATACGGAAACGTACCCATCCTGCCAGATTCTGACCAGTATCCATAATGTATTTGTCACCCATTTTTTGGATAGAAACAGGTTTCAGCGTTTCCGTTACTTTCATCCCCGGCATCATTTGAGCACGAAGTGTACCCGAAGGAATACTGACGCGTTCTGCCGGCATCCATTTTGTATCGTCATAATCTGTCTGCGTCCAGTTTCCCAGTTCTTTGCGGGCGTCATATTCTTCGCCGTCATATTCGTTATTGCTGCGGACAGGACCTTCGGTTGTCAGTTTCCATGAAGTATTCGTAGCGATTGTCTCCTTACTGCCATCTGCATATTCAACGATCAGATTCAGGCGTAGTTTGGGATATCCGAAGGTCGGAATCTTGTATGGCTTGTAATTCTGACGCATGGTATAAAAACGACCATTGCCTAAAGTAACACCGATGGCGTTCTCTTGCTGAAGTTGGGAAGTGACATCGTATGTGTTATACAAGATTGTCTTCCGGTAATCGGTAGGAGCGGGGGCCAGTACCTGATCACCTATGCGTTGTCCGTTGATGAACAGTTCATACAATCCCATTCCGGCAATGTGCACTGTGGCACGCTTTATTTCTTTCTTCAAGGCAAATTCCTTGCGAAGATAACGGGCTGCCAGGCGGCTCCATTGAGTCTCACTGTCCCCCGGAGCTGCACGGTCCAGACCGATCCACTGACCTTGCCAGTCTGCTTCATTGAATAGTCCCATGCTCCAGAAAGCCGGACTACTCCAATCACTTTCACCTTTATTGGTGTAAACCTTCACCTTCCAGAAGTAGGGAGCATTGCACTTCAAATTTTCTCCCTGGTAGGTTATCCATTGGGAAGTATCTGTTTCTACTTTTCCGGAATCCCACATATCTCCTTTCCCTTGTGCCAATAGCTCGGGGGAAGATGCAACAAGAATGTGATACGCGGTTTGCATCACATTCTGTTCGTTCGACTCGATACGCCAACCCAGACGGGGTTGGCGCGTATCGATACCCGACGGATTCTTTAGCTGCTCTGTCCGCAGATTGGTTACGTCTATGGCTGCGCGTATCGGACCTGCTGCAAGAAACAGAACAGATAAGAATGATAATATAAGTATCTTTTTATTCATGAGTGTCAATTTGATAGCAGTCTTTCTTCACATAATCCTTACTACTGTCTACTACAATCAGGACATGATCGTTTCCGCTGCTGTAGCCGCTGTCGTGCTGGAATTTGTGCACACCGTTGTCAAATTCACCGATATATTCCAGTTTACCATCCTTGGTTGTGTACCACCATGCGTTCTTCTTGGCACCGCTGATTTTGCTGAAATCAACTTCCATCGGGCGTCCGGTGTAGTTATATACCATCAGATAGTCATTGCCGCGTGTTGCGATGGCACGGTCATAACGTTCGCCATTCTGTCCGGCGATGACAGACTGATCCGGTACTCGTTCGAAGAATGGGAAAGTCAGCATCAGATTCTTCAGATATTTCATTTGATTATATCCGGGATCATTCAGAGCATCATACCAAGGCTTTTTAGCACCATAAGCACCGCCTACACCCGGTTTGATAAACTGCATGATGGAGTTATGACCATACGTATGTCCGAAAGAACCGGCAAATACAGACCAGTAAGCGTACCGGCGTACATCATAATCTTTCCAAAGTAATTCGTTCTCATCATGCAGACCGTGCGGAATTTCTTCGTAGATGGGTTCACCGTCTATAACGGGCTTCATCGGTTTCATAGCCATACTGCGTTCTACAAAACGCCAGTTGTCTTCTTCCGTATTTTCTTCGATGGGATAATCTCCGTCACCGAAACGTTGTCCATAACGGCGGTGTCCGCTCTGGAACATATTGAAATCCAGCCACGGTGCATTGTTGAACCAAGTAGCAGAAGTCGTTCTGCCACGCGGGTGGAATGTCATCAGATGGTTCTTGTCGATTGCTTTGATGGAGGTTGCCAATGCTTCCCATTCGGCAGTCTTCACATCACCACGGATATCCCCACCGATAAACCAGATAATGTTAGGTTCGTCTTTATAGCGTTCTGCCAGGAACTTGCCGTATGCTTTTGCCTGATCTACATTCATTTCGCCATGACTTACCGGACTTCCCCAGATGCAGACCATGCCGATATAAAGACCTTTCTTTGCTGCGGTACGGATAATGTAATCCATATGATCCCAATAACCATATACACCTTTCTGATTGATATTCTTGAAGTTGTAGCCGTCAGTCATGGAATACTGTCCGTAGATATTCATAGACGGGACATTATTCAATGTCTGAACCTGAATCACGTTATATCCGCGGCGTTTGCATTGTTCCAGATAATATTCGGCTTCGTCACGATTCAGACGCTCAGGCAGCAGCCAGCCGGTTTCTCCCAGCCAGAAGAAAGGAGTGCCGTTTTCGTGTTTCAGATAACGTCCTTCTTCAGAAACGACGAGTTTGCCGTTGCTCCATGGGATATACGTCTTTTGTGTTTTCTTTTGTGCTGCGGCAGAGGTTGCCAATGTCAACAGCAGCAATAAGAGAGGAAGAATCTTAAATTTTCTCATTGTACTTTATCGTTTTTGGAGTTCATATCTTTACATTTATTTGTCTGTCATTTTCTCATATTCGATGGCCGCCAGAATAAACGATCCTACTGATTTCGGGTCATTCTCTATAATCGGTTCGCTGATATAATATTCGAATGAACCGTCACGGTATCTTTTGGAGTCTCCGCCCAGTCCGGCTACCGCACAACAATTCGTAATGGTATAGCTACCGTCTTCTTCAAGACGGGTAAATGTCTTGACCATTCCATCAAAAGCTTTGCGGGTAGGTTCGATGTAGTCCTTGCCGATATATCCCTTATTGACAGCTTTGGCAAGTGTATAGATAAATAAGGCGGTTGCCGAAGATTCCAGGTAATTTCCTTCACGCGCTCCCTGATCTGTTACCTGATACCAGGTGCCGGACTGAGGATCCTGATATTTCACTAAAGTTTTTGCCAATCCCTGAAGAATCTGCATTACGCTATCTCGTCCGGTCGTTTCCTGTGGGAGATAATCCAGTACGTCTACCAAGGCTGCTCCATACCATCCGATACTGCGGCTCCAGAAATTAGGAGAACAACCGGTTTCGGGATTTGCCCATTTCTGTTCGCGGCTTTCATCCCATCCGTGATAGTAAAGTCCTGTGGTGGGGTCGTAAGTTTTGCGTGCTATCAGAAGAATCTGTTTCACAGCTTCATCGTATAGTGGCGGTTCCTGGAAAGTACTGCCATACTGTACCAAGTAAGGAGAAGCCATGAAGATGCCATCCAGCCACATTTGATGGGGATATCTTAGCTTATGCCAAAATCCTCCTTCACTTGTGCGGGGTTGTTCTGCCATCTGTTTACGTAAGGTATCCATGGCTATTTTATAGCGTTCATCTCCTGATTGTGCATAAAGGTCAAAAAGAATCTTGCCGCCATTGACGTTATCAATGTTGAATGAAAGATATTTCATCGTTTTGATATGGCCGTCCGTATCAATCAGACTGTCTGCATAGATTTTGGCATATTCATAGT
>PPYE01321183.1_pt1 | contig 11625 bp, 8 predicted proteins | sample 1559881 | NCBI WGS metagenome assembly PPYE01 (sample SAMN08240022, study PRJNA423297) | Human gut metagenome, whole genome shotgun sequencing project.
CAATAAAATATTACCGCTTAAATCCTTGCCAAACCTGTTAAGAAAGAAAAAGTAATACCGAGCACCAAAGAGTACGAACTTAAAAAAATGAAATTTACGAACAAAGATCACTCTTTACAAGGCATTACAACCTTTGATTAGATAAAACATTGTATTTTTGTCCGAAATAGCAAGTAAGTGACATATGTTCAGACGATACATCTCAGATTCAAATAAATATATTATCCGCATACTTTCCGCATGCGGTATTGCGGCATTTATTACGGCATGCGCCAGTATAGGCTCACCTTCGGGAGGAGACTATGACCTAGATCCGCCCAAAGTCGTACAAGTCACCCCAAATTTCAATGAAACAAATGTAAAGAAAGGCAAAGTCGAAATCATATTTGATGAACTTGTCCAGCTCGAAAAGCCGGAAGAGAAAATAATAATAACTCCTCCCCAAAAGAATTATCCGAATATCAGAGCAATAAACAACAGAGTGCTTGTTGACCTGAAAGATACTCTACAGGAGAATACAACATATACTATTGATTTTACGGATGCAATAGTCGATAATAACGAAAAAAATGTACTCGAAAATTTCGCCGTTTCTTTTTCGACAGGAGATGTTGTCGATAGCCTCGCTATTTCGGGTAAAGTTCTAACAGCCGATAATCTCGAACCTGTATCAGCTATTTATGTAGGTATACATTCCGACTTATCGGATACTGCTTTTACAAAAAAACCTTTCCTTCGTATTTCACGAACTAATGAATTGGGCAGATTCACGATCAAGGGGATCTCTCCGGGTAAATATAAAATATATGCGCTGAATGATATCAACCGCGATTATATGTACAACGATCCGGGGGAAGCAATAGCCTTTCTTAGCGACCTGATCGTCCCATCAAGTGAGGCTGCAAGCCGTCAGGACAGTATATTCGACATAAAACATATATTCGACACAATAAAGACTGTCAATTACACACGATTCTTACCGGACAATATTGTATTGAGATCATTCACCTCAACATTTAAACGTCAGTATCTGCAAAAGGTAGACCGGCCATCGAGTAATATTCTGAATATTTTCTTCGGATCGGCTACTCAAATGCCTAAGATAGAACCTTTGGATATACCGGCAGGCATCAATGAATGGTCTGTATTGGAAAGAACAGCCGGAAATGACACATTAAAATTCTGGATTACCAAGCCTGCGATTGCAGAAATGGATACCATCAATCTGAAAGTTTCTTATTTTGCAACTGATACACTAAACAGGCTGCAACCTGTAACCGACACACTCAGTTTTGTAAACCGGCATAGAAAACAGGAAGAGAAAGAACATGAAAAGCAGGAAAAAGAAAGAGAGAAACGAAAGAAGAAAAACGAAGAAGAAAAAATAGAATTTCTATCAATACAAACCGATATAGCACAAGCATTCGATGTATATAAGGATATAAACGTCGAATTTGAAAGACCGATAGCAGATCTCGAAAAGAAACAGCTGCGCCTACAGGAGTTGGTAGACTCAACATATAAAGATATTGACTTTGTATTGAAGAAAGATACTCTAAACCCTCGAAAGTATAGTTTGCAGCATAAGTGGAAACAGGGCAGTCAATACAAGTTTGCGATAGACTCTGCTGCCATATATAGTTATGACGGTAAATGGAATAATAAATTTGATGCCGGATTTAAGGTAAAAACGGAAGATCAATACGGGATAATTACATTTTACCTGAATAACGTACCCGATAGTATACCTGCCTTTATTGAAATACTCGATAAGTCAGACAAAGTAGTCAGAAAAGAAAAAGTAAAATTACCAAAAACCTCTATTATAAACTTAAATCCGGGTCTGTATTACGCACGTATCATTATAGATACAAACGGAAACGGAAAATGGGATACCGGGGATTATGAGAAAAACCTGCAACCCGAAATGGTATATTATTACGACAAAAGCGTAGATCTTAAAGCATATTGGGAGATGGAAGAAGACTGGGATATAACCCAACTTCCGCTCGACAAGCAGAAACCGCTTGATATCACCAAAAACAAGCCCAAAGATCAGGATAAGAAAAAGAAAGATCTTGAACGGAAAGAAGCCAATGAAAAAAGGCGGAAAAACTCTCAGACCAATTCGACCAATACAACCAACTCGACGAATCGGTATAATAACACAGGAACAACTAACATAAATAATACGTATTAAATAGGTCTGAGACCTTAAGATGCTTATGAAGAAGATTCTTTACTCATTTATCTTACTATTGTCTTTACTGCCCTTACACCATGTTTCGGCGCAATGCAGTATCGACAATAAATATTTTCAGGCAGGAGAACATCTCACTTATGATCTTTACATCAAATTTGCAGCGACCATTAAGGGTGGATACGCAAGCCTGACTACCCAAAATGTAAAATATGCAGGTAAAGATGCATATAAGATGACATTGATCTCTGAATCACAAGGATTCGCACGGAAAATGTTTGAACTTAACGATACTCTTGTCTGCTACACGACAAAAGATATCGTACCTCTCGGTTATACGAAGGATGCCCACGAAGGCGGCGATTATACCAAAGAACGTCTCGGATACTCTTATGCAAACGGAAAGGTAAAAACCCGATCAATCAGACATAAGAATGGTAATTTCAAATTCGATGAAACCATCGAAAACGATGCCTGTACATACGACCTGATGAGTGTTTTATTCTACGCACGTACCCTCGATTACGGTAAAATGAATGATATCACCGAAACTAAAGTACGGTTTATAACCGGAAAATCGAATGTTCATATGCGTATTATCTATAACGGAAAAGAAACAGTAAAAGCCAATGACGGAAACAAATACAACTGTCTGAAGCTGACTCTTTATGTTGCGGATGAAGCTTTTGACAATGGAAAAGAAGCCATGAAAGTGTACATCACAGATGATGATAACCGTATGCCCATAAAACTGGAAACAAAGCTAAAAGTCGGTTCGACCCGTGTTATTCTTAAAAGCTATAAAGGAAATAAACATCCTGTAAATATAGTGAGATAAGATATCAGAGCCCTTTATAATTTATTTATCTATACAGAAAGAGGGTGCAGCTCACTTGTTTACAAAGCGTTCTTTCAGAAATTAGGAAAAAAAGAAATGGTATCATCACCAAAAAGGTAATCTCGGAGTAACCTTTGTTACCTTTTTCATTGCATTGAAAGTTCAGAATCGGATGTTGAGAAGATGCCTATAAAGTAATAAAAGGAAGCATCCGAAAGATGAATATAAAGGCTGTTACTTTTGTAACCTTTTACAGGTTAATCTACTGAAAGATAAGACTCAGCATCATCTGAGCCTTTTATGAAAAGGGTTTATTATCGAGATAAAAAGAAAATAATCCGTATATTTGCCGGATAACATAATAAGTAACAGAAAGCATTTATGTTATATATCAAAGCGTTAACTACGCTGTTGCATTTATACTTACAAAGTTAATAAATAGGTCTGAGACCTTAACAAACAAACAAATAATTACTCAGTATGTCTAAACAATTACTGCCCAATCTGCCTTATCTGGTGGCAGATATCAGTCTTGCCGATTTCGGGAGAAAAGAAATAGAAATAGCAGAACACGAAATGCCGGGATTAATGGCACTTCGCAAAAAATATGGTGCTCAGAAACCGTTGAAAGGTGCAAGAGTTATGGGATCATTGCACATGACTATCCAAACAGCGGTACTTATTGAAACTCTTAAAGACTTAGGAGCTGATGTACGTTGGTGCAGCTGTAACATATTCTCGACACAAGACCATGCCGCAGCGGCTATCGCAGCTTCAGGGATTCCTGTATTTGCATGGAAAGGTGAAACGCTTGAAGAATATTGGTGGTGTACAGAACAAGCATTGAGTTTCCCCGGAGGAAAAGGGCCCAACCTTATCGTTGATGACGGAGGTGATGCAACTCTGCTTATACATTGGGGATTCAAAGCCGAAGAAGATGCGAAAACCATCGACCGTAAAGGCGGAAATCACGAAGAACAGGTAATACTTGACACCCTGAACAGAATATTGAAAGAAGATAACCAAAGATGGCATCGTACAGTAGCCGAATGGAAAGGCGTTTCGGAAGAAACCACAACAGGTGTTCACCGCTTATATCAGATGATGGAGCGCGGCGAACTGCTTATTCCTGCTATCAATGTAAACGACTCTGTTACAAAATCGAAATTCGATAACCTATACGGATGCCGTGAATCTCTTGCCGACGGAATCAAACGTGCGACAGATGTTATGATTGCCGGAAAAGTAGCTGTTGTTGCAGGATACGGTGATGTAGGTAAAGGTTGTGCACACTCAATGCGTTCGTACGGAGCACGTGTGATCGTTACCGAAATAGATCCTATCTGTGCTTTACAAGCTGCAATGGAAGGCTTTGAAGTAACCACAATGGAAGAAGCGGTAAAAGAAGGAAATATATTCGTAACAACTACCGGTAACAAAGATATCATTACTATCGATCATTTGAAAGCAATGAAAGATCAGGCTATCGTATGTAATATAGGTCACTTCGATAACGAAATACAGGTTGAGAAGCTGGTAACTTTCGCCGGTATAAAACATACAAATATCAAACCTCAGGTAGATAAATATACTTTCCCTAGAGGTAATTCTATATTCCTGCTAGCTGAAGGACGACTTGTGAATTTAGGTTGTGCAACTGGTCACCCATCATTCGTGATGAGTAATTCATTTACAAATCAGACTTTAGCTCAGATCGAATTGTGGCAGAAAGATTATGCTGTAGACGTGTACCGCCTGCCTAAGCATCTTGACGAAGAAGTGGCACGACTTCACCTCGAACAAATCGGTGTAAAACTTACAAAACTCTCAAAAGAGCAAGCCGATTATCTAGGTGTACCGCAAGAAGGTCCATTCAAGCCTGAGCATTACAGATATTAAGGTATATAGTACCTTATAGATACAAAGAGGGGTTGTCTGATATTAGATTATAGGCAACCCCTTTATTTTTTAGAAGAAACAACAACACTCAATGCTAAGAATAATCTGCCTGATCTTTCTTTTATCCCTTGCGTCTTTCTACATACATGCGCAAACCGACAGCACATACATAAGTTCTTACGGTGATGTGTTTTCTGTAAGGGCATATTTTGCCAAAGACGTGCTCAATCTCATAATGGATTCGGATGACAGACCCGAAGAATCAGGATCTTATGTACCAAACAACCCACCCAAACTGGGTCTGGGCTTTTCTATAAATAACACGATCATAAGTTTAAGCTATGGCCGGAGCTTTAACTTTATGAAAGACAAACAAGAAGCAAAACAAAATCGTTTGACTTTCAGCTTCACAATTACAGCCGGAAACTGGCATTCGACTTGTATCTTCAAAGATATAAGGGATTTGACTGGGAAGATGATAAGGGGAAGAATATAAGAAACTGTACTGATCTAAAAGTAAGCCAGTACGGAGCTAGCCTGCAATATATATTCAACAACCGTAAATTTTCTTACAAAGCCGCATTTGTTCACAATGAGAGACAGCTCAAATCTGCAGGAACATTTCTGGCAGGCATAAGTCTATACAAAAGCAAAATAGAATCAGACAGTTCATTTACTTATACCGATAAGCACTCATTCGATAATATCCAGTTCGGTATTAGCGGAGGATATGCCTACACGTGGATTATGAGACGTCATTGGTATGCCACCGGAGCCATCACAGCCGGAGTAGGTCTAGGATACGAGAAACTGGATAATATAGGAAAGCAAAACTAGAGGTTTCACCTACTGCCACATCCAGAATAGCTGTAGGATATAACCATGATTCGTGGGCATTCGGAGCTTATTATGTAGGAAATGTGGTATTCCCATCAATGCTTAATGATCGAAGTATAGGTATTCATTCGGGACAAGTACAACTTTTTGCAATAAAGCGATTCTATAAAATACCTTTTTTACGGAAATAAGGTCTCATACCCTATTTTTAACGTTGCAAGCACAAATCATTCCTGAGATATACTTTAAAGACTTAATATGAGCAACATGTTGAAATCCGATATAAATACTTAATTTTGCCATATAGTAGTACGCTATATGATGACAGAAGTTTTATTGATCCTGCTTATTTTATTTATGGCTGCAGCCGTAATACTCTTTCTCTTGCTCCAAAAATCAAGAAGACAAGAGAAATTACTGGAAACCCGCCTAAGTACAATCCGAGAGAACAATTCGAATATGTACCCCGAAACGATAGCAACGGTTCTGAATCCTCATCTATTCAAGAATATACTAAACTCGGTACAATCTCATGCATACCAGACATACTTTGCTTTAGATAAACTCGCAAATATTCTTGATTACATTCTATATGAGAGTAAAAACAAATACGTGACTCCTCAGGAGGAAATAGACTTTGCCAAAGATCTGATAGAGGTAAACCGGATCAAGCTCAGTCCATTGTTCGAATTGACCGTAAAAACAAAAATAGACGAGACCTCGGCATTATACAGGCAGCGTGTACTAGCTCCGCTTATAAGCATCGACCTGATTGAAAATGCCTTTAAACATGCCGATCTCCAAAGCAAGGGTTCGTATATTTCAATTGTATTCGGGTTTAAAGATAATATATTCAGCCTCACTGTTTCAAATAAAATATCACCCCGAAACAATCTTAAAAAAGAGAAAAGCGGTATCGGGAACATAACCTTCGACCAACGATTAAATATGCTCTACAAGGGCTGTTATGAATTGGAACGCATCATTGATGACGATGCATATATTGCCCACTTAAAAATTGATCTGAATGGATTCAAAACTTCGATGCCTCATCCTTGAGGATGAATTACCAGGACTAGCTTATCTGAAAATGCTTTGCCAGCAGTTTCCGGAAGTAGAGGTTGTCAAAGCTTTTGATGATCCGAAAGCGTTTCTGAATGAAATAGGACAGCTGCAATTCGACGCTTGTATTCTTGATATCGAAATGGGAGAAATGAATGGATTACAGATCGCTAATATATTAAAGGACAAAGCAATCATATTTGTAACAGCATATAAAGAATATGCAGCAGAAGCATTCGACCTGAATGCTATCGACTACGTTCGTAAGCCGATACAGAGAGACAGGCTTAAGCAAGCCATAGACAAAGCAATCAAATATCTGGAAAAGCCGGGAACAACAAAAGCATTCACCCAACTGAACAGTGAAAAAGGAAAAGTCCTTCTCTATTTCGACCAGATAGATTACATAACTATAGCAGCTTTAGACAGCAGAGACAAAATTGTGTACCTGAAAGACGGAAAAAATCTGACCCTGAAAAATATCTCATTCGATAAGCTGATAAGTCTTCTTCCCTCCAAGCGTTTTTGCCGTATCAATAAAAGGGAGATAATAGCCTTACGCACGATACAATATTTCTCCTATGATGAGATAATATCCGACATTATTCATAACGATAATACAATCCGGTTTTCACTATCCGAAGTATATCGGGATGATTTTATCTATAAGGTAGAAAACTCAGGTAAATAAGTAAACGAAAGTATTTAATGATACATTTTCAAGTCATAACAGACTCTGGTTGTTAATAAGGCTGCGACCTTAATTTCATTACAAAATACCAAGGTTTCATTACATTTTATGCAGCTTTTATTGCTAAACCGACTCAGAAACTATTTATATCTCCAATTTTAGGGTTTCAGACCCTTTTACACTTGTTTACGACTTATGAAAAAACTAAGAGATATACTATTCTATGTAATTACAATCGGTGGTTTTTCTATCCTTATTTACTGGATAATATTTAGTGGAAAATCGTTAGAAGAAGGACGCGGAATTGTTTCGAACATTTCAGAGAGAACTCCTCTCGAAGAGTTTTTCAATTCTTTGATTGATAACTTACATCACTCCATCGGACTTCTTGTTCTTCAGATTATCGCAATTATTATTGTATCACGCCTGTTTGGCTGGATATTTAAAAAGATCGGACAACCAATGGTTATTGGTGAAATCCTGGCTGGTATTGTTCTCGGACCATCTTTGTTAGGTTTATACTTCCCTGATGTGTCGAATTTCATTTTCCCGACTCAATCCCTCGGTAATTTGAGTATTTTGAGCCAAATAGGACTTATACTATTCATGTTCGTTATAGGAATGGAACTAAATCTGAAAGTATTGAAAACTAAAGCTCACGAAGCTGTAGTCATCAGTCATGCCAGTATCATTATCCCTTTTGCGTTAGGAGTCGGACTAGCTTACCTGATATACAAAGCCCATGCTCCCGAACATGTCGAATTTTCGTCATTTGCACTCTTTATAGGTATATCTATGAGCATAACAGCCTTTCCGGTACTGGCGCGTATCATACAGGAAAGAGGTATCCATAAAACAAAACTCGGAGCGATAGTAATTACTTGTGCTGCTGCCGATGATATTACCGCTTGGTGTCTGCTTGCTGTAGTAATAGCAATAGTGAAAGCCGGATCAGTTCTAAGCTCTCTCTATACAATAGTATTAGCTATAGCCTATGTCATATTCATGGTAAAGCTTGTACGCCCGTTTTTACGCAGAGTCGGCGAATTGTATCAGTCGGATAAAAACCTGAGTAAATCGCTTGTAGCTCTCTTCTTCCTTGTATTGCTTATATCTTCCTTTATTACCGAAACAATAGGGATCCATGCTCTTTTCGGAGCATTTATGGCAGGCGTAATGATGCCCGCCAATATACGGTTTAGAAGTATGTTTACCGAAAAGATAGAAGATGTTGCATTAGTTCTTTTCCTTCCTCTATTCTTTGTGATCAGCGGATTGCGTACAGAAATCGGATTGATTAACGATCCCGAACTTTGGAAAATCACAGGCTTGATCATTCTTGTGGCTGTTGTGGGAAAGTTTGCAGGAAGTGCCATCGCAGCCAGATTTGTCGGTCAAAACTGGAAAGACAGTCTTACCATAGGCACGCTAATGAATACCCGAGGATTGATGGAGCTGGTTGTTCTTAATATCGGGTACGATCTGGGAGTACTCAATGCCGAGATATTTGCAATGATGGTGATCATGGCTCTTGTCACTACATTTATGACAGGCCCCTCACTGAATATTATCAACAAAATATTCAAGAAAGATGAAGAAGCAGCCAACGAAAAAATGTACGATCTGGCAAGGTACAAGCTGCTCTTATTCTTCAAAAATCCCGAAAAAGGGAGAGCTTTGGTCAGATTGGCAAATAGCCTGACCAGACGTGTTGACGATAATACTTCAATAACAGCTATTCATCTTACATCTCCTCAAGGATTACACCAGATAGATGCCGATGTATACGAAAAAGAAGCATTCTCCCCCTTAATTGATGAGGCTCAATCACTAAACCGCAAAATCATTTCACTATTCAAAATAACAACAGACATCGGGGATAATGTAGTAAATGTAGCCAATAAAGGAGACTATGACCTGTTGCTGATGAACCTTGAAGAATCAATTTTTGAAGGAACAGTATTGGGTCGGGTTCTGGGATTTACTACTCAGATATTTAATCCCGAAAAACTAATCAATACAGTTACAGGCAAAGAAAAACTGATAGAAAGCAATCTTATAGATAATAACACCCGCCTGATCTTATCTAAAAGCAGAATTCCCGTAGGTATACTTATAGATAAAGATCTATCGAGTACAGATAACATTTTCATCCCTATTTTCAACGAAAAAGATGAATTCCTGATTACTTATGCACAGAAATTTATACACAATGCAGGAGCTCAGATTTCGATACTAGACCAATCCGGAAAAAGTAACAATGCAGTAAAAGAGCGGATCCGGCTGATAGAACATAATGCACCAAACCATATCCGTAATATCAGTATGGATTATGTCAGTGAAGATTTCATGAGTAAGCAAAACCTGATAATTGTAAGTCTAGACAGCTGCGAAAATCTCTTCTTACTGCGTAAGGAATGGATTGGCAAAACAACGTCCGTTCTTATCTGTTCTGACGATAAAACTCATCAATCTTAAAAACAAAACTGGACAGTCGGTTTTATTTAAAAAAGATCTATACTTCAGATGCTTACATTTGCTTTTGATACTCACTTGGAGTCATTCCAAATTCAGTTTTAAAGCAGGATGTGAAATATTTAGGATCGGAAAAGCCGACTGAATATGCAATTTCGGCTATCGAAATCGATTTATCTTTCAACATATTGCAGGCATGTTTCAGGCGAATATTGCGGATAAACTCTATGGGAGACAATCCTGTCATTGACTTGATTTTCCGATACAAAGATGATTTCGACATATGCAGATGTTCCGCAAAAGTATTTATATCGAATTCTGTTTCGGATAAGTATTCTTCAATTAGTTTTACCGCACTATTCAGAAACTGTTCATCTGCCGAAGGGTATTCGAGAGAAGATATATTGATTTCGACATTCGATTTGAATTCTTGCTGCTTACTTTCTTTATTACTCACCAGATTGTTGATACGGGCTTCAAGCACTTTTATTTCGAACGGTTTCGACATGTATCCGTCTGCTCCGGCATTATAACATTCGATGCGGTCTTCGGCACTGTTTTTTGCTGTCAATAATAAGATGGATATATGGCTTGTCTCAATATTTGATTTCACTTCTCGGCACAATTCAAATCCATCCATTTCCGGCATCATCACATCGCTGATAATAATATCGATATTATTATTTCGCAGCTTTACCAGAGCTTCTTTACCATTGGCTGCGGTAATTACATTATATTGTTTCGATAAAATATTCCGTATCAGTACTAAGAGCTCTTCATTGTCTTCAACCAGAAGTATTGTTACCCGATCCACCCCTTCAGTTTGTTGTCCTTCTGAAAACTGGGGCTCTTCATTGTGACGGAAAGAGCTCTCTTCACTAAATATAATATCGGGAGTATTTACAATATCTGTTTCGGTATAACTTTCTTTATCAACAGGAATAACCACTGTAAATACTGTACCTATATCTACCGAGCTACTCACAGCAATAGTTCCATGATGCAGTTCCACCAAATCTTTTGTTAAGGATAAACCTATGCCGTTAGTCTCACCTCTAGCTCTTTGGCTGTCTGTATAAAACCTTGTAAATACATCTTTGAGATGATTTTCAGCAATACCTATACCTGTATCCGAGACATTCAACGTCAGATAATTGTGTCGGTTTCGGGTTGATAACGATATATCAACAGAGATGGCACCATCAACAGGGGTATATTTAAATGCATTTGATAAGAGATTAAATACAATCTTATCTATTTTATCAGGATCGAAATAAGCATTGATATCCGACACTTCGGAGGTAAACGAAAAGTTGATATTGTTCTTTTTAATTAAGGGGGCAAAATGTGTATAACAGATGTCTTTAATAAAAATGATAATGTTACCATTAGTCACTTTTAATTTCATATTACCACTTTCCATTTTTCTAAAATCAAGAACCTGTTGAAGCAAACGCTTCAAACGACTTACATTCGAACGCATTGTCTCATACTGAGGAACTTTTGTTTTTGACGTTGTTTCCAGATCGTCAATCAGACATGAAATAATTGTGAGGGGCGTAAGGAAATCATGCGATATATTTGTAAAATAACGAAGTTTGGTCTGCGTCAACTCTTCTGTCT
>PPYE01001144.1_pt1 | contig 11617 bp, 12 predicted proteins | sample 1559881 | NCBI WGS metagenome assembly PPYE01 (sample SAMN08240022, study PRJNA423297) | Human gut metagenome, whole genome shotgun sequencing project.
CTTTAATCTTCATAGTCACACTTTTCGGTAGTGTGCTAATTATAGCATATCACCCACCTTTTGTGCAGAGATTCCTTAATTTTTCTTCTCCGGAAAGAACACCGCGCAGGAAAACTTCATCATCAATGGAGATGAGAATCGGAAGGCCGCCCATCACTGCCTTCCAGTCTTTTCCTTTTCTGAAATTAGAAGATTTGACTTGAATCGCTATGTTTTTCAGAAGATTCTCTGAAAATTCATATCCGGAGGAACAATCCTGTCCGTTATGGACAGCGGAACCATGGTTTTTAAAAACCATGGGAAGCACCGTTATTCTCAACCTGCTCGGCAAGTCTCATGGCTTCTTTGAGTCTCTCATTTGGAACAAAACCTTTATCGATAACCGAAAATAATTCCCCTGCTTCCTGACCTGAAAGAACATGGTTATTTTTATTTATGGAATCCTTTGCCGCGGAGATGGCCACTTTTCGGATGAAAGCAGACAGAGAAAGTCCAGCCATAGATGCGGCTAATTGAAGAAGAGTTTTCTCTTCAGAACTTATTGGAATCTCGCACTTTTCAAGCAAAGTTCTCGTCATACCAGGCTCCTCTTATTCTTTCCTAATTTTACCGAGCAAAAGAGGATTCTGAACTCCACGCAGTTAGGCCTTTAAGTAGCGAGAATCGAGAATATTGTAAAAGTGAGGCCGGAAAAAATTCCGGCCAACACTTCTTATTTACCCCGATCCATCCCTTTATCTTCTGATGGTCTTTCTGATCAAAGTTAAAAGAGAGGAATGGAACGAAGCGTCAATTTCTTCATAATTTCCTCTTGCTGCAAAGAAAATAAAGACACAGAAAGCGGTAAACGCTTCAGGATCGAGTTTGGAAATATCCTCTGTTTCATCAAAAGTAGGCAGCAAAGTTCCGGCCTTGTCTTCTACTTCTGTGATCGCTCCTTCCAGGTAATACCCCTTAGGCAGCGCTTCTGCGACAAAAACACTTATTAATCTCTGGTCAATGCGCCTTACAAACTCTACGAGCTCTTTCTTGACCACTCCAAACTTCGAAAGGAAATCATATGAATGAGTCACATACATATCTACATCGGATGCCTGAAAACTCAACTCCAACTTGGTAGCTAAATCAAGCAAAAGCCTTACTGTTGGGTCCTCAGTTTCATCGACAGGAATCTCACTTAAAGGCATTGCGCCTGATGCATCATATAGACTCGGTGCGGATCTAGAAGCGCATCTTCTTGAACTTTTATGGAAGCGGATATTATTTGAATCTGGATCAGCTTGACTCAAAACCCAATTATCTTCGGGGACCATCTGCGGCACAATCATTAAGTCAAGATTAGTCGTCCCCTTCTCATTTTCTTCTCTAACGAAAGACAAGAAAAAGTTGGTTTCCGGCCCCGCGATATTGTATTTGACGCCGATATCCCTTTTTTCCTCTTTTATATCTGTAGAGAGCATGCGTTGCGCAGCGACGAGCTGGCACAGTTGATAGCCATAATCATGCGATATGACCTTCGCTCCGATCTCTTTAATTTTTCCCTCTTCTTTCCAGGAAAGTTTTACACACTCCGGAAGCTCCTTCAAAAAAGCGAAGCCAGTGTAATTATCCTCAGTGAAGAAAGACTTGCTTTTCTTAGATGACCAAAATTTAGGAGCTCGCCAATGAATCTCAGGCTGTACTGCAACTTCTGACCGAATGCGTTTAAGCATTCTTTCAACAGCTCCTTCTATGTCATACCAGTTATAAACTGCTTCATATGCACCGCCGGTCTTCTCCGCCAGTTCGACCAGGAGATTGTTATATGGCGCCATGCCTATGCCGAGGATGAAGATTCTTCTTTTAGCCTCTAAAGCAGCCCTGATCATGGGCTTACAAGAATCCCACACTTCGCCATCAGTAAGTAAAAGCATGGCGCTTTGTTTGTTGCGGCCCGGAAAAAGATTCATACAGCTGACAATCGCCTGTTCTAACTCTGTTCCACCGAGATCTGCTTCAAGGTAAGAAACCGCTTCAGCAAAATTTCCTTGAAATTCTTCGAATTTCATTCGGTTAGGAAGAAGCTTCAACTCAACAGAAGTGCCGAAAGCTGCCAAACTTACTTGATCGGCGGCTCCAAATTTGGAATTTAATTTTTTCAGAGCCTGCTTCATCCAATTAATTCTTGAACCTCCCATGGAGCCGGAACAATCTGCCAGAATGCTCAAATCCAAGGGAAGTTTTGCAGGTTCATTGGAGAGAATAAAATTAGCAGCTGCCGCCCAACCTGAATCATCTTTTGCAACGTAGACGGAACTTTCAAGAGGCGCCTCGATGTCCAGCACTAAGTCCTTGTCTAGTTTTGCCCCAAGAAGTCTGACAACGATATCTTCTCCTTGTTTCTGGACTTCAATAGAGTGAGTGGGTGAGGAAATTTTTCCTTTAGCTAAAGCTCCTTTGAGCAATACGCTCCCGTCCAAATCGTAATCAGCAAAAAAATTATGAGTGATTTCAAACCTTCCGAAAGGCTGCTCTTCTATGTCCGAGGCATATCTTTCTCCTATTACGGTTGGAATGGTCAGTCGAAGTTTGTGATCGCAGTAATTTAAAAGCTGAAAATATTCGAGTTCAATAGACGCATCTTCGCCGGGCAGAATGTTGCCTAATGACGCTGTGCAAAATTCTTTTTCAGTAATCTCCAGCATGATGGGGGTATCGCCTGACTCGATGGCATCTTCATACTTTTGTTCTGCTTCTTTCTTCGGATAAGCCTTGCCCTCACGAACCACACCATTGATGTTGGCCCTGAACTTTGAAATAACACTCTTTCCATAGGGCAGCGGAAAACTATAGTTGATCTCTACAGGGTCTTTCCTATCATTGTGATATTGCTGACTCGACGTGTAACTCATGAGCGGGCCATCGATAACCGCCTGCCAAACCACTTTCTTTAAAGGAGAATCTGATAATTTTTCTCTAGACATTTTCGTGCTCCTTATTCTTGAATTCCTCGATGAATCCACAAAGCGCAGCTGCGAATTCTTTGAATTTCTCTCCGGACAACTCAGAAGACTTATGGTCAACAACCAGTGTCAAACCTGCGCCTAAACAAATGTGGGAGCACACGGTGACGCTCCCGACTGGAAGAGCTGGCTTCTCGTCCTCTGTGTCTGCCTTCCGAATCTCGTTCAAAGGAATATGCTTTTCCGTCATTCGCTTAATGCGAAGCAAGTCCTCCAAATGCTCCGTCGTGTAATAAGCGCCTCGCTTTTCTCCCTCCGGTCCGTTCATTAATCCCTTCTGAATGTAAAAGCGGATGGTTCTTCTGGAAATACCCGTAAGTTCGGACAATTCCTCCAAACTGAACTTTTTCTTGATCTCCATCAATTCAGACATATTCATTTCCTCAAACTTCGGATTTTATTGTACACTTGTTTGCGCCACTATAACTGTCATATAAACTGAGCGACAGAAAAAAGAGGACGGTTTTTAGTCGTCCTCTCATTAACTTGTGGAAGCTGATCTTCTGCTTAGTTTTGTTTCTGCGGCAAGATCTTCTTCATATTCCACAGAGTGGCAAATGGCGGCGCCATATCGACGTCAATCAGCTTGCGCTGGAGATTTAAGAGATCTCGATATAGTTTGGTGTTTTCTGCGCGCGGTTGGTAAGACTGATCGATCTGTAGAATCTTCGAAAGTTCGGGAATGATTTCCGGAACGTCTTTAACGGCGTAAGCCGCAAAGATGCAGTTTGTCACAACTGCTCCGCCTGCGTTCTTATAACGGACGACTTCGGCGTCGAGCATGTCGGACTTGATTTGGTTCCAGAGCGAGCTGCGGCTTCCGCCTTCAGCCACGGTCAATCGCTGGAGATCGACACCGGCAGAGCGGTATAGACCGCAAATTTCCATGTAGTCAAAGCCGATAGATTCCAAAACCGAACGCCACATCACAGACTGATCGTCATCGAGCGTCAAGCCCAAGAAGCAGCCGCACTTCTTGTTGTTAATGTCCTGACCGCCTGTAAGGTACGGAAGGAATAAAACACCGTTGGAGCCCACCGGAACCTGAGCGGCACGATCATTCAAATCGTTGTAGTAAACCGCGTCATTGGCCTTGTGGCAGACATTGTCCTTAAACCAGCGAAGTGCCAAGCCGCCGGTACGAATCGTGCCCCAATAGAAATAGGTGTCGGGAAGTGATCCGGAATTGAAGATGAGGTTGTTGCCCTTCTTACTTAACTCCGGAATGATGCCCTTAGTCGAAACACAGAACATCGCGCAGGTACCTGCAACGTCCACGCCCTTGCCTGCTTCATAGTTACCGCAGCCGATCATGGACTGCATCGTGTCGCCGGCGCCGGCACAAATCGGCGTACCTTCGGGCAAGCCGGTCTTTTCAGACATTGCCTGGGTGAGGCCGCCGATAATGTCCCAAGGCTTCAGAATACGCGGCATGTATTTTTCGCTGATGCCGAGAATGTCCAGCTGTTCCTTGGACCATTCTTTCTTCATGACGTTATAGCCCAAGCCCCAGCCGGACATGGCGCCCCAGTCGATGAAGGCATCTTTGCCTTTTAATCCGGCCAAGTGAGAAAGAATGTACGGAGCGTTGTGCATGAACTTAACGCCCTGCTGTTGGAATTTGGTGTTGTTTTTCAGGAACCAGCGGGCAAACATCGCCGGGAACATCGTGCAGGCTTCCGGATTTCCGGTTTCTTTGACCCAGATGTCCAGATTCAAGTCGTTGATGAAACGAACGTCATCATCCGTACGGGTATCGAGGTAATTAATATAGGGCGTGATCGCGTCGCCTTCTTCGTTCACACCGGCGATACCGCAGATAATGCCGTCGCCCATCACTGCGCGAACATCTTTGGGATCGTAGCCGAGGGCTTTGATGTCATCGACACAGCGCTTAATGCAGCGAACAGTAATGTCCAAAAACTCATCCAGGTCCATTTCAACCCAGCCTGCGTGCGGATAACGAAGAATGGTGGGCAGACTCTGAGAAGTGATGCTCTTGAGATTCTCGTCATAGACAGATACCTTAACGCTCTGAGTACCCGCATCAAAGCCTAAGTAAAGTTTGGACATTACAGACTCCTTCTTATTAATTTCGTTTTCTAAATAAGTCCGTCAGCGCGGCGGTCAATTCTTTCCAAAGCATTCAGGCTCAGCGCGCCAGCGAAATCAAGATGACTCCTGTCATCATAGCAAGAACACCCGCCGTCTTTAAAGGCGTGACCTTTTCATGAAGGGCTTTTGCCCCTATAAATAAGGCCAGCATCATGGAAACCTCTCGGGTTGGTGCGACATATGCGAGCGGTGCATAGAGCAAAGCAAACAAAACCAAAAGATATGAGGCCGGATGCGCAATGCCGATGTAAAGTGCATACTTCCAGCGCTTCTTTATGTCTTCTTTAAAACTTTCCCGGCCCGATTTCTTAGAAAGAATTCCAGGCCCGAGAAGCAGAAGTCGGACAGCCATGCCCGGCACGTAATACATCAGAGGTGTCAGTCCGATAAGCTGGATCGCAAACCCGTCCAAACTGGAATAGGATGCGATGAATACGCCGGTCAATACACCCCAGAACAATCCTTCGGATAACGAACTCTTGAGCTGCTTGTCTTTACCCGGCATTGCGAGCAGCACGATGCCTAAAAGCACGCAGACAATTCCGGCAAATCCGAGCGGTGCGAGTTTTTCTCCGAAGAGAAAAACCGCGACTAAAACCGTAAACGCAGGACCCGTGCCCCTGGCCGTCGGATAAACGACGGAATAATCCGCCTTCCGATAACCGGTCTGAAGAACAATCGTGTAAATCACATGGAGCACTGCGCTGAGAATAATCAGCAGCCAAAGCTCCAACGGAAGTGACAAAAGCCTTTTGAAGTCCACCAAATACAGCAAAGGCATGTAAATGAGGAATGCAAAAGTCTCATAAAGCAAGACAAAGGACGACCCGCCCCCGCTCTTCTTAGAAACAAAGTTCCAAGAGGCGTGCAGTACGGCCGCGAAGAGAACGAGCGCAAGAGCAATAGCATTCATTTGAGATAATCAATCGGATCTTTAACACCGTTGGCTTCGAAAGCAGCTTTACGGTCGATGCAGGTACCGCATTCTCCGCAGGCCTTCTCGCCGCCGTCATAACAGGACCAAGTCAGCTCATAAGGCACTTTCAATTCCAAGCCCTTTGCCACAACCTGGGCTTTGTTCCAGCGGTTCAGCGGTGCTCGAAGAGAAACCAAGCCATAGGTTCCGATATTGATCGCCTGATCCATTGCATTGTTGAATCCCACAGAGCAATCGGCATAAGCATTGCCGGCTGCGTCATCAGCATGGGCTCCGACCCAGATTTCGCATTTTTCTTCAGGGAACAAAGATTGCGCCAGTGCGGCGCCTGCTGAAAGCATTAAACCGTTTCTAAACGGCACGTATGTAGAAACTTTGCCCTCGCCGTTTTTAGCAATCTGATCGGCATAACTTTCATGGACGGGCTTTTCTGTGCTGTTGGATAACAGAGAACAGTTGCTGAAAGAAAAGATCTGAGTCAGATTAAAAACAACGTGTCTGACACCGTAATAATCCGCGACTTTCTGAGCGCTATCTAATTCTTTGGAATGTCTCTGTCCGTATTCAAAGGACAGAGTGACGACGTTTTCTTTGCCTAATTCATGGACGGCCATGGCAAGACATGTCGTGCTGTCAACACCGCCGCTGCTGAGAACAATGGCTTTCACCGCATTTCCTCTTCTAATTATTAATAGGTGTTTTGTATTCTAATCAGCACAACAGCAGATTTCTTGCCGCAGAAACATTTCAGTCCGCCATAAGGGCGGACTGAAAACATATCTAATTGTTTGATTTATTTAATTTTAAATTGGATTTCAGCTGGGAATCCTCTGACCAAGTCGCCGGCCTTTACTCCTCTGAAAGAGTTTTCTTTATCGACACCGGCTTTGACTGCTTTTTCGATTAAGACTCTGTTGTCGGCCTCGGGTGTCTTGCACATCGCCGTGTTGACTTTAAAGGCTGCATCTCCGGCAATCGCATTCACGGTTGCACCGCCTTTAAAGTCGGTAACTACGGCACAAGGCAGCGCTTTTTCAAGTTCAAGCACTGCTCGGCTTCCGGCGTGAACGGCATTGGTGTTGCCGTAGCTGCCGTTAGAGTGACCGCCGGGACCGGTAATGAAGACTTCATAAGTTGCCGCTGAAACTGCCGATGCTGCAAAGGCGCAAACCAACGCTGCTAATAATTTATTCATTTTCTGGCTCCTATTTATACAGCTCTTCGGTTGTGCGATTGGCTTTAGGCGACACCAGCGGCGGAACGACCTTACCGTCAGAGGTGTGGTACCCGGCCGCCATGAGGCCCATCAAAATCATGCGGTAAACGCGCTTGCCTTCATCTTGACCGTTACCGGGGATGCCCCATTCGTACCAAGCATGTCCGCCGCCACCGCCGGCATTTGTGCCGACGTTAAAGTTAACCGTCGGGACACCGACAGCGGCCGGAACATTATCGTTCAGAGAAGCCGCTCGTTCGTTGAGCTTTTCGCGGATATCAATACCTGCCGTGCGAGCAGACTGCCAAAATGCCTGCATGGCCGGATCATCATAATTCTTGCGTTTATGCGCAGGGCGATCGCCGAACCAGACCAGTTCCATCTTCACGGCTTTGGCATCTCCGTTCTTCAGGCCGTACTTTGCGTTTTCTTGTTGGAGGGCCTTTGTGAAGGCGGGTTCGATCTTACTGCGAATGTCTTTCAGAGGTCCGGGCGTCGGGCTTCTCATATCGACAAGAAGCGTGCATTCCCTGCTTCGCTCACCTTCCGGCGCCGGAGTGCAGGAACCTACACCGACCGTGTATGTGGTTCTTTCCGCTTTTTTGTCCAAGTCGTAAGGAGTCTTCAGATTGGAAATCATTTCAATGGCCCGGTTCATCGCCATTAAAGCAGACGGCTGTTTCGCACCGACCTTTATGCCCGCCGGTTCTGAATACTTGATTTCAAACCGATAAGAACCCAAGTAATTAACCGTTCCGGAACCGGGAGACGTACTGTCAGCTCCGAAGTTGGCAACAAAATTAAGGGCATTGTTGCCTTTTCCGGTGTCTTGGTTATAACCGTAGAGCTGTTTCATGCCGCAAAGATTGCCTTTGCCCTCTTCGCCCGTAGTACCGCAAACCCAAATGTCGTAAACCGGCTTGATCTTATATTTGTTGAGCATGTAGGCTGCCTGCATGACAGCCGCTGTGTTAATCATCGCGTCGTTGTAACCCGGAACATAGATTCTCAGAGCGCCGCGAGCCAAAGCGTCCTCGTAATCGTTGTAGCGCTGATAGGCTTTTTTGTAGTTGGCGTCTTCAATAATCTTTCCATCTTTATCGAAGTGCAGTTCATCCGGCAAAGCGGCAAGTTCTGCTTTAGTCTTGACCAATGCGTCAGTTGCCTTTTGGAGTTTGACCGGAACATAGGGGGCAGAAGCCGGCAGAAGCTCTGCCGGATTGACCGTGTCAATGTGACCTTCTAAAAGGACTTTCGGGAACTGGCCCTTGTATGACTGAGCATCCTTTTGCTGAGAATACGTTCCCGGAATTCTGACGCAGGCGTTATAGACCGGCAGTCCGTCAACTTTTTGAAGGCCGGCACCTTTGATAATGCCGTCCGTCCGAGTCATGACTTGAGCCGACGGAAAGCCCCACTCTTCTGTGAACCGGCGCATCAGCTCCTGCTGGCGTCTCATTTCAGATCGGGATGGCGAAGCAATGCGAACGATTTCCATTTGTGTGTTGAAACGCCACTTTTGCCCCTGCGGACTTGTAAGCTCAGTCAGCATTTTCTGCATCGGAGCATCGGCGTTAATCATGTCGGCGGCTTTTTTTGCTTCCGGACTGACTGTCGGAGCCGCAGCCATAGCTGACAAGGAAACAGCCGACATGACAGTAAGTAAAGAGAGTGTTCGAATGCGCATTTTTCTCCTCAGTTTGGTTTTTGCTTTTCCATATATTTTACCCCTCAGGAGCGGCCTCCGATGTGCAATTTTTATGCACCTTTCCTGATACTCATGGTTTTTTCGGGAAATTCACCACTCTCGGGCTATTGAGAATACGTAACTGATACTTGGGACGCGGCTCAGGATTGTCCTTTTAGCCGCAAAAATAGACAAACTGCACTGTTTGAAACGTTCTATTATTAGTAAGTTATATCCGAAAAACTTTCTAGCGAATAAGGAGATAAGAAGTGAGCGATTGTTGTACTGATGCCTGCTGCTGCGGCAAAGTGATTGACGCCCCGGTCGTCACACCCGTTATCGGTTCTAAACGTGTTGAGCCCGGCAAATACAAGGGATCTGCGGCGAAAGTCTTCTTCTCGCCGATTATTGACGCTGAACACCTCATCAAGCTCTACAACCTTGTCAACAGCGAAATTTACGGTAGAGTTGCGATCAAACTTCACACTGGTGAAAAACACGGTCCGAACATTCTTCCGCGTGACTTAGTCAAAGCGCTTCAGGAAACGATTCCTGACAGCAACATCGTCGAAACCAACACACTCTATAAAGGCGACCGCTACACAACCGAAGGCCACCGTGAAACCATAAAGGTTAACGGCTGGACGTTCTGCCCGGTCGACATCATGGACGAAGAGGGTTCCGTGAATCTTCCTGTCAACGGCGGCTTCCATCTGAAAGAAGTTGCCATGGGCAAGAATATTCTCAACTATGACTCCATGCTCGTTCTGACTCACTTCAAGGGTCACGCCATGGGCGGCTTCGGCGGCTCCATGAAGAACATCGCTATCGGATGCGCCTCCGGCCAAGTCGGCAAACGTCAGGTCCATGGTGTTGAAGGCGAACCTCCTGCCGATTGGAATGCTTGGCCCGCCAAGGAAAGATTTATGGAATTGATGGCTGACTCTGCCAAAGCCACAATTGACCACTTCGGCAAGAGAATCACTTACATCAACGTCATGCGCAACATGTCCGTTGACTGTGACTGCGCCGGCCTTTCTGCTGCTAAACCGACGATTGCCAACATCGGTATTTTGGCTTCTACCGACATTCTTGCCATCGATCAGGCTTGTGTTGACTTGGTTTACTCTCATACCAAAGACAACCATGACTTGGTTGAAAGAATGGAATCCCGTCACGGTCTGCGTCAGCTTTCCGCTATGGCAGAACACAAGATGGGCAACACACAGTATGAATTAATCGAAATCGACTAATTTTCTTCGATTGATGCAGTATGAGGGCTCCGATTTCCGGGGCCTTCATCGTTTTCATCGGATGCTGTCAGTCGATTCTTGTCGACGCTTCCTTCCATAGCCTGAGTAAATCAATTTGGTGCATCACCTCAGGATTTATAGCTATCATCCGAAATTTAAGACACTGATCAGTTAAGATAAAGAAAATTAATCCCGATGGACTAATTGAAAGCTTTAACGGAAGAATATTAAGAATGCTTGCACCGGTTCGTATGATTGTGACCTACCCTCTTTACATGGCAATGGAAAGGGCTATTTTTCATTCTCAGACTTTTGAGAAAACCTGGTCAGGCCTTCGTCCGAAACTCGAAAAAGGCGTTGAACTCATCGCGCAGGAAGTTCACCCTCAGGGCCGCAACTTCATTCGTCGTTATGTCTATCAAGAACCTGCGACCCGCAGAATTTGTTCCGAATGCTTCGAAGAGATGTTCAATAATGAAGTCATGTCTCTTCTCGGCTTAGTCAAAAATGTCCGTAAAGATATTCGCGGCCGTCAAAAACAAATCCTCGAATGGGAAAAAGATTTAATCGCGGCTCCGAAAAAGACCTGGAACATTCTTAACAGCACGCAAAGCAATTTAAAGGACAAGATCAGCCGCTACAAAAGCAAGATCGAATACGACGAAAAACAAATCGTCGTGCTTTTGGATAAAGCGCTGGATTCTTTGAAGGCACGCGGCGTTCGCATCGATCGCGAGCAGCTGGAAAGCCTGATTGAATCGGCCGAAGGCGAGGCAAAGTCTATATGAAGCGCGTCGCCGGCATTGAAAAAGAAGCCTTTAAGCAAATCAACACAGCTGAAGAAAAACTCACCTCTCCTAACCTTTCTGACGCTGCGCGCGCCACGCTTAAAAACAACGTCAAGATCAACCATGAGATTCTTGAAGTCGTTAAGTTCTACACACGTCATTGTTCAGAGCCGTTACAAGACAAATCCGTAACGAGTAATAAGAAAACCGGAGCCTAAACGGAATCCGGTTTTCTTACTTTTGGAGGCCCTTCAGGAATTTCTTCGAAGGGCCTTTATTTTGATTAGCCTAACTGGATCTTCTTCCACACATGTCGGATGGAAGGAACGGCAGGCGTCTTGCTTCGATCGTCGTAAGAAGTATGAAGCAGCTGATGAGCTTTGTGAGAATTCGGCTCTCCCAAGAACTCGTCATAAAGCTCTTTGACCATCGGATTGTTGTGAGACTGACGAACCGGACTGTTTTCATCGGCGCGTTCCAGGACTTCGAAGCGCTTAGAAGTAGCGTTCAAATAGTTGCCTCTGAAACGAATCGTGCCGCCGCCGTTGACGCATCCGCCCGGACAAGTCATCACTTCGATAAAGTTATAGTCGCAGGTTCCCGCGGCCACTTCATCACA
>PPYE01047934.1_pt1 | contig 11616 bp, 10 predicted proteins | sample 1559881 | NCBI WGS metagenome assembly PPYE01 (sample SAMN08240022, study PRJNA423297) | Human gut metagenome, whole genome shotgun sequencing project.
CGGGTGGGGCAAGCATAGCGTCCGGCTATACGCCGGTCGCACTCGCCGGGGCAGAGCACCGGCCCCCCCTGCCCCCTAAAGGGGGAGAAAGGAGAAAAATGCAGAAGAAAAAAACGGCCATCATCACCGCAAGGATGACACCGCAAACAAAGGCAGAGATCCAACACCGGGCCAAACAAGCCGGGATGACTGTCACCGATTACCTGGTCACCTGTGCCCTGGACAAGGAAATCATCCAGGTAAACGGTCTGGACGAGATCCTGTCTGAACTGAAAGCCCAGGGCAGAAATCTGAACCAGCTCACCACGCTGGCCAACATGGGCCGTATTCAGTTCCTCCGCAGCGATGAACTCATCGACCGGTACGCTGATCTCTATCAACGGATGACCGGTATCGCCAGGGGGGACGGTAGTGGCGACCTTCACAGCGGTGCGAAACAAGAAGCAAACAGCAGGAACGATGGCAGGCGTGATGAAGTATGTAGTCCAGAGGAAGAAAACTATGCTGGGTGACCGCTGGATGGTTACCGGACACAACTGCGTGGCCCAGTCCTCCTACCTGGAGATGGTCACCACCAAGCGCCGCTTCCAAAAGACGGACGGGCGTCAGTTCTATCACTTCGTCCAGTCCTTCTCTGCCGTGGATGATCTGACACCCCAGGAGGTCAACGCCATCGGAATCGAGTTCGCGCAGAAGCAGTTCCCGGACTATGAGGTCCTGGTGGCCACCCACATGGACACCAACCACCTGCACAACCATCTGGTGGTCAACAGTGTGAGTTGTGCGGACGGCAGAAAACTCCACCAAAATGCCGCCGACCTTCAGCGGCACCGGCAGGTGAATGATGAGATCTGTATGACCCACGGGCTAAGTGTGCTGGAGCCGCCGAAAAAGCACACCCGGAAACGGCAGATGCGGCCTGGGGAGTATCAGGCAGGACTCCGTGGTGACAGTTGGAAGCTGGATCTGATCCAGGCGATCAATGAAGCGCTGGAGTACGCAGACGACCGGGAGAGTTTTATCGAGAACATGGAGTACGAGGGTTACGAAGTCAACTGGGTGCCAACTCGGAAGCATATCACATTCACCTGTCCCAACGGCAGAAAGTGCAGAGACAGCAGTCTGCACGATGAGACCTTCCTGAAAGAAAATCTGGAGAAGCTGTTCGCCTACCGCCAGGCCACGGGCTTCTGTCCCGGCACTCTGGAGCCGGACGAAGGATGGATGGGGGAACTGGCTGCCGGGTTGGTGCAGCTGGGCAGGGCGCTGGAGAGAGAAGCGGACCTTCCGCAGCTCCCCACACCGCCGGTCTGGACAGACAGCAAGCTGCGCCGCCGGGAAGCGTTGAAGAAGCTGGCCATGGGGCAGAAGCTGAGCCACGACACCGACCAACAGCAGACCATGTAGTGACGCGGCCCCCCTCAAAGATTGCGTCGCAAAACAAAGATAAAACCCTTTGTCCGGAAGGAAAGTGTGAAATCTTTGATAACTCCAGCCCAACAGCGTGGCTATTTTACAGAAGATGTAGTATGTTGTGTTGCTGATAGGAGGCGATCGATATGCCGAAAAAAAGAGCCAATGGCGAGGGAAATATCCGCAAGCGCAAGGACGGACGCTGGGAGGGACGATTCACAGCGGGCCGGGACCCGGAGACCGGAAAACAGATTTTCAAGAATGTGCTGGGCAGGACGCAGGCGGAGGTCAAGGACAAGCTGAGAAAAGCGCAGGAAGCAGCTAAGGGGATCGACTTCACTAAAACGGAGTCCTACACGGTGGAGGAGTGGATGCGGATCTGGTTTGAAACCTACTCCAAGCCGCAGATCCGGGAAACGACAGCGGCCTGCTATACCAACTACATTGAGCACCACATCATCCCCGGCATCGGCCATATCAAGCTGGAGAAGCTGACGTCCCGAGACATCCAAAAGATGTACAACCATATCAAGACCAACGGGAGGGTACCGCGATATAACAGCGTGAAGGAGGAGGGGCTGTCCAACCGCTTTGTTCGCGGGACCCACATGGTGCTCCACCAGGCGTTGGACCAAGCGGTGAAGGAACGGATCATCCCCAGCAATCCAACGAATGGATGCCGCATCCCACAGCTCGAGAAAAAGGAAATGAAGGTCATTGCACCGGAGCAGGTGGGCTCATACCTAAATGCCGCCAAGGAAAACGGGGTGCTCCCCATGTTCTATCTGGAACTGACCAGCGGCCTGCGCCGTGGGGAACTGCTGGCTCTGCTGTGGGAGGATCTGGACATCGCAGAACGGACGATCTCTGTGACCAAAACGCTCAGTGCCAAGACGGGGAAGATGACGGTCAGCCCACCCAAGACACAGAATTCGATCCGAAAGGTCGTGATCCCCACCGAAGCGGTAGAATTGCTGGTTGAGGAGCATGAAAAGCATCCGGACAGCCCATATATGTTCCCTTCTCCTGTGACGGGGAATATGTACCACCCGGATGCCATAGGGCGGGTACACAAGAAACTGCTCAAGCAGGCCGGATTACCGGATATCAGATTTCATGATTTACGCCATACCTTCGCAACACTGGCACTCCAAAACGGAGTAGATGTAAAGACTCTGTCCTCCATGCTGGGACACTACAGCGCGGGCTTCACTCTGGATACCTACACCCACGCTACCATGAAGATGCAGATCGAAGCTGCAGACAAATTGGGCGGTTTTATGGCGCAGACTGTCTGATGATGGCACATAATAAGGCGGGAGCAAATGGCATCATTGCTCCCGCCTATGATTGATGCGATATATTTGAAGTTTCTGTTCGGCATTGCTATCAATCAAAATAAATGTCGAGTTCCTTCAATTTATCTGCAAGTTCTTCATCCAGTTTATTATGATTGTCTGTAAAAGAATTTAAACTGCCTTCAGCTGTAAGAGGCATGTTTGTAAATTTCACAAACAGATTATAACAATCTTTAAAATCTGAGTATTCTTCATCAAAGGCTTTCGGATGCTTTGTCAAATCTTTAATCAGGGTTTCGGCTTTAGTCTGCAGAGTGTATATTTCATTAAGGTCATCTACAAAGTCTTGATCTTCATATAAACTTGACAGTGCATCGTTAAAGTCATCATAGAATTGCCCGCTGCCGCCATTAGCCTTAGTGTATTTATCGGTTTCCTCATCAGATGTTTGGAATATGCTATTCTTCCAAACATCTGTGATAAGAATGTTTGCAGTTTCAGCTTTTCTGGCCCCATCGGCTATCGTATTATATAAATCAACGAACTGATTATATGTGTTGACTGAGGAGGCATTAGAGTATAAGAACCACGCTCCGGCGATAAGTATGAGAAGAATAATGATGACAACTATGCCTTTATGTTTTTTCTTTGGAATTGGTTCCCCTACATAAGTTGCTCTATTTGGCATCGGATCTTCATCGGTTATCTGGACAGATGTGCCACAACTTGGACAAAATTGCATATCATCTTGAAGTTCCTTACTACAAATTGGGCAGTATCTCATATAAACCTCCTCAATGAAAAAAATAGTTAAAATCTCCTGGGATGTCTATTTCGAATACCAGATAAGTGGTTAAATACTGCATTAGACACTGCTATGCGTTGACTTTCCGCTGCCTTCCTTAGCTCGCGTTCTCTTTCAAGAACTGATTTTTTCGTTTCTTCAAAAATGGCTTGGATTGAAAGAATGTCATCATCTTGTATGGCACCAAATTCCTTCAAAAAATTCTCGGGCATTATGGGTAAAACCGTTGTATGGCAACGGACTTCTTTAGGGTCTGGTGCCGCAATACAAAGGAGATTTTTCTTTTCTGGCAAATAATTCTGTATAAAAAGACCATCTATTGGGGTCCTTATATTGGAAAATAGTGTGGTCCTTCGTTTCCACACCAATTCAAAGCAATCATCAACTTTCATTTTGTCAGTTGCATCAAAAAGCCAGACAACTTGATGCCCGCAGTTTTTATAAAAGCTGTTTCGATCCTCAAATTCTCCACTGCTTATGGGACTATGTTGAAATTCAATGACCGTGCCGTTGATTAGAATGTCTGCCCTGTGAATGATACCATCTTTTTCGACGATGACTTCTCTATTATGGAGAGGGAACTTTGACTGCCAGTCAAAATGCCAATCGCTCATATCATGTTTCCAGTTATCAAGGCAAGGAGTGTTTTTCTTGTGGGCGAAATGTGTGCGGATGTTCACCGAACTTGCGGCCTTCACCACAACAGGACTACTGCATACGGGGCAAAGGTAACTTTCACCGGGGATAGCTTCGTCTATTGAAATCCTCTTGTTATTCTCTGTCAGAGCCGTGAACATATATCATCCATCCAAAAACACAGTCAAACATGTTGTAGTCTGTTTGTATTTATAGTATATCAAACCCTATATAAATTGTCAATTTAACCAGCACTTGGAGACTTATGCAGGTGGTAATATACAGAAAAAGGCAGTAGATTTTATTGAAAAATCTACTGCCTTTTGGTCCGAGTGACTGGTCTCGAACCAGCGGCCTCGTGGTCCCAAACCACGCGCTCTACCAACTGAGCTACACCCGGATATTTGATTTTGTTCTCGTATGGGTCAGGTATGGGTCAGGGCCGTTTGACCCATATTGTGACCCATACTATTTTAACCTCATTTTCAACTTTTTCAAGAGGTAAAATAGAAAAATGTGATTTATTCAAAGAAATAAAAAACGAAACGGTTGCTTACTCCGTGCTCCCAAAGCAAGCGCGCTACCAACTGCGCTACACCCGGTTATAAAGTTTTCCAATTGTGGTCAAACATGTGGTCAACGCCGATTTTTGACCATTTACCGGCGAGGGTGAAAGTGCTGTCAGCCCAGGTGTCCCAAGGCTTTCCGGGTTTTCCGAGGACTTCGGCTCGAACCCGAGCCTCACGCTCCCAAAGCAAGCGCGCTACCAACTGCGCCACACCCGGTTATAGGATCGTTGATGCAAAATTGATTTGCTCACAGAGCACCAACATGCGCAAAGCTATATTAGTATAGTATATTTTTAAAAAGATTGCAAGTGTTGTTTGAGTATGGTAATATGATTGCGAAAAAAGTGTGAGGTGAACATGGGATGCGAATGAGAAAAAAGCCCAACCTGATCCCTAGAATGGAGCGCTGCGCTCAATTTTTAGTGTCTGATCCGGCAGGTCAGCGAGGAAAGTGGCGGGAGCTGATGCCCGTGGCAAAGCAGATCTGGCTGGAGCTGGGATGCGGCAAGGGACGTTTTACAGCAGAAATGGCGGAGCAGCACGCTGACGTTTTGTATATTGCGGTGGAGCGCGTGCCTGACGCGATGGTCATTGCCATGGAGCGCTGTGCAGAGAAGAAACTGACGAATGTGTTCTTTGTGGACGGCGATGCGGCCCGGCTGAGAGATTATTTTGCTCCGGGAGAGGTAGACCGGCTGTTTATCAATTTCTGCGATCCCTGGCCGTCTAATCACCATGCCCGGCGTCGTCTGACCCATAAGAACTTCCTGGTGCTGTACCGCGGAGTGCTGAAGGACGGGGGAGAGATCCACTTTAAGACGGATAACCGGGACCTGTTTGAATACTCTTTGTTTCAGTTCCCCAAGGCGGGGTATACGCTGTCGGAGGTGACCCGAGATCTGCATGCCAACGGCATTCAGGGGGTCATGACCGATTACGAGGAGAAGTTCCATAATCTGGGCACCCCCATCAACCGCTGCGTGGGGACCAAGGAACATATGCAGGAGGAACCGGAGTTTGTTCCCATTGCCGGACCGATGAATCGTCCGGTGGAGAAAGAGGCGCAGCCGGAAGGTGCTGCAGAACAGGCAGAGTAAATCAAATTATACGCCGGAGAGGAAGTGCAGAGCCTCTCCGGCTATTTTTTATGGGGGAATTGACAGAAAAAAGTGAACTGCTATAATTGACATATCAATAATTGATATGTCAAGAAAAGGGAAGGGGATAACTGATGGAACGAACCTTTCACATGCTGCTCTACCGGGCGTTTCATGCTCAGCGCAATTATTTGCGTCCCTGTTTTGGGCGAGTTGGCCTGGGGGCGGGGCAGCCTAAACTTCTGGTCTATTTGAACAGCCATGGTCCTTGTCGGCAGAAGGAGCTGGCGGACTATTTTGAGATTGACCCAGCGGCGGTGTCCCGGATGATAGATGCCTTGGAGCGAGGCGGCTTTGTGGTGCGCAGAAGGGACGAGAGCAGCCGGCGCGGCGACCTGGCGGAGCTGACCGAGAAGGGACGGCAGGCGGTACAGGCTTGGACAGAGTTCTGTGCCCAGGAAGAAGAGCAGATGCTCCAGGGTTTTACGCCGGAGGAGCGGCAGCAGTTTGCGGACTTCCTGGTGCGGGCGTACCGGAATCTCCGGGAGGGGAAGGAGGAAGAGCGATGGGAGAGCTGAAGCGTCTGCTGCGCTATCTTGGTCCCTATCGAAAGGATCTGCTGATCGGCGCCTTGCTGGTCGTGGTAGAAACCTGCTTTGAACTGGTGATCCCGGTGCTGATGGCAGACCTCATCGACGTGGGTGTAGCCAATCAGGATATTGATTACGTTCTCCATAAGGGAGGCCAAATGGGAATATGCGCTCTTTGTGCCCTGGTGACTGGGCTGCTCTATGCCCGGTTTGCTGCCCGGGCATCCTATGGTTGGGGAGCTCAAGTGCGCCGCGCCCAGTTTGCCCAGGTTCAGCGCTATTCCTTTGCCAATCTGGACCACTTTGATGCCGCTTCTCTGGTTACTCGGATGACCACAGACGTGACAGTGCTGCAAAACGCCATCAACGGCGGATTCCGGCCTTTGGTGCGCAGTCCTATCATGCTGGTGATGGGAGTGGGATTGTCGTTCTGGATGAACGCCCGGCTGGCTGTGATTTTTATCGTGTGCGCACCCGTTCTGGGAGCCATTCTCTTTTGCATCGTGCGGAAGGTAGCGCCTATGTATGGCAAGCTTCAAAAGGCAGTGGACCGGCTGAACAATGTGGTGCAGGAGAACCTGACAGCCATCCGGGCAGTGAAGGCCTTTGTCCGGGGCGAGGCGGAGGAGGAGCGCTTTCAGGTGGTCAACAGCCGCCTGGCGGACACATCCAAGGAGACCTTCCGTTGGGCGGTGCTGAATCTGCCTTCTTTGCAGCTGACTATGTATACTGCCATCGTGCTTATCATGTGGTTTGGAGGAAACATGATCCTGGACGGAGACCTTTTGGTGGGAGACCTGACGGGATTTCTCAGCTATGTGTTTCAGGTCATGAACTCCATGATGATGCTCTCAAACGTATTTTTACTGCTCACCCGGTCTCTGGCCAGTGTCCACCGCATTACCCAGGTGTTGGAGGAGCAGCCCCAGATCACCTCGCCCCAGGATGCGGTCACCCAGGTGGCCGACGGCAGTGTGGACTTTGAAGGAGTATCGTTTAAATACCATGCGGATGCGCAGGAATATGCCTTGTCTCAGGTAGATCTGCATATCAAGGCGGGGCAGACTGTGGGCATTCTGGGTGGTACCGGCTCGGCCAAGAGCACCTTGGTACAGCTCATTCCCCGCCTCTACGACGCCACTGAAGGAAGTGTCCGGGTAGGCGGCCGGGACGTGCGGGAGTATGATATCCACGCCCTGCGGGATGCGGTAGGGATTGTGCTGCAAAAGAACGTGCTTTTTTCCGGTACAGTGGAGGACAACCTGCGCTGGGGCGATGCCCAGGCAGAGGAGGAGCAGCTGTGGGCGGCCTGCAGGGCGGCCTGCGCCGATGAATTTGTCTCGGAAATGTCCGGCGGCCTCAAGAGCGACTTGGGGCAGGGCGGCGTGAATGTCTCCGGCGGGCAGAAGCAGCGGCTGTGCATCGCTCGCACGCTGCTCAAGCACCCCAAGGTGCTCATCTTTGATGACTCTACCAGTGCGGTGGACACCGCGACCGAGGGAAAAATCCGCCGGGAGCTGGCCAGCCTGGAGGGTGTGACCAAGATCATCATCGCCCAGCGGATCACCTCGGTGATGAATACGGACCAGATCATCATTCTGGATGACGGCAAGGTCCACGCGGTAGGAACCCACCAGCAGCTCCTGGAGCGTGACCCCATCTACCAGGAGATCTACGCATCTCAGATGAAAGGAGGGGAGCTCCATGGCTAGAACCTTCAGCGGGAAAAAGCCCAAGCGTCTGGGCTATACGGTAAAGACCTTCCTCTCCTACCTGGGACGGCACAAGTTCCTGCTGCTGGCAGTGGGGGTGCTGGTGGCTGTCAGCGCTACGGCCAATCTGCTGGGCACCTACATGATCCGTCCGGTGGTCAACGCGTTGGTGTCGGGAAATATGGAGACCCTGATTCAGGGCATTGCCCTGACGGTGGTCATCTATGGGATCGGCGTGCTGTGTTCCTTTGGATACACTCAGACCATGGTGCGGGCGGCCCAAAAGGTGCTGCTGGATATCCGGCGGGATCTGTTTGCCCACCTCCAGACTTTGCCTCTGCGCTTCTTTGATACCCGCCGGCACGGCGATATTATGAGTTACTTCACCAACGACGTGGACACCATCGCCGATGCGCTGAACAACAGCTTTGCCATGGCCATCCAGAGCTTCATTCAGATGACGGGCACCCTGATTTTGCTCTTTGTACTCAATTGGCAGCTGTCCCTGGTGGTGGTTGTGTGTTATGCAGCCATGTTTGCCTACATCCGCTTCAGCAGCCGCCGCAGTCGGGCTTACTACACCAAACAGCAGGCCTGTCTGGGCGATCTGGATGGTTATATCCAAGAGATGGTCAACGGACAGAAAGTGGTACAGGTCTTCAACCACGAGCAGGCCAGCATGGAGATTTTTGACGAGAAAAACGAGGCCCTGCGCCGGGCAGGTACCGGAGCCCAGGGCTATGCCGCTACCATGATCCCTGCGGTAGTAACCATCTCTTATATCAACTACGCCATTGTCTCTGTTCTGGGAGGCATTATGGCATTGAAAGGGATGACCGACGCGGGCAGTCTGGCCAGCTATCTGGTCTTTGTGCGTCAGGCCGCCGCGCCCATCAATCAGTTTACCCAGCAGAGCAACTTCCTGCTGGCTGCGCTGGCAGGTGCCGAGCGTGTCTTTGAGGTCATGGATGAAGCTCCTGAGGTGGATGAGGGAGCCGTGAGTCTGGAAAAGGCAGGGCAGGGCTGGGCCTGGCATAAGCCGGAGGGAGAGGATATTCCCCTGCGGGGCGATGTGCGCTTTGAGCATGTGGACTTCGGCTACGAGCCCAGACACCCGGTACTGAGAGATGTGAGTCTGTATGCCAAACCGGGGCAGAAGATTGCTTTCGTAGGCTCCACCGGTGCAGGCAAGACAACCATCACCAATCTCATCAACCGGTTTTACGATGTGCAGGGGGGACGCATCCTCTACGACGGGATCGACGTGCGGGATATCCAGAAGAGCGCCCTGCGCAGTTCTTTAGGTATTGTTCTCCAGGACACCCACCTGTTTACCGGAACCATCGCCGACAACATCCGCTTCGGGAAACTGGATGCCACCATGGAGGAGATCCAACGGGCGGCCTGCATCGCCAATGCCGACTCCTTTATCCGCCGATTGCCCCGCGGCTACGACACTCTGGTCACCGCCGACGGCGCCAACCTCTCTCAGGGGCAGCGGCAGCTGCTGGCCATTGCCCGGGCGGCGGTGGCCGACCCGCCGGTGCTCATTCTGGATGAGGCCACCTCGTCCATCGATACCCGTACCGAGGCTCTGATCGAAAAGGGCATGGACCAGCTGATGGAGGGACGGACGGTATTTGTCATTGCCCACCGACTGTCTACTGTCCGTAACGCCGACGCCATCATGGTGCTGGAGCGCGGTAAGATCGTGGAGCGGGGCAGTCATGATGAACTGCTGGAGCAGCAGGGGGTATATTACCAGCTCTATAACGGAATGTTCGAGCTCTCCTAAAATACAGACAGAAAGAAACCCGGCTGGAAGACTATTTAGTCTCCCAGCCGGGTTTTCTAATGAAAAATAGATGACAGGCAATATTCCTTTACAGAGTGTTCAGGAAGCGGAGGAAGGCCTCCTTGCCCTCGGCGTTGCGCTTGTAGACGCCGGCATGCTCCAGCACCTGGGCAAACACCAGGCCGGTCTCCTTCTGGACCACGTCCAGGGCGTTGTCGGCGGTGATCTCATACTTGCCAGCAAAGCCCTCAGCCCAGTCAGCGTGAGAGGCGGTGAGGGGATCGGCACGCAGATCCTCGCCCTTGGCCAGCTTCTCGGCCACGGCGGCCAGCTCCGTCTTCAGACGGGCGGGCAGAACGGCCAGACCCATGACCTCGATCAGGCCGATGTTCTCCTTCTTGATGTGGTGCAGCTCCGCATGGGGGTGATAGACGCCCAGGGGGTGCTCCTCAGTGGTCAGGTTGTTGCGCAGCACCAGGTCCAGCTCATAGTCCTCGCCACGGCGGCGGGCAATGGGGGTGATGGTGTTGTGGGGCTCACCGTCGGTCTCAGCCAGGATCAGAGCCTTCTCGTCGGTGTAGCCGCGCCAGGCGGTGAGGATGTGGTCGGCCAGGTCGATGAGCCGCTGGGGATCGGCGCAGGTCAGGCGCACCACAGACATGGGCCACTTCACGATGCCGGCCTGTACGTCCTCATAGCCGGGGAAGGTGAAGGGGGTCTCTACGGGAGCCTTGGCCATGGCGAAGGTGTACCGGCCGCCCTGGAAGTGGTCGTGGGCCAGGATGGAGCCGCCCACGATGGGCAGGTCGGCGTTGGAGCCCACGAAGTAGTGGGGGAACTGGCCCACAAAGTCCAGGAGCTTACCGAAGCAGGCCTTGTCAATCTTCATGGGGGTGTGCTCGCTGTTGAGGCAGATGCAGTGCTCGTTGTAGTACACATAGGGGGAGTACTGCAGGAACCAGGGAGAGCCGTTGATGGTGATGGGCACGATGCGGTGGTTCTGACGGGCGGGGTGGTTCACCCGGCCGGCATAGCCCTCATTCTCCGCGCACAGTTGGCAGCGGGGATAGGCGGAGGCGGGCAGGTTCCGGGCGGCGGCAATGGCCTTGGGATCCTTCTCGGGCTTGGACAGGTTGATGGTGATGTCCAGTTCGCCGTACTCGGTGGGAGCCTTCCACTGCATGTCCTTGGCAATGCGGTCCCGGCGGATGTAATTGGTGTCCTGGCTGAACTGATAGTACCAGTTGGTGGCTTTCTGGGGGTCCTCCGCCCGCAGAGTCTGGAACTTCTCAATCACCTGAGCAGGGCGGGGGGTGAGAGCGCCCATAATCTTGGTGTCAAACAGGTCGCGGTAGACGATGGAGTTCTCCTTCATCACGCCACGCTGGTAAGCGTCGTCCATCAGCTCGTCCAGCACAGCGGGCAGGTCTACCTCACCCACTTCCTGGCCGGAGGGGGTGTAGCTGTCCAGCTCCAGCACCTCCAGCAGGGTGTTCAGAGCCCACAGCTTCTCACAGGGCTGGATCAGTTCCTTCTCCAGAGCATAGGCAAGCAGTTTTTCAATGGCGTAGTCGATCATAATTAAGCCTCCTCATAGCCTCTGGGGTGGGCACTGTGCCACTTCCAGGCAGAAGCAATAATGGTGTTCAGGTCGTTGTACTTGGGTTTCCAGCCCAGCTGCTCCACTGCCTTCTTGGAGGA
>PPYE01171265.1_pt1 | contig 11616 bp, 10 predicted proteins | sample 1559881 | NCBI WGS metagenome assembly PPYE01 (sample SAMN08240022, study PRJNA423297) | Human gut metagenome, whole genome shotgun sequencing project.
TGGAGCGGACTTTGTGCAGATGGGGCCCCCACGGGAGCCCAGCGGAGCGGGTCGCGTGGGGAAGCGGAGGGGCAAGGGAACGGAATGGCTATCCGGCGCTGTGCGACGGATGGAATGGAGCGGACTTTGCCCCGACGCCGTTTCACGTGAAACAATCAGCCCAGCCACTCCATAAGGGACTGATAGGCCTCCAGGGGGTTGTAGTCCTGTCGCTGCTGGTCGGTGAGACCATCGGCCACTGTACCCAGTACCCCCTCCATGCCGCCCTCTCCAGCCAGAGCGGCCTCGGCGGCGGCGGCCGCATCCCGGGCATCGGAGTAGCGCCCGTCGTTGTATAGGGCGCGAATTTGGTTCAAATAGCAGAGCGCCTCCAACTGCACCAGGGCGGCTTCGTCGTCGGAGGCACTTTCTGCGTCCTCCAGCGCCTCCTGGAGCTGGGCCACCTGCTGGCTCAGGGCCTCGTTTTCCACCTTGAGGGTTTCGTTTTCCTGGAGAATGTTCTCCAGGGACTGGGTGGCCGAGTCGGAGGTCTGCTCCAGCTTGTCCATGGCCTCCTGGTTGGCTCGCTGCTGCATGAAGTAGGACATCAGCAGCAGGAGAAAAGCCGCTGCAAAGAGGATGACCAGATAGAGCAGTACCGAGCTGCGCTTGTGGGGCCGCTCATGCTCCGCCTCGTGCTGGAGGCGGCTGCGCTCCTGCTTGTCGGAATCGGTGCTCAAAGGGAGACCCCTCCTTTCCCGGCGGAGGGAAGCTGCTCCAGCAGCTCCAGCAGAGTGTTCAAATCCTCTGGATTGTAGTATTCCAGCTCGATTTTTCCCTTTTTGCGGCCGTTGATGATGTGAACCTTGCGGCCGAAGCGGGTGGCCAGGGTCTTTTCCGCCTCCCGCAGATAGATAGACAGGTCAGGGCCGGCGGCGGACTTGGGCTCCGCAGCTTCTCTGGGTTCCGCGGCCAACCGCTTGGCCAGAGCTTCGGTCTGTCGGACGGAGAGCTCCTCCGCAATGACCTTCTGCGCCAGCTTTTTCTGTAGCTCCCCGCTGGGCACGGCCAGGATGGCCCTGGCGTGGCCGGCGGAGAGCTTGCCCTCCTCCAGCAGCAGGTGTACCGGGTCGGGAAGGGTCAGCAGCCGCAGGGCGTTGGCAACGGCGGGGCGGGACTTGCCCACCCGCTGGGCCGCCTCCTCCTGGGTGAGACCGTATTCGCTCATGAGCACCTTGTAGCCGTTGGCCTCTTCAATCGGGTTCAGATCCTCCCGCTGGAGGTTTTCGATCAGGCCCAGCTCCATCACCTTGCGGTCGTCGGCCTCAATGATGACGGCGGGGATTTCGCTCAGGCCCGCCAGCTTGGCGGCCCGCCAGCGGCGCTCCCCGGCGATGATCTGGTAGTAGCCCGACGAGAGCCGGCGGACGGTGAGGGGTTGAATGATCCCGTGGATGCGGATGGAGTCGGCCAAATCCTGAAGGCTTTCCTCGTCAAACCGCTTCCGGGGCTGCTTGAGCCCCGGTTCCACCTGGGAGATGGGGAGGGAGAGGGAGCCCCCCTCCTGGGACTGGAGGGCGGCGTCCCCCAGCAGTGCGCCCAGGCCCCTGCCCAGGCCGCGTTCCAATGCCATAGGTCAATCCTTCCTTTCCACACGGGTGACGGCGTATTGATTGTGCTCCAGCAGCTCCTGGGCCAGTGCATCGTAGGCCTCCGCGCCCCGGGAGAGGGCGTCATAGGCGGACACCGGCTTGCCAAAGCTGGGAGCCTCGGACAGGCGGACGTTACGGGGGATCACCGTGGCGTACACCTGGCCGGGGAAGTGGCGTTTGACCTCCTCCGCCACCTGCATGGAGAGATTGGTACGGCCGTCGTACATGGTGAGTACCACCCCCTCCAGGGCAATTTTGGGGTTGAGGGATCGCTTGACAATGCGAATGGTGGAGAGAAGGTCGCTGAGCCCCTCCAGGGCGTAGTACTCACATTGCACCGGTACCAGCACGGTGTCCGCTGCGCACAGGGCGTTGAGGGTCAGCAGTTCCAGAGAGGGGGGACAGTCAATGAAGATGTAGTCATAGTGTTCCGCCACCTGCTCCAAGGCGTTTTTCAGCCGGTATTCCCGCTGCTCCAGGGCGATCATCTCAATGGTGGCCCCCGCCAGCGCCTTGTTGGAGGGGAGCACATCGCCGTAGGAGGTGGAGGAGATGGCCTTGGCGGTCTCCGTCCCGTTGAGAAGCACGTCATAGATGTTGGGCGAGGTGGTCTTGTCTACGCCGAAGCCGGAAGTGGTGTTGGCCTGGGGGTCAAAATCGCACACCAGCACCCGGCAGCCCTGGTTTTTCAGAGCCGCCGCCAGGTTGACACAGGTGGTAGTCTTTCCCACGCCGCCCTTTTGATTCACAATCGCAATGGTCTTTGCCATAGCACACCTGCCTTTTTGGGTCGTTGCAAAGGGTCAGGTTCTATTATATAGCGGCGGTAGACGTAATTCAACTGAAATTCGCGCTGTTTCACGTGAAACAGGAAAAAAAGAGGATGGAGCTGTTTCACGTGAAACAGCCCCATCCTTTTAGGAAAACCGCCATGGCCTCCGCGTACGGCGCGCCTCTACTTGGGAATAGTGATGGTCAGCAAGATGGAGTCCTCCGTCTCCTGGCGCTTGCAGTTGGCCTGTACGCCCGCGCTCTTCATCATGGACAGTCCCCGGGTCACGGTGTTAAGAAACAGCCGCACATCCTTAATTACAAAGGTTGGTTTTTTTCGGGCGGGCTTGTCTGCCGGATGAAGCAGGGTTTCCACATACTCCTCCGTCCGGGCCACAGTAAGCCCCTGCTCTGCCACATGCCGGGCGGCCGTGCGCTGGAGCTCCGGCTCCTCCAGGCGGAGCAGCGCCCGGGCGTGGCGCTCGGTGCAGCCGTGCTCCCGCAGCAGGGTGAGGACATCGGGCGGGAGGCGGAGCAGGCGCAGCTTGTTGGCCACCGCCGACTGGGACTTGCCGATGCGGCGGGCCGCCTCCTCCTGAGACAGATGGTAGGTCTCGATCAGCTTGGCCAGAGCGGTGGCCTCCTCCACAAAGTTGAGGTCCCGCCGCTGAAGGTTCTCCACCAGGGCCAGCAAAGAAGAACCCTGGCTGTCCACGCTGACCAGAATGCAGGGCACCTCGGTGAGACCGGCCATGCGGGAGGCCCGCAGGCGGCGCTCCCCGGAAATCAGCTCGTAGCCGCCGTTCTTGGACCGGCGGACGGACAGAGGCTGGAGTACGCCGAGCTCCTGAATGCTGGCGGCCAGCTCCTCCAGGCCCTCCCGGGAAAAGCAGGTGCGGGGCTGGTCCGGATTGGGGGAAATGGCGGCAATGGGGAGAAACAGCACTTTGGTGCTCTCAAACAGTCCTTTTCGACGCAGTAAGGACATCGGAAAGCCTCCTTTGCGGTAGAATATTGGCTAACCATATATTACCATATCTTGGCGCAAAAAAAGCCGCATACCGTCGATTGGGAAATATTTTCCAAAATGACAGAAAGCTTCGTGCGCACAGGGCGTACCGCGAAACGACGCAAAGGCTCAGGCGCATGAAGTGTTTGCGCATGTGGGCCGTACCGACCCACGCGCTGTCATCCCATGGCCGTGCCGCTGTTAAGCGGCACAGGGCTAATTTTGCTCTGCTCCTGCACAGCAAAAAGCCCGCCCGGCATTTAGGTCCGGGCGGGCGGAGAATCAGGGCTGTAAGAAGCCCTTTCCAAAGATTTCACTGGAGTTGGCTACAATCAGAAAGGCGTGGGGATCAATCTTTTTCAGGTAGCGGCGCAGAAGCACGGCCTGCCCCCTGGTGAGGACGGTGAGCACCACGTGGTGCTCTGCGTGGGTATAGGCGCCCTGGGCCTGCCATACGGTGGCGCCCCGGCCCAGGGTATGGGTAATATAGTCGCACACATGCTCCGGGTCGTAGGAGATGACGAAAAAGGCCTTGCGCCGGTTGAAGGACTCGATGGCGCTGTCCACCAGCACCGACTTGAGGGCCAGGCCCAGCAGGGAGCACAGTCCCGCCGTGATGTCAAAGACAAAGAGGGCGGCCGCCGCGATGACCACGTCGGAGAGGAGCAGGGCACGCCCTACGTCCAGGCCGGTGTATTTTTTGAGAATCATGGCGGCGATATCGGTGCCGCCGGAGGAGGCGTCTATGTTGAAAAGGATGGCGGAGCCCAGGGCGGGGAGGATCACCGCGAAGAACAGCTCCAGCATGAGTTGGTCGGTGAGAGGACGGTCCATGGGAAACGCCCACTCAAAGAGCTGAATGAGCCCGGCGGAGAGAATGGAACAGTAGACCGTCCGGGCGCCGAAGCCCCTGTTGAGCATTACAAAGCCCAGCACCAAAAAGAGCACATTGATGATGGTGTTGAAGGTAGAGGGGGAGAGCTGGGGCAGCAGCTTTCCCAGCAGCACCGCCAGGCCGGACACGCCGCCCATGGAAAAATGGTTGGGAAATTTGAAAAAGTAGACCCCCACCGACACCAGCAGGGTGCCCAGGTTCATCAGCAGGAATTCGCGCAGCAGTTCCTTGCGGTTGGTCATCCGTTTCACTTCCTAAGTAGATGGTAAGCGGGTCAGCGCTGGGTCAGCAGGGCGCTCCACACGTCGTAGGTACCGTCCGCCGGAATGTTGCCGATGCGCCACAGGGAGACTCCTGTGATGCCGAACATCCGGGCCAGCGCCACCTTGTCCAGCACGCTTTGCTCGTTCTCGTACCAGACCTTGTAACGGCTGCCGTCCTCGGTAGTGTAGAGGGCGCAGGGATTGCGGAATTCCTCCGAGTAGACCACCTGAGTGTCGGGCTGGGCCAGGCGCAGGGCCAGGGTGGAGGGGGCGGGGTGGTAGATAGTGGTCTCCAGCAGGCGGTCCTCTCCGTCCACGTGGAAGCCCGCCGAGCCAAAGGAGATCTGCAGGGCCAGCTTGCTCCGGTCGGCCACGCCGGTGGCCGGGTCGGTAAGATCACGCAGAGCCTCGTACACGCTGGCGAAGGGGGTGACGGGGGAGTCGGTGTTGGTAGTGCCTACATAGGAGTCGGGGACGGAGGTCCACTGGTAGTCGTGGGCCATGAGGATCACCTTGTCGGCGGCCTCGCCAATGCCCCGGTAGTCAAAGCCGGTGTACCAGGTGTCGGGCTGGACGCAGACATAGAGGGTTTTCCCCTGGGGCAGGACGGCATCCAGCTCTTTTAGAAAGGTTACATAATTCAGTTTTATGGTATCCCCCTTCAGGCCCTCAAAGTCGATGGTCAGGCCCGCGTAGTCCGTGCTGGCGGCCGCCAGGGCGGCCACGGCCTGGGCCCGGACCTCGGGCGTTCCGGTCACCGCCGCCACCGTGGAGGTGGTGGTGCCGTCGGGGAGGGGGATGGAATCGCCCGCTGAGGCATATACATTTAAGTTGTAGGGGAGGCTGCGGGCATCCCAGTAATCGGTGGCGGGGGTGGGGTCGTCGGGGCGCACCCAGTCGTTGCCGTTGGTGCGGGAGGAGTTGAGGACGGGCCCGGCGGCGGGGTCGTACTCCATCCGGGCCCAGCCTACGCTCACCGCGTCCATGGAGGCGGTGAGATCAATCTGGGAATAGGAGGAGAAGGCGTAAAAGCCGTGGAGCCAGTCCAGCTTGGAGGTGTACCGCTCGTACACCCGCACCAGCATGGCGGCGGCCTCCTCCCGGGTGGCGGAGTCGCGGGGCAGGAACTTGAGCTGGCCGCCCGCCCCGGCCACGCCGGTGATCATGCCGATGTCGTAGGCGATGGCGATGTACCCCCGGTTGTCCGTGATGTCGTCAAAGGGCAGCTCCAGCCCGGACAGGGACTGGGCCAGCGTGCCGTAGCCCAGGGCCCGCACCAGCATGACCGCCATCTCCTCCCGGCTGATATAGTCCTCCGGACGGAAGGCGCCGCCGGCATCCATCACGCCGTGGGCCAGGGCGGTCTCCACATAGGAGTAGGCCCAGTGAGAGGCGGGGCAGTCGGAAAACGAGGGCGCGCCCGGGGAGGCGGCATCCCAGCCGAACATGCGGCAGAGCACGGCCACAAACTCGCCCCGGGTCAGCTCCTTCCCCACGCCGAAGGTGCCGTCGGGGTAGCCGTTCATCAGGCCATAGCCCTCCGCCTTTTCGATGACCTCTGCGGCCCAGGTGCCCTCCGCGTCGGAAAATGCGGCGCTGGCCGCGGGGGAGAGGGGTGCGGCGCTCAAAAGCAAAACGGCGGCCAGGGCTGCCGCACAGAAACGGTGTTTCATAACAATAAACCTCCTTGCTCAAAAGCGATCAACAGCATTGTACCAAACCCGGCGCAAAAGCACAATGAAAAAACCGGAAAGCGGGGAGAACCTCCGTACAAAATTTCTAAAAACAGGTGACGAAAGCAATCTTTTTTGATAGAATATAGGCAGTTGCAGTTGTCTGTCAAATTCGATACAATAGAAATAACTTTTTCTTGTGGAGTAAGGAGAGGGACATAATGAAACTGCTGGAGGAGCGCATTCGGACCCACGGGAAAATCCGTGAAGGCGGCGTGCTGAAGGTGGACAGCTTTCTGAATCATCAGATGGACGTGAAGCTGTTCCAGGAAATGGGCAAGGAGTTCCTGCGCTTGTTTGGGGACTGCGGGGTTACCAAGATTTTGACCATCGAGGCATCGGGGATCGGGATCGCATGTGTAACCGCGCAGTTTTTTGATTGTCCGGTGATCTTTGCCAAGAAGAACAAGACCCGCAACATCGCCGGCGATGTCTACACCTCCAAGGTGGAGTCCTTTACCCACGGCAAGGTGTACGACATCATCGTGTCCAAGGAGTTTCTGCACCCCGAGGACCGGGTACTGCTCATCGACGACTTTTTAGCCAACGGCTCGGCCCTGCAGGGCCTCATCAACCTGGTGCAGGATGCCGGCGCCACCCTGGTGGGTGCGGGCATCTGTGTGGAGAAGGCCTTCCAGCCCGGCGGCGACCTGATCCGCGGTATGGGAGTCCGGGTGGAGTCCCTGGCCCGCATCAAAGCCATGAGCGTGGAGGGCGGCGTGGAGTTCTGCTGAGCCCACAGCTCCAGCCGCCGCATCCCGTAGGGGCGGCCCTTGTGGCCGCCCGCCGGGAGGGCGGGGGAAAGAAAGCGAAGAGAAAAGCGGAGGCGGGCGCCTCCGCCGGATGAACCGAGGTCTTACGGTTCGTCGGGGAGCCTCCGGGCTCCTGTTTTACACAGCAAGACCGGCTGCCGCAGGCGGAGGACGTCCCTCCGTGATGAGCGGATGATTTTGGCGTTCGGCGCGTATGGCGCCCGTCGGTGAGCAGGGGGGAGTGCCCCCCGTGTTCAGGCAGCCGTTTTGAATAGAGGACCCGATTGATTGAGAGACACAATTAAGGAGGAACTTAAACGATGAAAAAGAGACTGCTTGCACTGCTCCTGGCGGGCGCTATGTCTGTTGGACTGGCCGCCTGCGGCAACAGCGGGGACGAGGGCTCCGCCAACACCCCGGCCGGCGGGGAGACCACCCCGGTGACTGACGGCACTGGTGAGCCCTCCGCCGAGGGTAAAACCGTCAAAGTGGGCATGGTTTGCATCGGCGACGAGAACGACCAGGGTTATACCTATAACTTTATGAAGGCCGTGGAGGAGGCCACCGCCCAGTTGGCCGAGCAGGGCATTACCGTGGAGTGGAGCTACAAGAAAAATATCCTGGAGGACTCCGGCTGCGAGGACGCCAACATCGAGCTGGCCGAGGATGGATGTGATATTATCATCAACAACTCCTACGGCTTCGAGCCCTTTATGCTGAAGGTGGCCCCCGACTACCCCGAAATCGAGTTCATCTCCTGTACCAACCAGGCCTCTGCCGTGGACGATCTGGACAACACCCACAACGCCTTCGCCAACATCTACGAGGGCCGCTACCTGGCCGGCGTGGCCGGCGGCATGAAGCTGCAGCAGATGATCGACGAGGGCACCATCACCGCCGAGGAGGCTGTCATTGGCTACGTGGCCGCTTTCCCCTTTGCTGAGGTGGTTTCCGGCTACACCGCCTTCTACCAGGGCGCCAAGAGCGTGTGTCCCTCTGTCACCATGAAGGTCAAGTACGTCAACTCCTGGTCCGACGCGCCCCAGGAGGCCGCCGCCGCCTCCGCCCTGGCCGACGAGGGCTGCGTGCTCATTTCCCAGCATTCCGACAACACCACCCCCGCCACCTCCGCCCAGGACGCCGGCGTGTTCCACTGCGGCTACAACAACGACATGACCGGCGTGGCCCCCGAGGCCAGCCTCATCTCCTGCCGCGTGGACTGGACGCCCTATTTCGTCTATGCCATCTCCGCCGTGGCCAACGGTGAGAGCTTTGACCAGGACTGGACTGCCGGCTACGCCGATGGCTCCGTCAAGCTGACCGAGCTGAACACCGCCATTGCCGCCCCCGGCACTGAGGAGGCGCTGGAAAAGGCGGAGGCCGATCTGGCGGGCGGCCTGCACGTGTTCGCCGGCCCCCTGTCCGGCCACCCGGCCCAGAATCCTGACGGCGAGGTGTGGAGCATCGGGGAGGGCGAGTTCTTCCCCGAATCCGACCTGAGCCAGGAGGGCGGCCTGTCCGCGCCTCAGTTCTGCTACGTCATCGACGGCATCACCGAGGAGTAAACAAAAGATCAAACCGGAAGCAAAGGCGGGGCCGGCCCAGGCGGGCCGGCCCCGGATTTCTCCCCCGCGACCGCGCCGGGGGCCTTTGCCGCGAGGAACAGCGAGTGCGAGAGAAGAGAACGCTTCGGCCCCGCGGGGGCCGGGAAAGGAGGCTGGGTTTGGAACAGGTCAGCGCGATCCAGCTCAAGGGGATCACCAAGCGGTTTGGCCGCGTCGTGGCCAACGACGGAATTGATCTGGAGGTCCGGCGCGGCGAGATTCTCTCCCTGCTGGGGGAGAACGGCAGCGGAAAGACCACCCTGATGAACATGATCTCCGGCATCTACTTCCCCGACGAGGGGCACATCCAGGTGGGCGGGAGGGAGGTCACCATCCGCTCCCCCAAGGACGCCTACGCCCTGGGCATCGGCATGATCCACCAGCACTTCAAGCTGGTGGACGTGTTCACCGCGGCGGAGAACATTGTCCTGGGCCTGGAGGGGAAGGGGGCCTTCGATCTCCGGGCCGCCGCCCGCCGGGTGAAGGAGATCAGCGAAAAGTACGGCTTTGACATCGATCCCGGCAAAAAGGTCTACGACATGTCGGTGTCGGAGAAGCAGACGGTGGAGATCCTCAAGGTGCTCTACCGGGGGGCGGACATCCTGATTCTGGATGAGCCCACCGCCGTCCTTACCCCCCAGGAGACGGAAAAGCTCTTCGCCGTCCTGCGCAACATGCGCGCCGACGGCAAGGCCATCGTGATCATCACCCACAAGCTCCACGAGGTCATGGCCCTCTCCGACCGGGTGGCCGTCCTCCGCAAGGGCAAGTACATCGGCACCGTCCACACAGCCGACACCGACCCCCAGAAGCTCACCGAGATGATGGTGGGCCGGGCGGTGAGCCTGAACATCGACCGGCCGGAGGCCAAGTACCGGGATCTCCGCCTGGAGGTCAAGGGCCTGACCTGCCGGGATCACGAGGGGATCAAGACCCTGGATGACGTGTCCTTCCAGGCCTTCGGCGGCGAAATCCTGGGCATTGCGGGCATCGCCGGCTCCGGCCAGAAGGAGCTGCTGGAGGCCATCGCCGGCCTCCAGGCCGCGGAGGCGGGCAGCGTGCTCTATTACCCGCCCCACCCCAACAGCGACATTGCCGGCTACCACGTCCCCGTAGACCGGGACGGCGAGGAGCTGGTGGGCAAGACCCCCATGCAGATCCGCCGTGTGGGCGTGTCCCTGGCCTTCGTGCCGGAGGACCGCCTGGGCATGGGCCTGGTGGCGGGCATGGACATGGTGGACAACATGATGCTCAAGACCTACCGGGAGCACAAGGGCCCCTTCGTGGACCGCAAGGCCCCCCGGGCGCTGGCCCAGCGGCTGATTGACGAGCTGGAGATCGTCACCCCCGGCGTCGGCACCCCGGTGCGCCGGCTCTCCGGCGGCAACGTGCAGAAGGTGCTGGTGGGCCGGGAGATCGACTCCACCCCCACCGTGCTTATGACCGCCTACCCCGTCCGGGGCCTGGACATCAACTCGTCCTACACCATCTACGGCCTGCTCAACCAGCAGAAGATGAAGGGAGTGGCCGTGCTCCTGGTGGGGGAGGATCTGGACGTGCTGCTGGAGCTGTGCGACCGGATCCTGGTACTCTGCGGCGGCAAGGTCTCCGGCATCGTGGACGGCCGGAATACCACAAAGGAAGAGGTGGGCCTCTACATGACCCACGTGGGCGGCGGAAAGGAGGCGGGCGAGCGTGCATAGCAGCGGCAAAACACCCCTGATCCGCCTGGCCAAGCGGGACGGCATGGCCGGCGCGGGCCAGTGGGGCATCCGCATCGCGGCCATCCTGCTGGCCCTGGTGGTGGGCGGCCTGGTGATCCTGCTCTCGGGCAACAACCCCATCCAGGGCTACGCCATCATCGTGGAGGGCGCCCTGGGCAAGACCTCCGGCATCCGGCAGACCGTGAAGAACTTCATCCCCCTGCTGGGGACCGCCCTGGCCATTGCCCCCTGCTTCAAGATGCGCTTCTGGAACATCGGCGCCGAGGGACAGATCACCGCCGGCGCCATGTGCGCCACCTATTTCGCCCTCTTCTGGGCCGACTCCATCCCCCAGGTGCCCCTGCTGCTCCTCATGTGCGCCGCCGGCGCCATCGGCGGCGGCCTGTGGGCGCTGGTGCCCGCCTTCTTCAAGGCCCGCTGGGGGACCAACGAGACTCTGTTCACCCTGATGATGAACTACATCATCATCGGCGTGGTGAAGTGGCTCCAGGGCGGCCCGTGGGAGAAGATCCCCCGGGGCAGCCAGCAGATTGAGCAGTTCGCCTCCAACGCCTGCCTGCCCCGGGTGGCCGGCGTGTACTGCGGCTGGATCGTGGTGCTGGCCCTGACGGTGTTCATGTTCCTCTACATGAAATACACCAAGCACGGCTATGAGATCGCCGTCATCGGCGAGAGTGAGAACACCGCCCGGTACGCGGGCATGAACGTGGGCTGGGTCATTATGCGCACCATGTTCCTCTCCGGCGCCATCGCCGGCGTGGTGGGCTTCCTGCTGGTCTCCGGCGCCAACAACACCCTGTACTCCGGCGTAGCCGCCGGGGCGGGCTTCACCGCCATCACCGTGGCCTGGCTGGCCCAGCTCAACCCCTTCGCCATGGTGGGCATATCCGCCCTGCTGGCCGTCCTCCAGAAGGGCGCGGACACCCTCAACACCCAGATGGGTATCCCCGCGTCCCTCTCCGACGTCATCACCGGCGTGCTCCTCTTCTTCATGCTGGGGTGCGAGTTCTTCATCAACTATAAGCTGGTCTTCCGCGGCGCGGAGGAGCGCCACAAGAGGAAGGAGGCGGCGAAATGACCTTTCTGCTCAACCTGATCACGGCCGCCGTCCTCTACGGCACCAGCGGCGAAATCCTCACCGAGAAGTCGGGCAACCTGAACCTGGGCGCCGCCCATGAACATCATGCCCTCGACGCCCAGGTTCAGGTTGCCCGACTTCTCGGTGAGGATTTCG
>PPYE01345152.1_pt1 | contig 11616 bp, 10 predicted proteins | sample 1559881 | NCBI WGS metagenome assembly PPYE01 (sample SAMN08240022, study PRJNA423297) | Human gut metagenome, whole genome shotgun sequencing project.
CCACAGCACAATGTGTGGTTCAACATGGTGAAGGCATTCTTCCTTGGTGGAATGATCTGCCTGATCGGACAATGTATTTATCATTTCTGTGAATTGAAAAAGCTTTCCCCGGATGACTGCAGCAGCTGGACTTCTATTCTGCTCATTCTTCTGAGTATCCTTCTTACCGGTACCGGAATTTATCCACTGCTTGCTAAATGGGGCGGTGCCGGTGCACTTGTTCCGATTACCGGCTTTGCCAACTCTGTTGCTGCACCTGCGATTGAATATAAGAAGGAGGGCCAGGTTTTTGGTATTGGCTGTAAGATTTTCACGATTGCCGGACCGGTGATCCTGTATGGAATTGTGACGAGCTGGGCGCTTGGAGTTGTATATTGGGTATGGACGTTGATGTGAAACAAGAAATGTGTTAGATAAATGTATTAGGAAGCCGCTATTCACGGCTTCCTAATCTTTCTTTAAAATCTGTGTAATTAAATAAAGTTAGCTGCTGCATGGTTCTGTCAGCATGTCTGATCCAGATATCCGGTAATGGCATCCCGTTAAATGTATTATTTTTGCAAGTCGTATAAATAGCCATATCTCCAAACAGAAGAAGATCTCCGTATTCCGGTAGTTTATTGAATTTATAGTCTCCAATGATATCACCGGACAGGCAGGTTGGCCCCCCAAGTCGGACTGTAACCTCATTTTCTGTTGTCTCGTCCGCTGCACCGAGAAGCGGTGGGCGATAAGGCATTTCCAGTACATCCGGCATATGGCAGGCTGCGCTGGCATCTACGATTGCAATCTGTGTGTCTCCATTTTTCAGAACATCCAGCACACTGGTCAGAAGAAATCCTGCATTCAATGCCCAGGCTTCTCCCGGTTCCAGATAAACCTCAACCTTCCATTCTTCCTGTGCCTTTCGAATGCATTGCTCCAGTCGCCCAATATCATATCCCGGTCTTGTAATATGATGACCACCGCCAAAATTAATCCATTTCACTTTGGTGATCAAATCGCCAAACTGTTTCTTTACGGAAGCAAGGGTTGTCTCCAGATCATCCGAGTCCTGCTCACAGAGGGTATGGAAATGAACCCCATCCAAAAGTTCCATTAACTCCGGATTCTTCACAATTGCTTCATCCCACTGTACTCTTGTTGTACCCATGCGGCTTCCCGGTGCACAAGGGTCATAAATCTCATGTCCCTCCTGGGTAGAACATTCCGGATTGATCCTGAGTCCCACGCTCTTTCCTGCCTCTTTCGCCATTCTTCCAAAGCGAAGAAGCTGGGACGGAGAATTAAATACAATATGATCGGCATACTGAAGAAGTTCCTCGAATTCATCCGCTCGGTAACCTGCACAGAATACATGAACTTCTTTTCCTGGCATTTCCTCTGCCCCTAATCTTGCCTCATACAATCCACTGGCCTCTGTCCCCACCAGATACGGTTCAAAAAAAGGATAACAATCATAATTACTGAATGCTTTCTGTGCCAGAAGCATCTTACATCCTGTCCGTTCTGCTACTCCACCAAGCAGTTTTGCGTTTTCTATAAGTGCTTTTTCATCCAGTATATAACAAGGTGTTTTGATGTTCTGAAATTCCGGCGGAATAATTCCGCCGGTGGCTGTAAATGGCGCTCTTTTATCTAATCTTTCCATCAGTCTACCAGCTTCGGATCATGATTTTCACTGCGCGGCAGACCATAACGGTCAAGTGCATCCAGGAACGGATCCGGATCAAATTCCTCTACGGTATATACACCTGGTCTGATCCATTTTCCAGTCAGCATCATCAATGCTCCGCACATTGCCGGAACACCTGTTGTATAACTGATTGCCTGGCTTCCAACCTCATGGTAGCATTCCTGATGATCGCACACATTATAGATATAATAAGTCTTTTCTTTTCCATCTTTTACACCGGTAAAAATACAGCCGATATTTGTTTTTCCTTTTGTGCGTGGACCAAGACTTGCCGGATCCGGAAGAAGTTCTTTCAGGAACTGGATCGGAACGATTTCCTGTCCATTGTACTGGATCGGTGTTGTAGAAAGCATTCCCACATCCTCAAGACAACGCATATGATCTAAATAGCTTTGTCCAAAAGTCATAAAGAAACGAATACGTTTCACACCTGGAATTGTTTTTGCAAGAGACTCTATTTCCTCATGGTGAAGCAGATACATGTCCTTGTCTCCGACCTGATCAAAGTTGTATTCTCTCTTAATATCCATCGGCGGGATTTCTACCCAATGTCCATTTTCCCAGTAACTTCCCGGTGCACTTACTTCACGAAGATTGATTTCCGGATTAAAGTTTGTCGCAAATGCATATCCATGATCACCGCCATTGCAGTCCAGAATATCAATGGTATTAATCTGATCAAATTCATGTTTTAATGCATATGCACAGTATGCCTGTGTGACACCCGGGTCAAATCCGCATCCAAGCAGTGCTGTAAGACCTGCATCTTCAAATTTTTTGCGGTATGCCCACTGCCAGGAATAATCAAAATATGCTGAAAATCCTTCTTCTTTACAGCGTTTTTCGTAAATCGCACGCCACTTCGGATCATCCGTATCTTCCGGCTCATAGTTTGCTGTATCCATATAGTTTACGCCACATGCCAGACATGCATCCATAATCGTCAGATCCTGGTATGGAAGCGCAATGTTCATTACCAGATCCGGTTTGTAATCATTGATCAGTTTGATCAGCTGATCCACATCGTCTGCATCAACCTTGGCTGTAGTAAGAATTGTTTTTGTCTTTCCTTTCAGCTTTTCTGCAAGTGCATCACATTTTTCCTTTGTACGGCTTGCAATACAAAGTTCTGTGAAGACCTCATCTGCCTGACAACATTTCTGAATTGCTACACTGGCTACTCCTCCGCAGCCGATTACAAGTACTCTGCTCATAACTCTTCTCCTTTTCTTCAACAGTTATATATTTATAATATTCTTGTAACTGTTCAGAGCCAACCTTCAAAATGCTACGCATTTTGAAGGTGTGGCGTATCCGCCAAATAAAATTTCAAAAATAGTCTTAAAAATGCAAGCATTTTACAACTGTTTTTGAAATTTTGCTTGGCTCTGAACAGTTACATATTCTTTTTTATAATTGCTCTCTTATAAGTTGCCGGTTTATTTTGCAATTGCTAGAAGCAGTTCACGAAGAACCTTACATGCTGTTGCGGTTGAGACACCACTTGCATCCAGCATAGGAGCAAGTTCATTCACATCCGCTCCTACTACATTTGCCTGTGCAACTGTACGGATGGCTTCAAGAAGCTCTAAGAAAGTTACTCCCCCCGCCTCCGGAGTCCCTGTTCCCGGAAATACTGCCGGATCCAGACAATCCAGATCAATTGTAAAATAAATTGGTACATTTTTCTCTTTCAGTTCTCTTACAGTCTCTTCCAGTCCGTCAAAAGAAAGTGGATGGAAATCTGTATGCTGCGCGGCAAATCTAAATTCTTCTCTCTCTCCGCTTCGGATACAGAACTGATGAATACGTCCGTCTCCCAGAAGATCATGGCATCTTCGCAGAACGCATGCATGACTCAATCTAGCTCCCAGATAATCATCCCTTAAATCCGCATGTGCATCAAAATGGATGATGTGTAGATCCGGATATTTCGCAGCTACAGCGCGTACTGCTGCCAGCGTCACCAGATGTTCTCCTCCCAGAAGCAATGGAAATTTATCTGATTTCAATATTTCTTCTGCTCTCTTTTGAATATCCGAAAGCGCCATTTCACTGCTTCCAAAGCAAAGTTCCAGATCCCCACTGTCAAATACACTGATATCCATAAGATCTCTGTCCTGATATGGACTGTAAGTTTCAAGTCCGAAACTCTCATGACGCATAGCTGCCGGACCGAATCTTGCGCCCGGACGAAAACTTGTCGTCGAATCAAACGGCGCACCATAAAGAACAATCGATGCTTCCTCAAAGCTGCTTTCGCATCCGATAAAAGTTTCTATATTCGGTAAAATCATGAATTATTCCTCCACTTCTTTCAGCATATCTTCCAGAAATGCCGGAAGGTAAAATGCTCCTTTATGGAGTCTTGTTGTATAGTAACGTGTACGAAGATTTAATGCATTCCATGCTTCTGCGTCCAGATCATCTACGGGATGATATTTTTTGCTGGCAAATCCAAACAACCAGTAACCTGCGGCAAAGGTTGGGATATGTGCCTGATAAACACGCCAAACGGATCCGAGGAATCTACGATAATAAGATCATATTTTGCCTCGCATCTTCGGATAAAACGGAGTGCATTTTCGTAATGAAGATGTACTCTTCTGTCATCCAGTCTGCATGCATTTTCCGGAAGGTATGCACGACATGCCTCGACAACCATCGGATCCATTTCTACCAGATCAATGTGCCTGACCCTGTCGTATCTGGTCAGTTCACGAACGACACCGCCATCTCCGGCTCCAATCACCATAATCTCTTTTGCTTCTTTATGGATCGCCATCGGCACATGCGTGATCATCTCGTCATAAATAAATTCGTCACGTTCTGTCAGCATTACATTTCCGTCCAGAGTCAGAACACGGCCAAATTCCGGTGTCTCAAAAATATCAATTCTCTGATAATCACTCTGTCTGGAAAAGAGCTGACGGTTTACCCGGATACTGTGTTTCACATCCGGTGTATGGAATTCTGAAAACCACATTTCCATTGTTATTACCTCCCTGTCAGAACATTCAGTTTCAAAATATCCGGATCTTCCGGTCCGGTCATATTACAACCCTTCGCTTTTGCATACTCGATATAATCCAGAATTTCTGCTGTAATGCGTTCCCCAGGCGCAAGGATCGGAATTCCAGGCGGATAACACATCACAAATTCACTACAGACCATACCTTCTGTTTCCCTGAGTGGCAGACTGCACTTATCTGCATAAAAAGCATCCTGTGGGCTGGTCACTACCTGAGGATCAATATATTCCTGACTCAGAAGTCCTGTTCCGTCTGTCTGAAAACGTCTGCGGATCTCTGCAAGTGCACTCACAAGCCGTTCTACTTCCTGTGCACGGTCTCCGATCGAAAGGTAGGCAAGAATATTTCCGATATCTCCAAATTCAATCTGAATGTCGTATTCGTCACGCAGAATATCATAAACTTCAATTCCTGCGAGTCCGATATCTAACGTATGTACACTTAATTTTGTAATATCAAAATCAAAAACAGAATTTCCATTTACCAGTTCTTTTCCAAATGCATAATAACCACCAATTGCATTGATTTCTTCTCTGGCATATTCTGCCATATCTGCTACCTGATGGAAAATCTGACGGCCACGCTGTGCAAGATTCCTTCTTGAAATGTCAAGACTCGACATCAGAAGATAGCTTCCTGATGTTGTCTGTGTCAGATTGATGATCTGCCGCACATACCCGGCATGTACGTCCGGACCTGTAAGAAGCAGACTCGACTGTGTAAGACTGCCTCCGCTTTTGTGCATGGATACGGACGCCATATCTGCGCCTGCTTCCATAGCTGAAACAGGAAGTCCGCCACCGAAATAAAAATGTGTTCCATGCGCTTCGTCTACCAGACACATCATTCCTGCCTCATGTGCCATCTTGACAATTGCTCGCAGATCACTGCATATTCCATAGTAAGTCGGATTATTTACTAACACTGCAACTGCCTTTGGATGTTCTTTTATCGCTTTTGCTACCTGTTCTCTCTGCATTCCCAGGGAAATCCCAAGCCGCTGGTCTACCTCCGGATTTACATAAACAGGGATCGCACCACATAAAACAAGTGCATTCAACACACTTCTGTGAACATTACGTGGCAATATGATCTCATCTCCACGTTTGCAGGCAGTCAGAACCATTGTCTGTACAGAACTTGTCGTGCCCCCTACCATTAAAAATGCATGTGCTGCTCCAAAGGCATCTGCTGCCAGTTCTTCTGCTTCCCGTATTACAGATACCGGATGGCAGAGATTGTCCAGTGGTTTCATACTGTTGACATCGACGCCTACACATTTTTGTCCGAGAAATTCTGTCAGCTCCGGATTTCCTCTTCCCCGTTTATGACCAGGGACATCAAATGGCACAACTCTCATTCGCCGGAAAGTCTCCAGAGCCTCATGAATCGGTGCATGATTCTGGTTTAATTTAAAACGACTCCCTTTCATATTTCCTCTCTTTCCAGGTTCCTTTGTCAAAACACTTTCTTAATACAGAAAAAACGCAGATAAGGGCGCTAAGCCACAAACCTGCGTTCGGTATGTATTCGTCTGTTTTATTCTCAGCTGTAACAGAAAAGTCAATATCTTCTCTTAGATTTTTAAATAAAACTTCTGGATCATGCGTGTCAGAGTCTATATAGCAATTATACTTTTACTACTCTTATTGACCGTTTCACAAGTCTGCGCGTCTGGCGCATAAGGCTATCAAAGAAACCTACTTATAAAATTAGAGCTTTTCACTCAATCAATAAGGCAACCAAAGTTACCATAATCGGCAGTGGACCCGGCTGTCCGTATGGCCTTAACCTCGCTGGGTGGTCCGAAACAATTGCTTTGAAAAGACTCTGTCTGTTACTCTGCATCTTCGTCTCTCAAAATCGACTATAGCATAACATGTTAAAAAAACACTGTCAAGAATTTCTCCCATCTATTCGTTACTTTCTTGCAGCAATTCTTGCATTAAATTAAGGTTCGAATCAGAATGTTCCAGTTCTCTTGAATAACGATACACCGTATCTATCACATCATTTATATCTAGCACTTTTTCTTGCTTCATCCACTGTGCCATCAGAAATTCATGGATCAACAGGGTGCTGACAACAGCCATCTGTGCTTTCGCAAATGCTTCACCATCGTATACTGCACCGCAAAAATAGGTACTGATGAAATATACAAGGAGCTGTTCATATTGTATTTCATATTCCGGCATTTCTTTCGCCATCCAGGCATGAAATTCTTGTATCATCTCAACATACCGTTTTTTGTCTATTTTTTCATTTACATTTCCATATAATAGTTTCTCCGCTTCTTGGAGATAAGACTCCCAATCCGCTCTTAAATGTTCCATCTGATACTGATTTTGAAACATCTTTCTACTATATGTATAGTAATCCACTTCTGCAAGAGCATTTTTCACTTCCCGAACACCTTCTTCAGCCTGATAGTAATCAAATACATCATCCATCGAGAATATATCTTCTTCGTCAATACATTCCTGCAGATCACGTGCAATCGCCAGAATAAGAGCTGCTCGCAGATTCAGCTTTTTCTCTCTGTCCTGTAAAATATCGATCATCACATCTCTTGCATCTAACAGTTTCGAATAGAAAAACGGATCAAAATCTTCATAATCTTCTTCCTCATCTGTTTCATAAGTAAGAAAATGTACCGATTCTTTTTTATTCATCAGGATTCTCGTCACTTCCGGACAGGATACAGAAAGTGTAACCTCCCGCACATCTTCAAATTCTTCAATATGTCTTGGATACAATTTACAGGTTCTGCACAGGCTCTCTTCTCCCAAGGCGGTATACATATCACAGAGGTTTGATTGATTCAGGAAAGCACATCTTCTGTCTTTATCCTGCTTGAATGTTCCTTCTTCCCAGTTGACAGATTCTTTCATACGCTCTGCAAATGTGCCTGTCTCATTTTTATATTTCTCTAATGAAGCTTCATCTGCAACGATCTGCCATCCGGCACAACAAGTGTCCTCACATTTTCCTGCAACACAGCTAAATTCATGATAATAATCCGGGATTGTATATAACATTAATCTACTTTATCCATTCCTTTCGCTTTTCTGATCATCTATAGAATTTCCGACCTGTTTTATTATAGCACGCACTTTTAAGAAATGGTTATAAAAAAACGCATCAAACCGACTGAATTTCAATTATCACTATTGAATATCCGGTCGATTTGATACGTTTTATTATTTTCTTAGAAATTTAATTATTTCTTTTTCTCATACAAGAACTCTTCTGGAAGTGTTACATTAAAGTCATGTGCCAGTTCGCGGAAGTTCTCCGGTGTGATTGTCTGAATCTTTCTTGGTGTCATAGAAAGAATCTTCACAAGGATCTCTGCTGACTTCTCTACTGTATGCATAAGACCGAATGTAAGATCGAAGTCTTCTCCTGAACAGAACATTCCATGATGTGCCCAGATAGCAACATCGTATTTCTCCATCAGTTCAGCTGTCTTCTCTGCGATTGCTCTTCCGCCCGGAACCATCCAGCCTACAACTCCAACTCCATCCGGGAATACGACCGGACACTCTGTTGCTGACTCCCAAAGTTCTCTTGTAAATACCTGATCATCCAAAGGAAGAACGAATGTCAGTGCGATTGTATTTGTTGTATGTGCATGGTAGATTACACGATGTTTTCCGTTTGTGATTCTCTTCTTCACTTCATGGTTCATCAGATGAGTTGGAAGCTCACTTGTCGGTCTTCCTCCCTCTACCAGTCCCCAACGGATTCTGTATTTTGTTCCTGTAGAATCAATCTCAATAATTGCAAGACATACTTCAGGATCAACGATAATGTTTCTGAAATACTTTCCACTTCCTGTTACAAGGAAGAATTCTCCTGCAAGCCCCGGAACCTCTGTTCCGATTTCTGTCCATTCTCTTGATTCATTCAGACGTGGTCTGATCAGTTCAACCTCTTCTGGTTTCAGACGATAACTTAAATTACCACCATTTCTCTCATGCCATCCCTGAAGGAATCCGTCATTTGCCATTTTAATAAAATCCTGTACAAACTTCGCATCTAAAATCTTCATATTATTCTACTCCTCCTGTTTTTACTCATTTACCACAATGTTGTTTTATGTGGTTTATTTCTTCTTTGCTATTGTTTTCTTGTGGTTTCTATTTGTATTATAGATGGTTTTATGTGGTTTGTAAACACTTTTTTCAAAAAAAAATTGTACAATCCGAAAGACATTAACACAAAGCAAGCCTATCATGCTATAATTCTGAACTATATCAGGAGGTACTGATCATGGCTGTGATGATCCAGGCCAGACATCTTTTCTATGGACTTTCCATGTTAGATAAATTCAAAGGACTTGGGTGGAAGAAAAAATCCATGTTTCTTCTATGATTGGAATCCTGGTTTCGCTTGTATGTCTGATTCTCTTCGGAGCGAATTCCTTTATGATTCCGACAATAATACTGATTGTACTTCTACTGACAGTACTTCGAAAGTGGCTGGAACAATGCGACAAACTTAAAGAAAATAAAAGGTCTGAGACCACATGTGCTTACACATTAGCGGTTGCTGTTTTCACTTCGTGCGACCAGCAACCATTTCTAATCTCATAACTCTTCTCATAACTCTTACGGCTTGCATCTGCCACAAGGCTCATATCCTTCTTTAATCAAATCCGACCTACTTCCTGTATACTCTTCTTTGTTCTCTGCTTTGATGTCCTTCACACCAGAACAAGTTGATTTATGAAACTTTTTTGTATTCCTATTCAATATATAAGTTTCTTTTTTGGTTGGATTTGATGTTTTTGATGAATTGGATACATTTTTATCAGTCACTTCAGCTTCTGTTCCTGGAGCCCACTCACCTTCCGGCGTTGCGAGTTCTTCCGTCTGATAACTTTCTCCTGTCTCATAATTGATCACAATATATGGCTGCACATTATATACATATACGTTAAATGTCACCCCGGCGCCATCATCTTCCACAGACTTCGCCTCCATCTGGACTCCGGAAGCCACCAGGTCATCACCGCTATAGATTGGAGTGACACGATACATCACATGATTATCCGTTTCTTTGACATAATCTGCCACCTCATCCTCGAATGGAAGCATACCATCTACATTCATATAGCGTGTTCCTGTTATCAGATTGCGCTCATTCGCATTCTCACCTGTCAGCTGGAACCCAATCAGATGACAGCGGTTGTACAGATATCCACCGTCAATTCCATCATATTCCTTATTCACCCAGCCTGTTGGCTTCACACTACTGATGCTTTCTCTCTTCTGTGTCGGCATCAAATCTTCACCTACACAGGCTTCCGCTGTTTGGCATCTTCCCAGTTCATCTAACGGGCTGTATTCTTCGTAAGAATCTGTCGTAAGCTCATCTTCTGTAAATATTGGCTCATTATCATTGATCTCCACGTATGGCTGTCCTGTATACTCCGGTACTTCTTCCAACGTATCTACGGATTCTATCTGCCCTGTTGATGCGAATGTCGTTTCTGTTGTCGTTTGATTTCCGCGGTCAGAATCCTGATTGCCTGAGCCTTGTGATATCTGCAGTGATCCACAGGATGTCAGAAACAGACAAAGAGCCATTATGCATCCACATAATGTGGTTTTAAATTTCTTTTTGCTCATATTGCACTCCTTTTTCGAACATATGTACTTGTCAAGTATACACTATTTTTTCTAATATAGGAAGTGCTTTGTGTGGACACCAGTAACAAAATGTCAATAGTTTTTTAATCACTTTTCAAAAGGGAAAAAAAATAGAACGTATAGTTAATTTCCATACGCTCTATCTCACATTTCATATTAAATTTTTGAATTCTACAAGCTAGAATTTATCGTCTTGTTCCATTCTTATCAAAATTCTTTTTTAATGCTATTTCTGTTGGGAGAATAGACCCAATTAAAGGAATAAGTTGAACACCACAGATAATTCCTCCTATACTCCCAACACAATCTTCATTTTTTCCAATCACTAAAAGCATGAATATTACTGTTATCGGCAACATAACCATTCCACAGACATACCAGACTTTACCACAATATTTATGAGCAAATTCCCATGTGTCTTTGTTCTTCATAGACATCGAAGTCCGATATCCAAATACTGAATTTATTTCCTTTGGAGCCTTTTTCATAAAATATCTTCCAAAACCAATCATCGTAAATGGAAGAAGCAAATCCATAATCAACATAAAAATCCAAAACCCCATTGTAAACCTCCTTTACTACAACTCCCGATTTTCTCAATTCTCCAAACTGGAATTTCATAAACGCATTTGCTTCTTAAACGCAAACATTCCCTCATTGCCATCACCGACAAAATCGTCCGGTGTATCCGGCATAGGATGTTTTTCATTAAAAAATTCTGTAATATGAAAGCCGCAGACATTCACATAAAAATGAATGTTGCGCTTATCAAAGTACGGCGTACAGGTTTCCCATACTTTCGTGTTCGGATATATTCGTTCCAATTCAAACCATATCTTCTTACCGATACCATTGCTCTGAACTCCGTTCTTTACAAAAAGCAGGTCAAGATGGTTATGCTGTGTACTCTCATTGATAATAACAACAGCACCGCCCACCATTTCTCCATCGACAACGGCTTTATAGACAGCAGAACCCTCCGCATTCAGCGACTGGTCAATGTCCTTTTCAGGCAGAATAACAGCATCTGTTTTCCCAAAAGCATCTTCAAAACCTTTCTGAAATGCTTCCTGCATATCCGCCTTGTATTGCGTTAATTCTTTTGGTTCTATACAAACTAATTGGAAGGTCATTTTATATCTATCTCCTCAAAAATTCCGATTTTAATGTCTCTATTATACCATAATGATACTATTATAAAAAAGGAAAAAGAGCTCCTTCGAGCTCTTTT
>PPYE01358430.1_pt1 | contig 11616 bp, 8 predicted proteins | sample 1559881 | NCBI WGS metagenome assembly PPYE01 (sample SAMN08240022, study PRJNA423297) | Human gut metagenome, whole genome shotgun sequencing project.
GGTATCAATGATGCACCGGCACTTACAAGAGCCGATATGGGTATTGCGATCGGAGCCGGAACGGATGTTGCGATCGATGCGGCAGATGTTGTTCTGATGAAGAGTCGGTTAAGTGATGTGCCGGCAGCAATCCGCATGAGCCGTGCGACACTCCGTAATATTCATGAGAACCTGTTCTGGGCATTCTTCTATAATATTATCGGAATCCCGCTTGCGGCTGGTGTGTGGTATCCGCTGTTCGGATGGAAATTAAATCCGATGTTCGGTGCGGCAGCCATGAGTTTATCAAGCTTCTGCGTAGTATCGAACGCATTGAGATTGAATCTTTTTAAGATGTATGATGCATCAAAAGATAAAAAATTAAAAGCCAAAAAAGAAAAAAAGAGATCCAAGAAGGAGGACAAGACAATGAAAAAAATAATGCATATTGAGGGAATGATGTGTGGACACTGTGAGGCAGCTGTAAAGAAAGCACTGGAAGCACTTCCACAGGTAGATGAAGCGGTTGTAAGCCATGAGGCAGGAAAAGCAGAGCTGACATTAAATGCAGAGATCGCAGATGATGTGCTGAAGAAGACAGTAGAAGACAAGGATTATACGGTGACATCTGTGGAATAATCTATGATTTCTTATATACAGGGTATACTTTTTAGTTGAAGCATCCAAAGAACACTGCTATACTTAATTATAAGTATCATAACGAGGAAGGAACGAAAGTTAATGAGAAAGAGTGGAATGTTAATGCCGGTCTCTGCACTTCCGGGGGCATATGGAATCGGATGTTTTTCAAAAGAAGCGTATGAATTTGTAGATATATTAAAAGAAGCAGGACAGAAATTGTGGCAGATCCTGCCGCTTGGACAGACAGGATACGGTGATTCACCGTATCAGTCTTTTTCAACATTTGCGGGAAACCCGTATTTTATCGATCTTGAGACGCTGATCGAGGATGAACTTCTGACGAAAGAAGAGTGTGACCAGGCGGATTTCGGAGAGAATGAAGAAGAAATCGATTATGAGAAAATATATAATGCAAGATTTAAAGTATTAAAGCATGCATATAAAAGAGCCAAAAAGAACGGATTGATGGAAAGTAAGGCATACCGTACTTATCTGGAAGAAGAAAAAGCATGGCTTGCGGATTATGCATTGTATATGGCAGTGAAAGATTCATTTGACGGAAAAAGCTGGGATCAGTGGGAGGAAGACATCAGGCTGCGTAAGCCGGAAGCAATTGTGGCATATCAGGAACAATTAAGTGCAGAGATTGATTTTTATGAATTTCTGCAGTATCTGTTCGCCGGACAGTGGGCCGGACTGAAAACATATGCCAATGAACAAGGCATTGAGATTATCGGGGATATCCCGATCTATGTAGCATTTGACAGTGCAGATACCTGGGCGAATCCGAAGCTGTTCCAGTTAGATGAAGAGAATCTGCCGGTTGCGGTAGCGGGATGTCCGCCGGATGCATTTTCGGCAACCGGGCAGCTGTGGGGGAATCCATTGTATGCATGGGATTACCATAAGAAGACAGGCTATGACTGGTGGATGAAGCGGGTGGCCTGCTGCTTTAAATTGTATGACATCATCCGTATCGACCATTTCCGTGGGTTTGATGAATATTATGCAATCCCGTATGGAGATGAGACGGCAGAGAATGGTGAATGGATGCCGGGACCGGGCATGGATCTGTTCCGTACGATGAAAGAAACATTAGGTGACCTTCCGATCATTGCGGAAGATCTGGGATTCCTGACGGATACGGTGAGACAATTGTTAAAAGACAGTGGTTATCCGGGAATGAAAGTACTGGAATTCGCATTTGTGGCAGGAGAGGACAGTGATTATCTTCCACATAATTATGATAAAAACTGTGTAGTCTATACAGGAACCCACGATAACGATACCCTTCAGGGATGGTATCAGACACTTTCCGAAGAAGATAAAGAGATGACAAAGGAATATCTGAATAATCCATACACTCCGGATGAAGAAGTGCACTGGGATTTCATAAGTCTGGCGATGAGAAGTGTGGCAGATACGTGTATCATTCCGGTGCAGGATTATCTGGGACTTGGCAATAAGGCAAGAATTAATATGCCGTCTACACTCGGCGGTAACTGGATGTGGAGAATGAAAAAAGGCGCATTTACAGATGAACTGATCAAGAAGATCAGAAAAACGACAGAAGTCTGCGCAAGATAAACATAACAGGAAACAAAAAGAAAACACAATATTCAAACGAAGGATTCACTGAGAAGGGAATGGAAACGTTTTGGATATTGTGTTTTTCTTTTTGTTTTGTATATGCCAAAACTTCTGATTTTTCATAAAAGTATAATTTTTAAGGATAAAATGTATGATTTTTTGCATAACAGATATGATTTTTGGTAAAGAAAAAGTATAAAAAATTATAGAATGAGGCTGTAATATGTTAAGATGGTATTAATAAAAGGTATGAGGTGTACTATGGGGTTGTTAAAACTGGTGATCGTAGATGATGAGCCGATCCTGCTGGAGGGTCTGGTAAAGACGTATGACTGGAACGGTATGGGATATGAGGTGGTTGGTTTTGCGCAGAGCGGAGAGCAGGCGTTAAAGGTAATACGCGAAAAAAAACCACACGTAGTGCTGACAGACATCAGGATGAAACAGATTTCCGGACTTATGGTAATGGAAGAAATCAAGAAAGAGAACCCGGAATGTCAGTTCGTGGTATTAAGTGCATACAGGGACTTTGAATATGCGAAGAAGGCATGTGATCTGGGGGCATTCGCATATCTTCTGAAGCCGATTGAAGATGAAAAATTACAGGCGACGATGACAGATGTCGGTAAAATCTGTGAAGATCAGATCAGAAATGAGGAAAAGTATGACCGCTGGGAGAGACTTCTGAAAAAGGACGGAGATGGATTTTTGCAGGTTGTCGTGCAAAAATATGTCCAGAACCGGCTGCCGGAAGAAAAAGTAGATGAAGTCTTCCATACGCTGCAGGATGTCATGAAGGAAGGAGACCGGTTTATTACAGTATATGCAGATCTTGATCTGGCCTATAAGATTACCAATGAACTGGAATATGAAGCCTCGAGATTTTCCATGGTCAGAATGATTGAAGAAAAGATCGCAGAGAGATTCACATACTGGAAATTCGAGAGTGAAGAAGGACATCGTACATTTATTATAAAGACGCAGGAGAACACAGCGGTACATGAGCTGAAAGAACTACTGGAAGAGATAAAAAAAGAAGAGAACAGCCCGGTTATTGCAGCAATATCCAAACCATATAAAGGGATCCGCGGAATCAGAAGAAGTTTCGAAGAAGCGCAGAGATTGTTCGCTGTTACAAATGCATCCGGAGCGGGAGTATTTACAATCCCGGAGACTGTTGAAGAAAAAGAGGAAAGCCCATATCCGGCGGAGGCAGAGATGATGGTGGTCAACAGCGTGCGGAAGAACGACGCCGTACAGTTAAAGCAGGCATTTGTACATTTTATTTACCAACTGCCACACAGAGAAGAACTGCAATGCCAGTATATGCACAAGATCATGGTAAAGACAGAATTCATGTTAAAAGACAGTTACGGGATGGACGAATCACTGAATCAGCAATTTGAAAATTATTATTCGAATATGAGAAACTTAAAGGCGGCAAAAGCGGTGGATGTCTGTTACAAGATTCTGGGAACTGCTATTGAAAAAAGACTGGAAAATGCAGAGAAGAAAGAGAATAAGGGATCAAAAGAATACATTGCAGCGGCTGTGGCATATATAGATGAACATCTGGATAATGAAGATCTTTCGATTGTATCAGTGGCGACACATGTATATCTGAATCCGGTATATTTTGGACGGGTATTCAAGAATACCTTTCATATGACATTCAAACAATATCTGCTGCAGCGTAGAATGGAGCTGGCAAAGAGACTGCTGGAAGACGGAAGAACCAGCATCGGTAATATCTGCGAGCAGGTCGGAATCAGTAATCCATCCTATTTTTCGCATTTGTTTAAAGAATATACAGGACAGCTTCCGAGAGATTACAAAAGGGAATATGAAGTATGAAAAAAAGTAAAATGTCAGGAATCCAGAAAAAGTATCTGAAGTATATGTGTACGCTTCTGATACTGGCACTGGTTCTTTCCAGCATCTGTGTATGGACTTATGTCAGACGGAATATGACAGATGTGATTGTGGATAAGTATGAATTCATGAATGAGAAGATGGGGATAGCCCTGGATAATCTGTACCGGAAGACGGATGCTGTGACAGCAGAGATCATCCTGGAAAATGATGTGCAGAAGAGTCTGAAGAATAAAGAACTGCAGGAAGTAGAGAAGAATGCACTGAGCAAATATTTTGCATATATAGATCTGAATCATGTCGCTGATTACTGCTACATTGATAATAAAAGAAATGTTTACGAAAAATCCTATTCCCAGATTGGTTATTCGGATTTTCAAAGCAGCGGTCTGCGTGAGAAAATGGGGGATGAGTATGCGAAGACGCAGTGGATCTGGACCCGGGATTACCTGTTTGGTACGGGGGATGAAGCATTGTTTATCGGAAGATATGTGAATAGTATGGATTACGCACACGAACCTGGAATCGTGTATCTGAAGATGAATCAACAGTTTCTAGAAAGTGTTATGGATAAAGACAGGAAGATTGCAAAAGATGTTGCAGTGGGAATCATAAGTCCGGAAGGAAAGACTTGCATCCGGCAGGAACCGGAAGATCTCAGTATCGAAAAAAGGACAATGGAGAAGATTACGGAACTGACCAGAACGAAAAAATCCGGTGTGATCGTGCGGGGAAAAAAGATAGAAGGCGGGATTTTACAGGCATACCGGCAGGAAGAGACAGGAATGGTGATCTTTACACTGGTGCCGGATATGGTATTGAATCAGGGAATGACGCAGATATTGATCGTATTACTCACTATCTATGCGGTGATCGCAGTGCTGGCGTTTGTATTAAGTCTTTATGCATCACAGACATTTACCCGGCCGATCAGACAGATCAGTGATGCCATGACAAGTTTTGATGGAAATGATTTTACACATACCATTCAGATCCATACGGACACAGAACTGGATAAGATCGGGCATGCCTATAACGAGATGTTAAAGAATATCGAAGAGTTCCAGAACGAGGTCAAGAATCAGCAGAAAGAACTAAGAATCAGTGAGATGAATACGCTGATCAGCCAGATCAATCCGCATTTTCTCTATAATACCCTGGATACCATCTATATGCTGGCGCGGATCAACGGGGAAGAGAAGACGATGAAGATGATACAGGCACTGTCAAAGTATCTGCGTCTGTCACTGAGCAAAGGACGTGAGATTGTGACAGTAGAAGACGAGCTGGAAAATGTAAAAAGTTATATGGAGATCCAGCAGATCCGCAATGAGAATCTGTTCCACTATGAGATTGAATGTGGAGAAGAACTGAAAACAAGGTGGATATTAAAGCTGATCTTACAGCCAATTGTGGAAAATGCAGTCAAATATGGATTTTGTGATATCTTCGAAGGTGGTCTGATAAGGATCAGTGTCACTGAACAGGCCGGACAGCTTACATTCAGTGTCTATAATAACGGAACTCCGATGGAAGAGCAGATAGCAGAGAAGTTAAACGGACTGTCGGAGATACCGGTGTCAAAAATGAAAGACAGTTTTGAAGACAAAAAACATGGTTACGGTGTGATAAATATTATTACACGACTGCGGTTAAAGTATGGGGAGGATGTGAGAGTTTTCTATGAATCTGATACAAATGGAACCGTCTGTGTTATCCAGATTCCGGATGACGGGAAAGAAAACAGTGAACAGTAGACGGATTATGGCAGCAGTGATGGTGATCGCCATGCTGACAGCACTGACCGGCTGTGCGGGAAAAGAGAATACACAGACCAGAAAAAAGAATAAAGTAGTAGAGATTCCAATGATCCTTACCGTAGATTCCAGTACCGGTAATAAGAATGAAGAGGAAGTGGTGGAGCGGTTTAACAGGGCATATAAAGGAAAGTATCATATAGATGTGGACTGGGTGATGGAGACGGAGGAAGAATACCGGAAGAATCTGAAACGTATGAATGTGACAGATGAATTACCGGCTATTATCACTGATCTGCGTATGCTTCCGTCTTTCTATCAGATGATGATCAAGAAAGGCAGGATTGAGGACCTGACACCGTACATTAATGAAGATCAGGAATGGAAGGATATGATCGAACCGTCAGTAATGGAATCGGTCATGGAAGAAGATGGAAAGATTTATCTGGGGCCGATCAGCACGGCGGCATTCGCCTGTTCAGGGGTTTTCTGGAACCGGGAGTTATTTGAACAGGCAGGAATCAGCAGATTTCCTGAGACATGGGAGGAGTTCTGGGAATGTTGTGAGAAACTGAAAGCAGCAGGGATCACGCCGCTTGCCCTGCATACGGAAGGGACGGCATGGGCCGCAATGCTGCTCGCAACGGCAGAAGTAGCAGGAAGTGAAGAAGGTGCGGCATTCATGAAGCAATTATATCCGGATACCTATCAGAATGAGCCGGGGCTGGAGATAGCCGGTACATTAAAAAAATTATTCCAATATACGACCCGGGATGCATTACATAATGATTTTGACGTAGCTTATGATAATTTTGTGGCAGGAAATGCAGCGATGATACCTAATGGTTACTGGATGATTGATCAGATTCCGGAGGAAATGCAGAAAAAAGTATGTTTTTCTACATTTCCTGAAAATAAACTGATAGGCTCACCGGAGACATTCGGCTGGGCAGTTGTATCAACTTATAGTGAAAAAGTAAAAAAAGGCGCAGTTGAGTTCCTCAAATTCAGAACGAAACTGAATAAAGAACAGAAAGAGGAGTTGCTGAACAGCAGGACAAGACAGGAAGGAACGCTGTTAGATGATTATCTGAAGGCTTATACGGGAAATCCACAGATTGTACCGAATTATCAGGTGAAGTGGAATTCACTGCTGCAGGAGGATGTACTGGGAGAATGTCTGGCGGACCTGGTACAGGGAAAGATAACGGAGCAGGAATTCACGCAGGCAGAAGACGAAAGCATCCGGCAGTTTGAAGAAGAACAATAGATATGTTTTTTTGTATATCAGGTTGTTTTATTGATACAGGATCTGAGCGCATTTCTGTTAATATAATGACAACAAGAGAAACGAAGGTTTCAAAAAAGAAAGGCGAGGGAAATGAATTATGAAAATGCGTAAAGTTGTATCAGCAATGCTGGTAGCAGCCATGGCAACAGGAATGGTTGCAGGATGTGGAAGCTCTTCTGACAGCAAGTCAGACAAGAAAGACGCAAAAGGAAAAGTATACTACTTAAACTTCAAACCAGAACAGGATGAGCAGTGGCAGGATCTGGCAAAAGAGTATACAAAAGAAACAGGAGTGGATGTCACAGTACTTACAGCAGCATCCGGAGAATACGAAAAGACATTAAAATCTGAGATGGCTAAGAGCAATGCTCCGACACTGTTCCAGGTAAACGGACCGGTTGGACTTGCAAGCTGGAAAGATTACTGCTACGATCTGAAAGATTCTGATGTTGCAAAACAGCTGACAAGTGATGATTTCGCACTGATGGACGGCGACAAGATGTCAGGAATCGCATACGTAATAGAAAGCTACGGAATCATTTACAACAAAGAACTGTTAAAGAAAGCAGGATACTCAGCTGATGATATCACTAACTTTGACAGCTTCAAGAAAGTTGTAGAAGATATCACAACAAATAAGGACAAACTTGGATTCTCAGCATTTACATCCGCTGGTATGGACGGATCATCTGACTGGAGATTCAAAACTCATCTGGCAAACCTTCCAATCTACTATGAATACAAAGATGAAGGAATCGATAACACAGATGCTATCAAAGGAACATACCTTGATAACTACCGTCAGATCTGGGATCTCTACATCAACAACGCTACTTGCAAACCAACAGAACTTTCTACAAAGACAGCTGACGATGCAACAGCAGATTTCGTAACAGGTGATGCAGTATTCTACCAGAATGGTACATGGGAATATAACAACATCAAAGACGTCGGAGATGACAATCTTGGAATCCTTCCAATCTACATCGGTGTAGAAGGCGAAGAAGATCAGGGAATCTGTACAGGTACAGAGAACTACTGGTGTGTAAACTCCAAAGCATCTGAAGACGACATTCAGGCAACACTTGATTTCATGAACTGGTGTGTAACATCTGATGATGGTGTAAAGGCAATGTGCAAAGACATGGGATTCACAATTCCATTTAAGAAGAACCTGAAATCAGACAACGTACTTGTTAACGAAGCAAACAAATATACAGAAGACGGAAAGACTCCTGTATCTTGGAACTTCTCAACAATGCCATCAGAAGAGTGGAAGAACGGAGTGGGTTCTGCACTGACAAGTTACGCAGCAGATCCGACAGATGCAAACTGGGCAAAAGTTACAACAGCATTCGTTGACGGATGGGCAAAAGAAGCTGCAGCAGCAAAATAAAAATAAAAATGTAACAATCAAAATAGTTATATGAAGTGAGTAGTGGCGGGCGGTTGCAAGAAACACCCGCCGCTTTTATGAAAAAGTGCAGGGAAATGAAGCGGAGATTCTCTGCATGGGAGGAGGAATTTATTATGGAAAAATCCATCAAACGTTATATGCCGATTTTCGTGCTTCCAACGTTTTTTGCATTTATTCTTGGCTTTATCGTTCCTTTTATTATGGGAATCTGGCTTTCATTTTGTAAATTTACAACCGTAACAGACGCGAAATTCGTAGGATTTTCAAATTACATAGAAGCACTGAAAGATACGGCATTCCGTCATTCATTCTGGTATACCGTACTGTTCGCAATTGCATCTCTTCTGATCATTAACATCATAGCATTTGCACTTGCAATGGCACTGACAAAAGAAATGCACGGAACAAATGTCTTCCGTACGATCTTCTTCATGCCGAACCTGATCGGTGGTATCGTACTTGGATATATCTGGCAGCTGATCTTTAACGGAGTTCTCTCCAGATATGGTACTGCACTTGCTCTGAATGAGTGGTATGGCTTCTGGGGACTGATCATTCTGGTCAGCTGGCAGCAGATCGGTTATATGATGATCATCTATATTGCGGGTCTTCAGTCTATTCCTGGTGATGTCATTGAAGCAGCAGAGATTGACGGAGCAAATAAGATCCAGACATTATTCAAGGTAACAATCCCGATGATGATGCCATCGATCACGATCTGTATGTTTCTGTCAATTACAAACGGATTCAAGTTATTCGATCAGAACCTGTCCCTGACAGCCGGTGAACCGTCTAAGATGTCTGAGATGATGGCGTTAAACATCTTCAATACGTTCTACGGACGTACCGGATGGGAAGGAGTCGGACAGGCGAAGGCAGTCATCTTCTTTGCGATCGTAGTTGTGATCGGTATGATCCAGTTACGTGCAACACGTTCTAAGGAGGTACAGCAGTAATGAAGAAAAAAACAAGTAAATTAAGCTGGTTTGGAACAGGTGCATTTACGATCATCGGTATTGTATATATCATGCCGATCCTGATCGTGCTGATCAACTCATTTAAAAATAAAGTATTTATCAACAAAGAACCATTCAAAATCCCGACAAAGCAGACATGGGTAGGAATCGATAACTTCCTGTCCGCAATTGACAAATATGAACTGCTGAGTGCAGTCGGCTGGACTGTATTTATCACAGTTGGTTCCGTACTTGTGATCCTTGTATGTACTTCTATGTGTGCATGGTATATTACAAGAGTAAACAGTAAGTTTACAAAACTGTTATATTTACTCTGCGTATTTTCCATGGTTGTTCCGTTCCAGATGGTTATGTTCACCTTATCGCTGGTAGCTGACCGTACCGGTCTTCGTACACCTTGGGGAATCATCATCATTTACCTCGGATTTGGTGCAGGTCTTGCAGTATTCATGTTCTGCGGATTTGTAAAATCCATTCCACTGGAAATTGAAGAAGCAGCAATGATCGACGGATGTACACCACTTCGAACCTTTTTCTCCGTTGTACTTCCGATCATGAAGCCGACATACATTTCCGTAGGAATCCTGGAGACAATGTGGATCTGGAACGACTTCCTGCTTCCATATCTGGTACTGGATCTGAATAAGTATAAGACAATCTCAATTGCAATCCAGTATATGAAGGGAAGTTACGGACGTGTAGATATGGGTGCTGTTATGGCAGCGCTGATCCTTGCGGTAATTCCGGTAGTTATCTTCTATCTGGCTTGCCAGAAGCACATTATTAAGGGTGTTGCTGCTGGAGCGGTAAAAGGATAGCTGGACCTGAATAAATAATAAATAAAGTCTTCTTGTGCTGACTACGAATGCACTGGAAGACTTTATTTATTTTTATTTCGTGTGTATCGAAGGGGGAAGCGGTGATGACAATAAATAGATATTTATTACAAATATGTGATATAATATTCAAAGAATACAAAAGTCAGCAGAGGAAAACATGATTCAAATATACATATGTGAAGACGAAAAGATACAATTAGAATTCTGGAAAAGAACCATAGAGGACTATATAAAATCCGCAAAGATAATGGCAGAAATTGTCTCAGCACGCCAGAATCCACAGGACATCCTGAACGATATAGAACAATGCGATAATTCACAGCGTCTGTTCTTCATAGATATCCAGATGCCGGAATATGAGATGAACGGACTGGAATTGGCAAGGAAGTTAAGAGAGAAGAATAGCGATGATTATCTGGTGTTCATTACGTCTAAAGATGATCTTGCATATAAGGTCTTCGAATACCAGTTGGATGTGCTGGATTATATAATGAAAAAACCAAAGTACTATCTGGAAAATGCAGATATGGCTCCTCTTACAGAACGTTTAAACCGGATCTTTTATAAGATCAACCAGGATCAGAAGGAAACAGAGCAAAAGAAAATACAGCTTGGATCAGGCAGCAGAAAATATAACATAGCAATAGAAGATATCATATATGTGCAGGCAGTCAAGGGTACACATCTGGTAGAAATCAATATTGCATGTAAGAAAATCCAGGTAAGACAGACATTGAAAGAGATAGCTGAGCAGATAGATATGGAAGAATTTTTATTCGTAAATAAATCCTGTATTGTACAAAAGCGGATGATATTATCGGTTGATAAGAAGAACAGAAGAGTGAATCTGACCGGTGGATATCAGGTAGAAATTGCGGTGCGTGAAATGAAGAAAGTCTGTACAGAAGCAGAAAGGCTAGGAATAGGAAATGTGGTTTGTATATGATTTGTTATCAGCGTGTATTGTCGTAATGAGTACGACAGGATTGCTTACAGCAAGGATAAAAGGATGGCAATATATAGCGTTAACAATATATGTGACAGTTATGGCCGAATTAAGTAAAATAACTGGTTTGGGACAGGTTATCGGATTAGTAATGGTACCTGTATTATTTGTGTTATTGGCATTCTGCATAAAGAAAAACAGAATTTGGAATCTGTGTCTTGGATGTGTTGGATATTTGATAAATATAACATTGAATAATCTGGCATTATATATGGTAAGTAAGTTTGGAAAGATATCTGTATATAC
>PPYE01433590.1_pt1 | contig 11614 bp, 10 predicted proteins | sample 1559881 | NCBI WGS metagenome assembly PPYE01 (sample SAMN08240022, study PRJNA423297) | Human gut metagenome, whole genome shotgun sequencing project.
TGTACTGCCTGTCCAGCGCGGACGTCGTCACCGAGGCGGAGGCCATCCGGATGATGTTCCGCTGCGAGGCCAAGGTGGTGTGCGCCAGCGGCATCGGCGGCAACGAGGGGGCCCACTACTGGGCGGTGGACGGCGAGGAGGCCGACGTCAAGGCCCTGGTGGACTACCTGGAGCAGAACGTCAAGGGCGAGCCCGCCGTCAAGGGCAACAAGGGCAACTGCGCCAACTGCCGCTACCCCGGCTGTAAGTACAACGGGAAGCCTCTGCCCGACTGGATGAAGCGCCGGGGCATTGAGAAGTAAAACGCCTGATATTGCAAAAGGAAAGCCGCCCTGGACGCCTGTGCGTCCGGGGCGGTTTTTGTGGGGGGCGGGCCCGACGCGGGGGACCATTTGGAAAATAAATGGAGATTTAACTGAAAGGACCTTGAAAAAACCTGAAAACCGTGCTATGGTAAAGAAACAGACAAAATAAAATTTTTCACCAGCCCATGGGTTGGTCTCTTTCCAGAATGGAAAGAGAAAACCTCTGGGGACTATTCATCCGGCACGTACTCCAGCACGTCCTCCACCCGGCAGTCCAGGATTTCGCACAGGGTGTTTAGGGTGGTTGTGGTAATAGGCTTTCCATGCTTCATGCGGTGGAGTGTATTGGCGGTCACGCCCTGCTTGTAGATCAGGTGGTATTCTGTGACCCCTTTTTGAAAAAGAGTTTGATAAAACGGCGCATAACTAATCAAATTGATCACCAAACGTAGCTTATCATGCTCTATCTATTGACTATGACCTATATATAGTATATAATTCTGTATATCCTATATGTAGAGCATATAGAGGCGGGTTACCCGACCTGCTTCGCTCGTAAAAGGCAAAATTGTAGTTTTGTAAAGGAGTGTTGGACATGAAAAAACGGGTGCTGGCCATTGCCATGTCGCTGGCAATGACCTTGTCGCTGCTGCCGGTGTCGGCATTGGCGGTAGAGGACACTGGGGAAGAACATCCAGTAATCCAGCAGGAGACAGATACAGCAGCGGAAAACACCGCGGAAGAAGAAGCACCGTTTGATATTCGCGATGGTGAGACGGTCACGGTTTTCACTGAAGAAGATCTGTTATCCGCTCTTGGGAATGGGGATGCAGATAACGTCACCGTGGTATTGAACAATGATATTGTACTTGAGCAGGAACTCACTATGTATAGTGGCTCATTTGTCTTGGATATGAATGAGAATACTCTCACTTACGGTGCGGACCTGACCGGTGGAACAGCGGGTTTGATTGACATGCACGGCACGGCTGAACTCACTGTGACGGGAAACGGCGTATTTACGTTCAATGACGATTATATGGCAGAGGAAAGTAAAAGTGTCGGTTATACGTTCCGGCTAGATGACAATACGCATCTGACCATTCAAAACGGTACATTCCACTGTGGACTTACCTGCGTTCAACTTGATGGATCTTCCGCGGCTGATATTTACAGTGGCGAATTTTCAGCTGAAGTTGCCTGGAATGGGGAAATATGGATTTTAAACAAAATTGATTCTGCCAAAAAGAGTACGACATTCCGAGTCTATGGTGGTACCTTTACGAATTACGATCCCAGCTACAGTGTAGCCGAAAATCCACCGGAAAACTTCTGTGCCGACGGCTATGTCAGCGTGCAGGACGGCGAAAATTATGTTGTAAAGCCGATTGCGGATGTGGCGGTAGCTCAGGTTGGGGATACGTATTATCTGACCTTGGCCGAAGCTATTGAGAACGCCTCGAATAATCAGACTGTAACATTGCTGAGCGATGTCACAGAGAATGATACAACGCTGCTTGTGAAGGATCAGCAGGCGATTACGTTAGATTTGGCCGGGAAGAACGTCTCTGTGAATTCCATAGATATTACGGCAGGGAACCGACTCACAATCTGTGACTCTTCCACAGGAGGAACACTCACTTTTGCTGGCACCCATGCAGATATTGAAGGCGGAACGGTCATCGTAGACAGCGGAACAATCGAATCGCCCACTGGATACGGCTTTTATGTCAACAATGGGGGGACCGTCATCGTTAACGGCGGTGTTATTAACTCTCTGGATTCCTCTCTTGCTGGCAATAACACCACTGGGGATATGAACTTTGAAGTGAACGGCGGTACCTTGACCGCACAGCGAGGGCCTGCCATCTATATGCCGGGCCAGATTATATTGACCGTTACCGGCGGCACGCTCAACGGCGGTATCTCCCTGCGTATGGGCCAGGTGAATATCTCCGGCGGTACCATCAACGCCACTACAGGAAGCATCGATTCAATTCAAGAGTATTACAATTATAGCGGAAACGCATGGCTGGCCGATGCCCTGTATGTGTTTAATGGGACCTATACATCGGAGAATGAGCAATATGGCAATTCTCTGAATCTGAACATCACCGGCGGAACATTTAACTGTACCAATGGACAGGGCAGCGCGATTGCGATTTATGACATTGGCAAGGTTGAGCAAGAATCCAAAGTCACCATTTCCGGCAATGCAAAACTTTCCACGACCACCTCTGGCCGGAATGCCTACGATGTTCTTTCCCTGCCCCAGGTTGGGGTTACAAATCCTGCTTCCGGCTGTAATAATCCAGATTTCGTTGGAGAGGTAGCTACTGCAATCTCCGGCGGCTACTTTACCAGCGACCCCAGCGACTATCTGGCGGAAAAATACTACGCAGTGGCCTCTGACAAAGATGGTTACGCCTATATGGTGACGGATCAAAAACCCCAAGAGGCCCCCGTGATAGTCACAGAGAATGTAGAGGCTGGAGTTGCTGAAAATGCAGATATGTCCCAGAAGGACAACGAAGCTGTTTCTAGTGTAATTAACAGTGCGTCTGTTTCTGGTGTTGCGGATGCGCTGACGGATCCTGCAAAAAATGAAATCGTTACTAAGGCCAATATCAGCAGCGAGATTCTAGACGACCCCGACCAGACCGTGGTGATAGAAATTGGTGTCAGCGTGACAGCCACCAGCGCAATGCTTTCCGGGGATAATGCCACGGTTACCTATCAGGTAACGCCCGTGGCAACCGTCAAAGTGGACGGAATAGCACAAGGTGGGAACGTGACTGTTCCGAACAGCTACCTGAGCGGACAAAAATTTATTGTGCGCCTGCCTCTGCCAGCGGGCCTGACAAATCCCAAGGAAGTTATGCACATTGCTGATAACGGCATCCGTGAACGGTTCACAGGCAACGAGCTGACCATCAGGTCTAACTGGGTGGAGGTCAGCATCAGTCATTTCAGCACCTTGATTGTCAACGCGCAGGAGACTGTGGCGGCCAAGATCGACAATACCGAATATGGCACACTTCAGGAGGCGGTCAGCGCCGCTAAGTCTGGAGATGTGATTGTACTTCAGCAAAACTGCAACGAGCCTATTACCATCAGCGGCAAGAGCGTGACGATTGACAGAAAGGGCCATACATATGACGACAGCCTTGTGTCTGTGGGCGCAAACTGTACAAAGACAGTGAGCGGAGATCGGATCATTGTCACCTATACTGCTCCCAGCCGCCCCTCCGGTGACTCTGGCAGCTCTGACAGCGGCGATTACCTGATTACCGTGGACCGGGTCAGCGGCGGCCGTGTCACCGTCCAGCCCGGCCGGGCGGACAAGGGTGACACCGTGACCATCACCGTCTACCCCAACGACGGCTATGAGCTGGACGAGCTGGTGGTCACCGACAGCCGGGGCAATGAGATTGACCTGGACGCCCGCAGCGCCACCCGCTTCACCTTCACCATGCCTGGCGGAAAGGTGACCGTGGAGGCCTCCTTTGTCCGGGAGGGCGGCCAGACCCAGATCCCCCAGACCACCTTTGCCGACGTGCCCGCCTCCGCCTGGTACTATAACGCGGTGGAGTACGTGTATGAAAACGGCCTCATGTCCGGCGTGTCCGGCGGCCGGTTCGCCCCCGATGACACCCTCACCCGGGCCATGCTGGTCCAGACCCTGTACGCTATGGAGGGCCGCCCCGCCGCCGCCTCCGCGGGCTTCGCGGATGTGGCCTCCGGCGACTGGTATGCCTCTGCGGTGAACTGGGCGGCGGCCAACGGGGTAGTCTCCGGCGTGAGCGAGACCGGCTTCGGCCCCAATAACGCCCTCACCCGGGAGCAGCTGGCCCTGATCCTGTACCGGTTCGCCCAGTACAAGGGCTATGACGTCACCGGAACCAGTGACCTGGCCGCTTACGCCGACGGCTCCTCCGTCTCCGGTTGGGCGGCGGAGGCCATGGGTTGGGCGGTAGACGCCGGCCTGATCTCCGGCGTGGGCGGCAACCAGATTGCCCCCACCGGCACCGCCAGCCGGGCTCAGGTGGCTCAGATCCTCATGAATTTCTGTGAGAACGTGGCCCGTTAAGGTCAGAAACAACTGAACGGACCCCGGCTTCGGCCGGGGTCCGTTTTTCTGGTCTTGCCCCCTTCCGGGGATGGGTGTATGATAATCCGGTGAAAACAGAAAAGGAGGCGGCGGCATGAAGCGAGGAAAGACGCTGCTGGCCCTGTTTTGGGAATTTTTTCAGTTCGGCTGTTTCACCTTCGGGGGCGGCTGGAGCATTGTGGCCCAGATGCAGCGGCTGTATGTGGAGAAGCGAAAAACCATCACCGGGGAGGAGCTGCTGGACATTACCAGCGTGGGCCGCAGCCTGCCCGGCACCATGATCGGCAACGTGGCCATGCTGTACGGCAACCACGCGGCGGGGCTGGCCGGGGGCGTGGTGTGTCTGGTGGCTATGATCCTGCCCCCGTTTTTGATTCTGAGCGTGCTCACCCTCTGCTACACCGCCGTGCGGGACAACTACTGGGTGATGGCGGCCATGACCGGGGTGCGGGCCGCCATCGTCCCCATTATGGCCTCCGCCGCCCTGAATCTGGTGAAGGGGGCCTTCCGGTATCCGCCCTGCGTGGCGGTGGCGGCGGCGTCCTTCGCCCTGTACCTGATCTGGGACGTGAACTGTGTGTTTCTGGTACTGATGGGCATTGCGGCCGGACTGGCCATCTGTGAAGTATATGAGCGGAGAGGAGGGAACGGCGATGGTGCTGCTTGAGCTGTTCTGGAGCTTTCTGAAAATCGGGTTCACCAGCTTCGGCGGGCTGTCCATGATCCCCCTCATCAACGACGAGGTGCTCTCCCACGGATGGATGACCGCCAGCGAGGTGGCCGACATTGTGGCCATCGCCGAGATGACTCCGGGCCCCCTGGGCTTCAACTGCGCCACCTTCGCGGGCATTCAGGCGGCGGGCATTCCCGGGGCCATTGCCGCCAATCTGGGGGTCATGTCCCCCACCCTCACCCTGTGCGCCGCGGCCGCTGTGTTCTTTGAGCGGGTGAAGGGCAACAAGTACATGGAGCACATCCTGGTGGGGGTCCGCCCCGCCTGCCTGGGCATGGTGGTGGGGGTGACCTGCTCCATGCTCACCAACTACCTGGGGACCTCCGGCCAGGTGAGCCTGCCGGCGGTGGGCATCGGGGTGCTGGATCTGGTATTGCTCCTGAAGGGAAAGCAGAGCGTCCCGGTGGTCATCGGGATCAGCGCCCTGCTGGGCCTGCTGTGCTTCGGCGTTTTGGGCTGGCAGTAGCCCGCCCGGCATGATATAATGGCGGCACAAGGACAGCTTGAGAAAGGAGGAGGACGATATGGTGCCCAGCTATGAGACCATGGGGGACTGGCTGGAGGAGATCTCCCAAAAATTCCCGGACGCGTTTTTTGAGGAGCTGGACGGGGGCATCCAGCTGGAGGAGCAGGCCCTCTCCGACCCGGAGTTTCCCCCGGGGGAGATGTACATTATGGGGGAGTACTGCCACGACATGCTGGGGCGGTACATCGTATTGTACTACGGCTCCTTCGCCGCCCTCCTGGCCGACGAGGACGAGGAGACCTGGAAGGATGAGATCTTCGCCACCGTGGCTCACGAGTTCACCCACCACATGGAGGACACCGCCGGCCTCCACGCCCTGGACGACAAGGACGCGGAGTTTCTCCGCCAGGCCCGGGAGGCGTACGGGGAGGGGGAGCCGTGAGCGATTCGCTGGAGCGGGATCTGACCCGGTGCCTCCAGGGGGAGGAGGAGCTGCGGGAGCGGGAGTACGCCGCTCAAGTGCTGGCCGGGGGCGACTTCTCCCATCTGGACTGCGTGCAGGTGGTGTTCCGGGGCTGCCGCCTGATGGGAGTGGACTTCAGCCGCAGCTTTTTCGACCGGGTGCGCTGGGAGCGGTGCGACCTGTCCGGCTGCCGTTTTTCCGAGTGTTCCTTCCGGGAGGCGGTCTTTCTGGACTGCCGGGGGGAGGGGTGCACTTTTGCCCAGAGCGCCTTCTCCCACACCCGGGTGGAGGAGGGCTCCTGGCGGTACGCCAACTTTACCAAGACCAGCTGGAAGACGGGGCTCTTTCAGGACTGCCGCCTGACCCAGGGGGTGTTCTCCCAGGTGCGGCACCGGAACCTGGCCTTCCGCCGGGCCGACCTCACCGGGGCCGACTTCTTCCAGACCTCCCTGCGGGAGGTGGACCTGTCTACCTGTGAGATCCGGGGGCTGACCCTCTCCCAGGACCACCAGGAGCTGCGGGGGGCCGTCCTGGCCCTGGAGCAGGCCCCGGACGTGGCCGCTCTGCTGGGGGTCAAATGGGTGTAAAAAATCGGGGGCTCAGACCGAAGTCTGAGCCCCCGCTGCTTTATACTTTTGCGGGCAGGGAGTCGTCCTCCCGCACCCAGTCCTCCACATGGACCACCCGGTAGTCCCGCTCGCCGCTGCGGATGACCACCCGGTCGATGCCCGCGTTGATGATGACCCTCCGGCACATGGAGCAGGAGGTGGCGTCGTGGAGGAGCTCGCCGCTCTTGGCCTCCCGCCCCGCCAGGTACAGGGTGGCCCCCAGGGTGTCCCGCCGGGCGGCGGAGATGATGGCGTTCATCTCCGCGTGGACGGAGCGGCACAGCTCGTACCGCTCGCCGCTGGGCACCTGCATGGCCTCCCGGGTGCAGTAGCCCAGGTCCATGCAGTTCCTCCGCCCCCGGGGGGCGCCGTTGTAGCCGGTGGCCACGATCTCGTCGTTCTTCACGATGATGGCCCCGTAGCACCGGCGCAGGCAGGTGGACCGCTCCAGCACCGTCTCGGCGATGTCCAGATAGTAATTCTCTTTGTCGATGCGCTTCATGGAAGGGCCCTCCCGGTCTTGTTTTTTGCCATAAGTATACCGGATTTCCCGCCGAAAGGCAAGGGGGAGGCGGCCGGGATATCCGCCTAGGTGGAACACTTTAAGGGGAATTGTCCCCCTCCGGGGCACAATTTACACTTTGTTTACGATTGATTTCTTGACGAGTTTTTATTTGCGCAGTATCATATTTTTCAGAAAAAGAAATGGTTGAGCCGGGTGTCTGTTCCGCTTACCCCGTGCGAGGAGGCTCTCTATGATCCGCAATGCGCTTCAGCGGTTTATGTACGGCCGCTATGGAAATGATCAGCTGAATACCGCCCTGCTGATTTTATATGTGGCGCTGTATGTGCTCTATTTCCTCACCAGGATTGAACTGTTCTACTGGATCTCCTTTGTGGCGATCCTGTTTGCGCTGTTTCGGATGCTCTCCCGGAACCCGGCCCGCCGCCGGGCGGAGAACGCCAAATTCCTAAAGGTGGCCGGACCGGCCATCCAGTGGTTCCGGCTGCGCCGCACCATCCACCGGGACAAGGAGCACTGCTACTTCAAGTGCCCCAACTGCGGCCAGCAGCTCCGGGTGCCCCGGGGCAAGGGGAAGATCACCGTCACCTGCCGCAGCTGCGGCGCCGTCTTTGAAGAGAAGAGCTGAATACCGCAATAACCGCCGGAGCGAACTGCTCCGGCGGTTTTCTGTTCTGGGGGAGTTCACCACAGCTGGTCCACCTGGGTGCCGGTGTAGTACCAGGTGAGGATCTCCTCAAAGGAGCTGCCCGCCTTGGCCATGGCGTTGGCCCCGTACTGGCTCATACCTACCCCGTGGCCGTAGCCGGTGACCGAGAAGGTGAAGTTGGTCCCGTCCCAGGCCACGGTGAAGCAGGCGGAGCGCAGGTCGAACAGGGTGCGCACCTGGCCGCCGGTGAGGGTGACGCCCCCCACCAGGATGCTGGACACAGTACCCCCCTCGTTGACGGCGGGGGCGCCGAACCAGACGGAGGGGTCGCCCGACAGGTCGGCCCCCGGGTAGGCGGCCAGCACCGCCTCCCGCACCTGGTCGGCGGAGAAGATCGCCTGGCTGTGGTAGTTGGGGACCTCCTCCCCCTCGGGGCTCTCCACGCTCTGGAGGTAGTCCACCTGGTTCCCCCACACCTCCACCGCGTCCACAGTGCGGCCCGGGGCGGAGGAGAAGAACACCGCCTGGATGGGCTCCCCCTGGTAGAGGACCCCCAGGCCGTCGGTCCCGGCGATGGCGGTCTCAATCTTCTGGGCGTAGGTCTGGGCGCTCACCCCCCAGCGGCTCTCCGCCGTCTCCCGGGGGACATAGGCCTGGCAGCAGTTGATATCGGTACACACGTCAGCCTCCGGGTGTGCGTCGGTGGTGTGCACCTGTTTCCGGACGGTGTAGGTGCGGGCGGCGCAGGCCTGGGCCTTCAGGGCCTCCTCCTCAAAGGCGGCGGGCATCTCCGCCGCCACCACCCCGAACAGGTAGTCGGACATGGACAGCTCCGCCACTGTGCCGTCCGCCTGCTGGAGCTTCACCATCCGGCTCTTGTCCCGCTCCCCCGAGGCGGTCTGTACCGCCCGGTGGATGGGGAGGGTGCCGGTGGGCAGCTCCTCCGCCGCCGCCTCGGAGCCGGGGGGCGGTACGGTGAGCAGGGGCAGTAGGAACAGGACCACAGACAGGATGAGCCCCGTCCCAGCCGCCCGCCGGGCGGGGGAGCCTGTCCCGCGGTTTCCAGAGTCCCTTCTTCGATCCCGGTATGCCATCCCTCTGCCCCCTCTCTCCGTGTGCCGGCCGCCGGGCCGCGCTCACAGACAGAATATGCTGCCGGTGGGCGGGGTATGTCCGCCGGAAGCAAAAAGCCTTTGCGATTTCCCGTTGGATACACTATAATGGTGAGAGATGTGATTTCGATATCCAAGGAGGAGGACCATCATGCTGCTGAATGTGCTTGCGGTGGGGGACGTGTGCGGAGAGGGGGGCCAGGATATTCTGGCCCGCCGCCTGAAGGAGCTGAGAGAGGGAGAGGACATCCACTTCACCGTGGTCAACGGGGAGAACGCCTCGGTGGTGGGCATCACCCCCCGGCAGGCCCGGGGCCTCTATGACGCCGGGGCCGACGTGATCACCCTGGGCAACCACACCTGGAACCGCATTCAGATCGCGGATTTTCTGGAGAAGGACCGGTATATCCTCCGCCCGGCCAACTACGCCGGCCGGGTGCCCGGCCGGGGCTTCGGGATCTATGACGGGCCCCGGGGGCTGAAAATCGGGGTGATCAACCTGATGGGCCGCCTGGAGCTCAACGCCAATCTGGACAGCCCCTTCAAGCAGGTCAACCAGATCCTCCGCCGGGAGGATATCCAGCAGTGCGACGTGGTGCTGGTGGATTTCCACGCCGAGGCCACCAGCGAGAAGGGGGCCATGGCCTGGTACCTGGACGGGCGGGTGGAGGCCGTCTGGGGCACCCACACCCACGTGCCCACGGCGGACGGGCAGATTCTCCCCAGGGGGACGGGATTTCTCTCCGACCTGGGCATGACCGGCCCCCGCCTGTCCATCCTGGGGGTGAAGCCGGAGCTCTCTCTGAACCTGTTTCTGGGCGGCCTGCCCAAGCGGTACGAGGAGGCGGAGGGGCCCTGCAAGATCAACGCCTGTAAATTTGTCATCGACACCGAGGCGCATAAGTGCGTGGAGGTGAAGCGGGTGGATCTGTTGGAGTGAGCCGTTTTTTCATTAGGCAGGGAGATTTCTCCGCCCCCCTTTTTTAAATCCTTCCCCCTGGGGGGGAGGTGGCCCCGAAGGGGCTGGATGAGGGGGCAGATTTCGGACACCTTGTAGGGCGCGACGACCTCGGCGCGCCGTTTCGGCGGTTTTTCGCGGGGGATTTCGCCGCCTGCGGGCGGCGACCTACTTTGCCCATGGCGGCAAAGTAGGCAAAACGCCACCGGGGACGGCTCAGGATGAGCGCTTCGCGCTCATATTCGCCTTACCCCGGACCCCTTTTACGGGGGTCCCTCCTGAAAAGTTCAGCAGAAGTTCCGGCGCGCAAAATCTGAGTGGCTGGTCTGAATTCCCGCCGGGCCACTGGGCCCTGGGTATGTAAAAATTGCGGCTGGTGCAGTTCAATCTCTGCGCCTGGCTTTGCCGAGCCAACGCTTTCGGTGCGAATCCTGGCGGGCCGGTCTGGGACCGGCCCCTACGAAGGCGTGAAACCGTTTTCGTAATTCGCCGTAGGGGCGGGTCCCAGACCCGCCCGCTCTCAAGCCTTCCCCCTCAAAGGGGGAAGGTGTCTGGCCGGAGGCCAGACGGATGAGGGTGCTTTCTTGGCGTGCACACCCCCAGCGGGAGGCCCAAGGGCCTCCCCTACCCAAACCAGGAAAATTTGTGGAAAACCTGTAAGGCTCGGACGGGCGACCGCGAGGGTCGCCCCTACAGGGCTGCAAGAACATATGCAAGGCCCGGAAACCCCGGGCGGCCCAGTGTGCCGCCCCTACGGAAATCGGGAAACGTCTCAGGATACGCCATCCCCCTGAGCCGCACTTGAGCCCCACCAGCCTAAAAGGCGCGTTCCCAACCAGTAGGAGCGCCACCTAAAGGTTACCAGAAACTCAGCGGCAGCGGTCATAGACCGGGAGCCAATCCCCTGTCCACCCGCGCCTTTGCGATAACCGCCAAGCCTGCCTAATTGGGGCCCCCGTAAAATGGGGGTCCAGGGGGGGCGTGAATATGGGCACGAAGTGCCCATCTGAACGGCCCCCTGGTGCCTCTTTGGTTTCTTTCTGGGCATCCAGAAAGAAACTCGCCGCCCGCAGGCGGCGAAACTCCACGCGCCCCTCTCGGACGCAAACCCTCCCGGAAAGGAGACAACCCAATGATCAAACTCATTCACGGGGCCGACTTCCACCTGGACAGCCCCTTCTCCGGCCTGGCCCCGGACCAGGCCGCCCAGCGGCGGCGGGAACAGCGGGAGCTTCTCTCCCGCCTGGCCCAGCTTGCCCGGGAGCGGGAGGCCGGCCTGGTGCTCCTCTCCGGCGACCTGCTGGACGGGCGGCAGACCTACCGGGAGACCGTCCAGGCCCTGGCCCAGACCCTGGGGGAGATTCCATGCCCGGTGCTCATTGCCCCGGGCAACCACGACCCCTATACGGCCAAGTCCCTGTATGCCGCCCTGGACTGGCCGGACAACGTCCATATTTTTTCCACAGAGGCCCCGCAGTATGTGGAATTTCCGGCGCTCAAGTGCGCGGTCTGGGGGAGCGCCTTCACCTCCCCCCACCGGGAGGACGACCCCCTGGCGGGCTTCCGGGCCCAGGCGCCGGAGGGGTGGACCAAGCTGGCGGTTCTCCATGGGGAGGTGGAGGGCAAGGGGGATTACGCCCCCATCTCCAAAGCTTCCATCGCCGGAAGTGGCCTGGACTACCTGGC
>PPYE01001676.1_pt1 | contig 11613 bp, 13 predicted proteins | sample 1559881 | NCBI WGS metagenome assembly PPYE01 (sample SAMN08240022, study PRJNA423297) | Human gut metagenome, whole genome shotgun sequencing project.
TCGTAATAGTAGAGTTTGATATGATGGAGTATAAACGCAGATATTGTTCGAGGGCAGTGAAAAAGACACTTAGCATTCCGGAGTGGATGAATGAAGCTGCAATCAAAGCGGGAGTGAATTTCTCACAAGTGTTGCAGGAAGCACTGATGGCAAAATTAAATATTCAATAGTTTGGAGAATAGAATCATATATAAGGCTTAAATATTCCTTAACATTTGCCCTCTGAATTTTATGGGGTTGTTCTTTTTGAGAAAATGCTATATAATAGCTAGGTGTTAACCCCAAAACATTCAGGAAAGGATTATATTTATGAGAATGCATAAGAAGCGAATCGCACGGTATGGAACAGCCCTTATCTGTGCATTCGGTGTCGCACTGTCATCTATGCCGGTGCATGCAGAGGACATTGAGAGCCTTGAGAATAAGACCAGTAATCTGCAGGATCAACTGGACGGGATTAATCAGGATATGGTTGAGATCAGTGACAAGATCGCTGAGACAGAGGCACAGATTGAAGAGTCGAACAATGAAGTGTTCCGACTGGAAGCATCACTTCAGATTTCGCGTAACAATGAAGAAAAACAATATGATAATATGAAGTCCCGTATTAAGTACATGTATGAGAATGGTTCGGAGACTATGATTTCTATGCTGTTCAGCGCAGACAGCATGGCAGATTTTCTAAATAAGGCAGATTTTGTTCAGAATGTCACCGAGTATGACAGAGATATGCTGGAGAATTTGGTAGAAGTACGTGAAGGTATCGAGACACAGGAAGATGATCTGAAGAAGCAGCAGCAGGAACTGGCAGATCTGAAGGAACAGCTGAACAGCGAACAGGCTGAACTGCAGGCGAAGGCTGATGCCACATCGACAGATCTTGCTACATTTAATGCACAGCTTCAGGCAGCACGTGATGCTAAGGCAAAAGAAGAGGAAGCAGCAGAAGCAGCGTCTACCGCTACTTCTTCAAAGAATAACAGTTCATCAGGAAATACGAATTCCGGAAGCAATAGTTCATCTAATAGCAATTCCGGTAATAACAGTTCCAACAGTAATTCTGGAAGCAATTCCGGAACTAATCATGGTAACTATGTGATCCCATCAGGTGGCTTGACCCCGTCTAAGGGACGTATCTGGTTTAACGGACATTCTGAGACCTATTATTCACAGAAAGTACTTCCAGGTGGTGGACTGGCGATTCCTGGACGCCATATTGCGAGCGATGGTACGATTCGCGACAAGGATAATTACATCGTAGTTGCAAGTGATGATTATCCGAAAGGCACGGTTGTTCAGACTTCATTAGGAGCCGGCAAGGTGTATGATACCGGAAGTGGAAAAGGTAATATTGACCTGTATACTGATTGGTAAGATCAGACACAGCGCCCTGTTTTCGGACAGGGCGTATCTTTTATTGTAAAATACTGGTATGATAGATATGAAGGAAATTATTGACAAAGGATTCTGAGGGAGTGGGTCAGGGTGAAGAAGAATAAATATGAAATAGATATGTGCAATGGCACGATTATGGATAAGTTAATCTCTTTCTCGGTACCGCTTATGGTGTCGGGAATTTTGCAGTTACTGTTTAATGCAGTAGATATTATCGTGGTAGGAAGGTTCAGTGGAAGTTGGGCATTGGCGGCGGTTGGTTCTACAACGGCGCTGATCAATGTATTTACGAATCTGTTTATAGGCGTGTCGCTGGGAGCCAATGTACTTGCGGCCAGATTTTATGCTGCCGGAAGAGACCAGGAGATGTCTGAGACAGTGCATACAGCGATCACATTTGCGCTGATCAGTGGTGTTGTAATGGCTTTCGTGGGATTAATCTGTTCCAGATATGCACTGGAGATCATGGGAACGCCGGATGATGTCATTGAGCAGGCAGCATTATATATGAAGATATATTTTATGGGGATGCCATTTTTTATGTTGTACAATTATGGTGCGGCGATACTGAGAGCGGTAGGAGATACAAAGCGTCCATTGATGTTTCTTATTATATCCGGAGTGATCAATGCAATACTGAACCTGATCCTGGTTATTGCATTTCATCTGGATGTGGCGGGAGTGGCGATTGCTACAGCCATTTCCCAGATGATTTCCTGTATTTTAATCCTGCGCTGTCTGTACAAGACGGAGAGCAGTTATCAGCTTAGATTTTCTAAATTGACGATCAGAGGTGTGTATTTGAAGCAGATCTTTCAGGTGGGCATTCCGGCCGGCATCCAGAGTATGGTCATCAATCTGTCCAATGCGCTGCTACAGTCATCAGTAAATTCATTTGGCTCTGTAGCAATGGCGGGCTATACAGCTGCAAATAATATTCTTGGCTTCTTATATATGTCTGCTAATGCAGTGACACAGGCATGTATGAGTTTTACCAGTCAGAATTATGGTGCGGGAAAGCCGAAGCGGATGGATCGTGTATTGATTGACTGTATGATATTGTCCTGCGGGATACTGTTAGTATTAGGAACATGTGCATATATGTTTGGTCCGGAGATTCTGCGGATCTACACATCAGAGGCAGATGTAATAAAAAATGGCATGGCAATATTCTCATGTACCACAATTACATATTTCCTGTGCGGAATTATGGATCTGTTTCCGGGAGCACTGCGTGGAATGGGATATTCAACAGTACCGATGATATTGTCGGTGCTTGGTACAGTTGGAACCAGAATCGTGTGGATCTTTATGATCTTTCCATCACACAGAGCATTGGATTTACTGTTCATTTCTTATCCGGCATCCTGGTTTATCACAATTGTTGTGCAGGTGATCTGCTACTGGTTTGTACGTGAGAAAGTGAAAATGAAATTTGCAGCACATGCATGAGAAAGGAGAACGGTATGAATATATTTGAGATCATAGGACCGGTGATGGTTGGACCGTCCAGTTCACATACGGCCGGTGCAGCGCGTATTGGATTTGTGGCGCGTAATCTTCTGGGAGAAGAAGTAAAAGAAGCGGAGATACTGTTATATGGATCGTTTTTGGCTACCGGAAGAGGACATGGTACAGACCGTGCACTGATAGGCGGTCTGATGGGGATGAAGCCAGATGATTACCGAATCCCGAATAGTATAGAGATTGCAAAAGAGCGGGGAATCAAACTGAGCTTTGGAGAGGCAATCCTAAAAGAAGGACATCCGAATTCCGCACTTCTTCGCCTGAAAGGAGAATCCGGTAAGAAGCTGGAGATTATCGGAGAGTCTCTTGGAGGTGGAAGAATCAATATCGCACAGATTGATGGTATCGAGACGAATTTCTCAGGAGAGAATCCGACGCTGATCGTACACAATCTGGATCAGCCGGGGCATGTATCAGAAGTGACGGCGATGCTTGCGCACAAGTCGGTCAATATTGCTACGATGCAGCTATACCGCTCTGGCAAAGGCGGACGGGCAGTCATGGTAGTGGAATGTGATCAGGAGATTCCGAAAGAAGGCATCCGATGGCTGGAGAGAGTAGAAGGCATCCTGAAAGTAACTTATCTGAAGAAAGCGGAGGACGAGTAAATGACAGAATATCACAGTATCAGAGAATTGCTGGAGATATGTGAATGTGGAAATAAAAAGATCTGGGAAGCTGTAATGGAACAGGAAGCGGCTGAAAGCGGATTGACGGAAGAACAGGTATTTCAGAAGATGGAGTGCATGTATGAAGCAATGCGTCTGGCAGATGAGAATTATGATGCAGAATTGAGATCCGGCAGTGGCGCAGCTGGCGGAGACGGTGAGAAGATGCGTGCGTATAATGCCGGCGGAAAGAATCTCTGTAGTCCGTATACCAGCCTGGCGATGGAAAAGGCACTTAAGATGGCAGAGTCCAATGCCTGTATGAAGCGGATCGTGGCAGCACCGACAGCGGGATCCTGTGGAGTGATTCCTGCGGTAGTGCTTAGCTATGAGGACAGTGAGCATGCATCGAAAGAAGAGATCGTGCAGGCGCTCTTTGTGACAGCGGGTATCGGGAAAGTAATCGCAGAGAATGCATCGATTGCGGGAGCGTCTGGCGGTTGCCAGGCGGAGATTGGATCGGCGAGTGCCATGGCAGCGGGAGCGCTGGCTTATCTGCAGGGCGGCGATAATGAGCAGATTATACAGGCGGCGACCTTTTCTCTGAAGAATATGCTGGGACTCGCCTGTGATCCGGTAGGAGGACTGGTAGAAGTGCCTTGTATCAAACGGAATGTCGCAGGTGTGATGAATGCAGTCGCAGGAGCACAGCTTGCAATGGCTGGTATCCGCAGCGCGATTACACCAGATGATACGATCGACAGTATGCGGCGGATTGGCAATGATCTTCCGGTTTGTCTGAAGGAGACCAGTACAGGAGGACTTGCGGTAACGGAGTCAGCGAAAAGAATTATAGAAAAGATAGGGAAAAAAGATTCATAGAGAAATGAAAAGAAGACAACTGATAACGCAAAAGTTATCAGTTGTCTTCTTTAATGTGCTTCTTCAGTGCTGCGAAACTCTCGGCGCTGATCACATGCTCAATGCGGCAGGCATCTTCAGCGGCAACTTCGGCATCGACGCCAAGCTTGGTCAGCCATGCGGAAATGACCTGATGACGTTCATAGACGCGTTCTGCAACTTCTTTACCTTCAGGAGTAAGTGTAATATATCCTTCCGGTGATACGACGATGTGACCACTCTGGCGGAGCTTTTTCATAGCAACACTTATGCTTGATTTCTTGAAATCCAGTTCGGTAGCAATATCTACGGAGCGGACAACCGGACACCGTTCGCTAAGCACCAGAATGGTTTCAAGATAATTTTCAGCGGATTCATTCTTAATCATTTATCATACCTCGTTTGCTAGTATCGTGTGTTCTTATTAATATACCATATTTAAATGAAAAGGGCAAATATGTAGAAAAAATCCAATTAAAAATGAGATATTTTGTCAGTTAGTCAAAACTAAGAAATATACTTGACATCTAATATTCGTTAGTGTATACTAACGATGAAAATCATAGATGATAAGAAATATCATCTTTAATCTAACACATTAAGAAAAGAGGTCGATTATGATGCCACTTACTATGGCAAATGTAGGTGAACCAGTAACAATTAAGAGGATTGGCGGCAAAGAAGAGACCAGGAAGTTTCTGGAAAGTCTGGGCTTCACGGTTGGTGGAACTGTCACAGTAGTATCAGATGTTCAGGGAAGCGTTATTGTTAATGTGAGAGATTCCAGAGTTGCGGTCGGTAGAGATATTGCAATGAAGGTTATGGTTTAAGGAAGGTAAGAAAGGAAGAAGGAAATGAAGACTTTAAAAAATGTAGCCTGTGGTCAGACAGTAAAAGTAACCAAACTGACAGGTGACGGTCCGGTTAAGAGAAGAATCATGGACATGGGAATCACCAAAGGTGTAGATGTATTTGTAAGAAAAGTAGCACCTCTGGGAGACCCGATCGAAGTCACTGTTCGTGGATACGAGCTTTCCATCAGAAAAGCAGATGCTGAAATGATCTGTGTAGATTAATTTTTTGCCCAATAGTTAGTAAGAACTTACTTTGGGAAGAAATGACAAACTAATAGGAAAAGGAGAAATGAAATGTCAGTAAAAATTGCACTTGCGGGTAATCCGAATAGTGGTAAGACAACATTGTTTAACGCACTGACAGGTTCCAATCAGTTTGTAGGAAACTGGCCTGGCGTTACAGTAGAGAAAAAAGAGGGTAAATTAAAAGGACACAAAGACGTTGTGATCATGGACCTTCCGGGTATCTATTCCCTGTCTCCATACACGTTGGAGGAAGTGGTTGCCAGAAATTACCTGATCGGCGAGAGACCGGATGCGATCATCAATATCGTAGACGGAACCAATATCGAGCGTAACCTGTATCTGACCACACAGATTATGGAACTTGGTATTCCGGTGATCATGGCAGTTAACATGGCTGACCTTCTGGAAAAAAATGGTGATAAGATTCACTTGAATAAGCTATCTGAAAAGCTTGGTTGTGAAGTGGTATCTATTTCCGCACTGAAGGGAACCGGAATCAAAGAAGCAGCAGAAAAGGCTGTGAAGCTTGCTAATGCTAAGAAAGTGATCGAACCGGGTCATGAATTCTGTGCAAAGGCAGAGGAAATCATCAGTGCAGTAGAAAATCGTCTGACTGGTATTGTTCCGGCAGAACAGGAAAGATTCTTTGCTATCAAACTTCTTGAGAAGGACGATAAGATTGCATCGCAGATGAAGAGCGCACCGGATGTATCTGCTGAGATCAAAGAGATGGAAGATGCATTTGATGATGATACAGAGAGTATCATTACCAATGAAAGATATGTATATATCTCTTCTATCATTGGTGATTGCGTAACTAAGAACAGGACAAAGGAAATGTCAACATCTGATAAGATTGACCGTATCGTAACCAACAGATGGTTAGCACTTCCGATCTTTGCAGTCATCATGTGGGTTGTTTATTATGTATCTGTAACAACTGTAGGTGCTATCCTGACAGACTGGACCAATGATACACTGTTTGGAGAATGGATCATTCCAGCGGCACAGTCTTTCTTTGAAGGAATCGGCTGCGCAGACTGGTTAACAGGACTGATTGTTGATGGTATTATCTCCGGTGTAGGTGCCGTACTTGGATTCGTACCACAGATGCTGGTACTGTTCTTCTTCCTGGCAATCCTGGAGTCCTGCGGATATATGGCTCGTGTAGCATTTATCATGGACCGTATCTTCCGTAAATTCGGACTGTCCGGCAAATCATTTATCCCGATGCTGATCGGAACCGGTTGTGGTGTACCTGGAGTTATGGCTTCCCGTACGATTGAGAATGACCGTGACCGTAAGATGACGATCATGACTACAACATTTATCCCTTGTGGAGCGAAGCTTCCTATCATTGCCCTGATCGCAGGAGCAATCTTCAATGGAGCTTCATGGGTAGCACCGAGTGCTTACTTTGTAGGTATTGCAGCTATCATCTGTTCAGGTATTATCCTGAAGAAGACTAAGATGTTCGCAGGAGATCCGGCACCATTCGTTATGGAGCTGCCTGCATACCATATGCCGACCGCTGGAAATGTACTGAGAAGTATGTGGGAGCGTGGATGGTCATTCATCAAAAAAGCTGGTACAATTATTACATTATCAACAATCGTTGTTTGGTTCCTGCTGAACTTCGGTTGGGTAAACGGACACTTTGGAATGCTGAACTTCGACGGACTTGAAGGAGCAGCAATGGAAGCAGCTCAGGCTGAGTGTATCCTTGCTAAGATCGGTAACCTGATCGCCTGGATCTTTACACCGCTGGGATGGGGCAACTGGAAGATGGCTGTTGCAGCTATCACAGGACTTGTAGCAAAAGAGAACGTAGTAGGAACATTCGGACAGCTGTTTGGTTTTGCAGAAGTAGCAGAAGATGGTACAGAGATCTGGGGACAGCTCGCAGGAAGCATGACTGTAGCAGCAGGCTACTCATTCCTGGTATTTAACCTCCTGTGTGCACCTTGCTTCGCAGCAATGGGAGCTATCAAGAGAGAGATGAACAATGCAAAATGGTTCTGGTTCGCGATTGGATATCAGTGCGGTCTTGCATACATTGTTTCACTTTGCATTTACCAGATTGGTACACTTGCTATGGGCGGTGGATTCGGAATTGGAACAATCGTGGCATTCATTCTGATCCTTGGATTTGTTTATCTTCTGTTCAGACCATACAAAGAAAGTAAGACATTAAATGTAAATGTAAGAAGCGTGGCAGGCGCTAAATAATTCTCCTGCCTGTTAAGGGAGGAATTGTCATGGGAACAATTGTGGTATTGGCGGTTTTGCTTGTAGTCGTATATTTCGCAGCAAGAAGTGTAATACGTGATAAAAAGAATGGGAAATGCAGCGGCGGCTGTGCAGGATGCAGTGGTTGCGCAGGCAGCTGTCCATCCGAACATACGACATCAGTGAACCAGACAAAGAAGAAATAAGAGGTCTTAAGATGGATAAACAAAAAGAAATGATCATTGCAAGGCTCAGGGAAAAAGGATGCCGTATCACAAAGCAGCGACTGGAACTTCTGGATGTTATACTTAATAATCAGTGCTCCAGCTGCAAGGAGATCCATTATCTTGCCTCTAAGGTAGACAGTGGGATTGGAATTGCAACCGTATATCGGATGGTCAATGAACTGGAAGATATCGGCGTGATCAGTCGTAAGATTGTGTATGACCGGGCAATGGCAGTATAACAGTAAGACAAACATATAAGAACATACAAAGGGGCTGTCGGGAAATAGATAGTTCCAAAGGAGGGAGGGTATGACTCGTTATGAGTGCTTCGGAAGGCACTGTAATCGTAAGATCGATCAACGGCAGTGCGTTCTCGGTTACCTGACAGTGTACCGAATATTCCTGATTGGTATTGCGGTAGTAATCTGCTTTGACAGAACTTTCATTCTTTAAATCATATTTCTTTTCTTTCAGATATTCATTAACATCTTTCTGAATATCCTGTGAAATGTTGTTTTTAAAATAATCAATCGTAGAGGAACCGTCTTCTGTCAGATGATACAGGGTACGGTTATGTGTGGACTCGTCCCGAATCAGTCCGGCATCCATCAGTTCCGACAGAGCCTGCTGCAGCTTAAAGTAAGTAGTATAGCCTTTGTCCAGCACGAATTCTGATATCTGCGATGTGGACAGTGGGAAATCTACACGATCCAGCATATATAATACGATTAGCTTATACAGTGTAAGTGGTTGTGCCATTGGTATAACTCCTTCCCTGCCAGATGTTCTGGGTTTTTAGATAGGCGTTCAGCCGATTTAGCGTGTCGCGCTTACGCGTAGTCCATTGTGGCTCGATCAAGAGCCTAGATGGACCGTCGCCGGTTAACCGGTGGATCACAATGTCCGGTCTCAGATGGCTGATACAGTCACCTAAGAGTGCCAGATATTCATCCATAGTCATAACCGGAAATGGATGCTCGCGGTAATAATCCGCAAGATCCGTGCCCTCCAGTATGTGGAGGAGCTGTAATTTGATGCCCTGGATATCCAGGGTGTTCAGATATTGAACAGTGGCAAGCATCTGTTCAAAGGATTCGCCCGGAAGTCCGAGGATTACATGGACGATAACAGAGATTCCAATTCTGCGCAGATTCTCTACGGCTTCCAGAAATACCGAAAGCTCGTATCCCCGCCTGATGAAGGTAGCAGAATCCGGATGGATGGTCTGTAATCCAAGTTCGACCCAGATGGGTTTGATCTGAGACAGTTCTTGTAACAGTTCTAATACTTCCGGTCCGAGGCAGTCTGGTCTGGTAGCAATGGATAAGATCTCTACATCTGGCGCATTGATTGCTTCAGTAAAAACCTGACACAGTCGTTCGATAGGCGCGTAGGTGTTCGTAAATGCCTGAAAATAGGCAATGTATCCATCTGCGTGGAATTTGTTCCGGATGATTTCTTTACCCTGAATAAGCTGTTCGGTGACAGACAACGAACGGTCGGCTGCAAAGTCACCGGAACCTTTGGCACTGCAGAAGATGCAGCCGCGTGTCCCCAGCGTACCGTCTCTGGTAGGACAGGTCATGCCGGCATCCAGTGCGATCTTATAGAGCTTGTGCCCGTAAGTCTGTTTCAGGTAGTAATCCAGAGAATAAAAGCGTTTTTCGCCCCAGCGGACTGGCTGGGGCGTTCTGTTTTCTTTCTGCATATTATATCAGCTCTTTGACAGCTTTGCTCACGACATCGGCAATGATAGGATCCAGTGCATCCGGTACGATGTGTGTCTCAGTCAGTTCGTCGTCCGGTACCAGACTTGCGATTGCTTCCGCGCAGGCAAGCTTCATTTCTTCTGTGATCTTAGTAGCATGTCCTTCCAGTGCACCACGGAAAATGCCAGGAAATGCCATAACGTTGTTAATCTGGTTCGGGAAATCGCTGCGTCCCGTACCAACAACTTTGGCTCCGGCTTCTTTTGCAAGATCCGGCATGATCTCCGGAACAGGATTCGCCATGGCAAAGAGGATAGCGTCGTGGTTCATAGAAGCTACCATTTCTTTAGTGACAATATTTGGAGCAGATACACCGACAAAAATGTCAGCACCTTTTAATGCGTCGGCAAGAGTTCCCTGTCTGCCTTCCAGATTGGTTACTTTTACCATTTCCTTCTGCATCCAGTTCAGATTCGGTGAGGATTCATTTAACATACCGTTGATGTCACACATGGTGACATACTTGAAACCATAACGGAGCAGAAGCTTAGTAATGGCAACTCCGGCAGAACCGGCACCATTTACAACGACCTGTGCAGTCTCTTTGTCTTTGCCTGCAACTTTCATAGCGTTAATAATGCCTGCGAGGACGATGATGGCAGTACCGTGCTGATCATCGTGGAATACCGGAATATCCAGGAGTTCCTTCAGTCGTTCCTCAATTTCAAAACAGCGTGGAGCACTGATATCTTCCAGGTTGATGCCACCAAATGCAGGTGCGATATTTACTACAGTACGGATGATTTCTTCTGTATCCTGTGTGTCCAGACAGATTGGTACAGCATTAATACCACCAAGTTCTTTGAAGAGGACAGCCTTGCCTTCCATAACAGGCATACCTGCCAGAGCACCAATGTTACCGAGTCCCAGTACGGCACTTCCGTCAGAGACAACGGCAATTGTATTTGCTTTCATTGTATAGGTGTAGGCTGCCGTTGGATCCTTGGCAATAACCTTACAAGGTTCTGCTACACCTGGAGTATATGCGATAGCCAGATCTTCTCTTGTTCTGACGTGAGATTTGGCAGTGGTTTCAATCTTACCATTCCATTTCTTGTGCATCTGTAATGCAAGTTCATTTGCTGTCATATTGATTCACCTTTTCTTTATCTTCGTTAATGTTAGAATACAATGTCTTCGGAGTGTTCCGACGACATTAAATATCATAACATCCTTAACAGTTCAAGTCAAATTGGAAGAGCCATCAGAATGGACAAAAAAGGTTTGCAAAAATATCAGAATCGTGTATAATAAGATACATAAATTCAACAGCCAGTTCGGCTGCATTCCCTATGCTAATGAGTGTGAATTAAAATTGAAGATTAATGAAGATTAATAACAGTGGTTAATAAGTTAATAATCAGAAAAGAACTCAGAAAGGAAACGAAGATTATATGATGAGAGAAAAGTATGAATCGCTTCCTCTGGCTACATTAAAAGAGCTTGCCAAAGCACGTGATATATCCGGTATATCAGGCATGAAGAAGGCACAGCTTATAGAACGTATGCTGGAAGAAGATATTCGCGATAAAGAGCGTTCTGCTAATACCGGAGACCGGGACAAGCAGGAGATTCACGATATAGATAAGTTGGACAGCGGTGAGACGGCCAGCGGTATTCTGGAAGTAATGACGGAAGGCTTTGGATTCATCCGTTGTGAAAATTATCTGCCGGGAGAGAATGATGTATATGTATCGCCTTCACAGATCCGCAGATTTAATCTGAAGACGGGAGATATTCTGGAAGGTAATACGAGAATTAAGACACAGCAGGAGAAATTCAGTGCATTGTTGTATTTGTCTAAAGTTAACGGTATTCATCCTGCAATTGCTGCCAAGAGACCAAATTTTGAAGATCT
>PPYE01107970.1_pt1 | contig 11611 bp, 8 predicted proteins | sample 1559881 | NCBI WGS metagenome assembly PPYE01 (sample SAMN08240022, study PRJNA423297) | Human gut metagenome, whole genome shotgun sequencing project.
CTGGACGTGACCATTCAGGCCCAGATCCTCGAGCTGCTGAAGGAGATGCGGGTCAAGTACAATCTGACCATCATCCTCATCACCCACGACCTCGGCGTCGTGGCCAACATCGCCGACCGGGTGGCCGTCATGTACGCAGGCGACATCGTGGAGATCGGCACCTCCGACGAGATCTACTATGACCCCCGCCACCCCTATACATGGGCGCTGCTGTCCAGTATGCCCCAGATGGGCGTGAAGGGCGAAGACCTGTTCAACATTCAGGGCACGCCCCCGAACCTCTTTACGGAGATCCGCGGCGACGCCTTCGCGCCCCGCAACCCGCTGGCCCTGAAGATCGACTTCGTCAAGCGTCCCCCCTACTTCGACGTCAGCGCGACCCACCGGGCCAAGACGTGGCTGCTCGACCCCCGCGCACCCAAGATAGAGCCGCCCGCCGCTGTGCGGATGCTGCAAGAGGAGGGCAAGTAACATGGCAGACGAACGCGAAGTATTGCTCGAGGTGAAAGACCTCGAGGTGACTTACGGCTCCGGCCGCAAAGCCTACAAGGCCGTCAAGAACGCAAACTTTACCATCTATAAGGGCGAGACCTTCGGTCTGGTGGGCGAGTCCGGCTCGGGCAAGACCACCATCGGCCGGGCCATCATGCGCATCCTGCCCACCTCCGGCGGTCAGGTGCTCTACAAGGGCCAGCAGATCAACGGCAAAATTTCCCACGCGCTGGACAGGCAGGTCATCAAGGAGATGCAGATGATCTTCCAAGACCCCCAATCCTCCCTGAACGAGCGCGCCAAGGTGAGCTACATCGTGGGCGAGGGCCTGATGAACGTCCGGCCCGACCTCTCCGCCGCCGAGCGGGACGAAAAAGTCCGGCAGGCGCTGCTGGATGTGGGCCTGCTGCCGGAGTTCGCCTCCCGTTTCCCCCACGAGTTCTCAGGCGGCCAGCGGCAGCGCATCGGCATCGCCCGCGCCCTCATCGTGGAGCCGGAGTTCATCATCGCCGACGAGCCGATCTCGGCGCTGGATATGTCCATCCGCGCACAGGTGCTCAACCTGCTGCGCCACCTGCAAAAAGAGCGCGGCATCACCTACCTCTTCATCGCCCACGACCTCTCGGTCATGCGGTACATCTCCGACCGCATCGCCGTCATCCACAAGGGCGACATCGTGGAGCTGGCCGATGCCGAAGAGCTGGTGACGCACGCCATCCACCCCTACACCCGAAGCCTGCTGTCGGCCATCCCGATGCCCAGCCCCCGCCGCGAGCGGCAGAAAAAGCTGCTGGTCTACGACCCCGCCATCCACGACTACTCCGCCGAGGCTCCCCAGTGGCGGGAGCTGCGGCCCCGTCACTGGGTGCTCTGCAGTGCCGCCGAGGCCGAGGCATGGTGCCGCGAATTGTAAACTTTTTCTTGCGTTTTCCTCATTGTTCTTCCCCTGTTTATTGACTTTTGTCCCCCGCTCTACTACAATAGCAGGAGTGGCATTGGAACAAAACAGAAGACCCGCCCCTTCCGGGGCCTACAAACATAAAGGAATGAGGAATTGATGATGACGCAGGATCCCATTTACGCATCTCAGGCTCGGCCTTGGCTCAAATATTACGACCAGAAGTACATTGAGCAGACCCTTCCCACCGTCTCGGCATTCGAATATGTCTGCCAGCGGAACAAAAACCATCTGAACGACACCGCGCTGGATTACTACGGCCGGAAGTTCACCTATGCTGACCTCATCGTCAACGTCAAGAAGACTGCCGCCGCCCTGCGGGGCGTCGGCGTCCAGAAGGGCGACATCATAACGGTGGTGAGCGTTATGACCCCCGAGGTCATCGCCCTGTTCTATGCAGCAGACATGATCGGCGCTACCCTGAACCTCGTAGACCCCCGCTACAGCGTCGAGGGCATCCACGAGTACATCGAGGAGGTGGACTCCCATCTTCTGGTCTGCCTGAACGTCGTGTACGAGCGCTGCCGTCAGGCCGCCAAGCGCACCAACGTGGAAAAGGTCATCGTCCTCTCTCCGGCCGACTCCCTGCCCCCGGTGATGGCGGTGGGCTATAGACTGACCACCCCCGACAAGAACAAGTACGCCTCCAACGCCATCCGCTGGAAGCAGTTCATCGCAAACGGCAAGAACCAGAGCACCGCTGCCGAGCCTTACGACCCCGACCATGCCTGTGTCGTGGTCCACACCGGCGGCACCACCGGCTCTCCCAAGGGCGTCATGCTCACCGACAACAGCTTCAACGCCATCGCGCAGCAGTTCCGCGCCTACGATAAGCTGTTCCACCGGGGCCAGAAGCTCATGAATATCATGCCCCCCTTCATTGCCTACGGCTACGCCTGCGGCGTCCATCTGCCGCTGGTGCTGGGCTTCACGGTCATCATCATCCCCAACCTCGACCCGGCCAAGCTGGGCAGTCTGGTGCTCAAGTACAAGCCTGAGCATATGTTCGGCGTGCCCGCCCACTACCAGCAGCTGGCCGCTGACCCCAAGCTGCGGGATAAGGACCTCTCCTTCATCCTCAACTACGCCGCCGGCGGCGACGCCATCGCCCGGGGCGCAGAGCAGACCGTCAACGACTTCCTCGCCGCCCATGGCGTCCGCTACCCGATCGCCAAGGGCTACGGCATGACCGAGGTGGCCTCCGCTGCCACCGTCGCCGCCGGCACGAACAACAAGCTGGGCAGCGTCGGCATCCCGATGGTCAACACCCTCGTCGCCGCCTTCGAGCCGGGCACGGACAAGGAGCTTCCCATCGGCGAGCGGGGCGAGCTGTGCATCTCCGGCCCCACCACCATGAAGGGCTACTACAACAAGCCCGACGAGACGGACATGATCCTCCGCCGCCACCCCGATGGCCGCATCTGGGTGCACACCGGCGACATCGGCTATCTGGATGAGGACGGCTTCGTCTTCCTCGACTCCCGCATCAAGCGCCTCATCATCCGCCACGACGGCTTCAAGGTCTTCCCCTCTATGATCGAAAATGTCATCAGCCGCCACCCGGCTGTCCATCAGTGCTCTGTGGTGGGCTGCGCCGACAAGGATCATGTGCAGGGCCGTCTGCCCTTCGTCTACGTCGTGCTCAAGCCTGACACCACGGCCAAGAAAAAGCAGGTGGTGCGGGAGCTGGAGCGGATGTGCGCCGAGGAGCTGCCCGAATATGTCCAGCCCGTGGCCTACAAGTTCATCCCTGAGATGCCGATGACCCCTGTGGGCAAGATCGATTACCGTCAGCTCGAGGCCGACATTTCTCCCCGCGACTATTGATCTCACGAAAGGATTTTTCTGCCATGAACAAGCGTTTTGCAAGTCTGGCCGTCTCCGCCCTGCTGCTGGTGTCGATGTTCAGCGTCCCCGCACTGGCTGAGGGCGCTGACGCAGCCGCCGATACCGCTGCCGCCAGCGATGACCACGTTATCGTTACCCTGAATCCGGAAGCTGCCCTGCAGCCCGAGACCCCGGCAGACGCCGAGGCCTCTGCCACCGAGACGGCCAAGGCCGACCCGGACCCCTCTGCCGCCGAAGCTGCGGTCTCTGAAGAAAAAGAGGATAAGCAGCTCACCTACGTCGCACTGGGCGACAGCATCTGCGCCGGCGTCGGTCTGGCCGATGTCCAGTACAGCGCACGCGCTGGCTACAGCGTCGATATGGCCCCCAACTTCAAAGGCTACTCCCCCGACTGCTACGTCGGCAAGGTGGCGGAGACGCTCGGCCTCGACCGTGACCACGCCATCAACCTCGGTCTGCCGGCCCTGACGGCCCCCGACCTCGCGGATATGATCCAGTATGGCAAGATGCCGCAGATGAATATGGCCTCCGGCTGCGAGTACAACTACCCGGAGTTTCAGGATTACATCCGCAAGGCCGACGTCATCTCGGTCCAGATCGGCTCCAACGACGCCTTCGTCCCCTGCATCGTGGGTCTGGGCAACGCCACCAACTGGAAGAGCGAAAAGCTGGCCGCCACCATTCTGGCCGGTGATCTGCGCAGCGAAGGCTCCGGTTCCACCATGTCCACCATCTACCGCAGCATCAAGGACATGAAGCTGACCAAGGCAGAGACGGACGCCACATGGAACCTCTTCTTCTCCGGCATGAGCAAGATCTGTGACGAGACTTACCCCAAGACCTCCGCCGCCCTCATCTCCATCGTGCAGGAGATCCGCAAGCTGAACCCGGACGCGCAGATCATTCTCATCGGCTACACCAACCCTGTGCCCCTCATCCCCTGCTGGCGCAGCTACTTCAGCAAGCTGAACAAGTTTGAGAAGCAGATCGCAAAGACTTACGACCTGACCTATGTGGCCATCCCCAACACCGAGACCACCCTTGACGTGCATCCCACCATCAAGGGCCATGCCTACATTGCAAACAAGCTCGTGAACGCCATCGAGAATCCGTAACGACCGATAACGCAAAGCCCCCGCTTCCAGCCGGAAGCGGGGGCTTTTTTGGTGCACAGAGGGATTATGCAGCCAGAGCTTTTTTGATATTTTCGAGGACGGTGTCGCTGTCCTCGCAGCAGACCATGACCACCTCGCCGGTGGGGACGGTCACGACCCGGGCTGCGCAGGCGATCTCGTACTGGTCCTCCAGATACCGCTCCATCGCCTTCTGCTGGCTCTGGACGTAGGCATCCATCGCATCGACGACGTCCTGCGTCCTGCCCTCTGCGGGCTTGACGATGGCCACGCCGTAGACGCTGACCATCATGCCGGAGACGGAGGCGGCAAAGTCATCGTACATACCGTCCTCGAGGCCCAGCAGGGGCATCATCATGTTGGCCACCTCATCGGAGAGCTGGTCAGCCTCGTATTCGGCGCTGTAGCCGTACTGGGCGGTGAACTTGCCGTCTTCTCCCTTGGTGAAGATCATCAGATAATCGTTGTCCTCGTCACTGCGGGCGTCGTGGAGGATCTGGGTATAGTCCTTCTTTGCGGCCGCAGAAGAGCTGCCGGACGTGCCGCAGCCCACCAGAGCCAGCATCAGGATACCGGCCATCAGACAAGCAATGATACGTTTCATATTCAGTTTTATCCTTTCGTTCGCAGGGTGGAATTTTTCGGTACACAGCGATAGTATTTGATGTTTCAGCGCTGCTATTCGATAAACGTCCCACAGCGGGCGAAAATTGCACCGCAGATGTAACAGTTCTGTGAACTCAGAGCATCATGGCCTCAAGGTCGCCGTGGTTCACAGGCGTCGAGAGGATGATCTGGCTGCTGGTCGTTCCCAGTTTCTGGAACTGCAGGATCAGGTGCTCCAGCTGGGGCATACTGCCGCAGCTCACCTTGATGAGGAAGGTGTAAGCGCCCGTGACGTGGTAGCACTGCAGCACCTCCTTGCTGTTCTGCATCAGCTCCACCAGCTCGTCGCGCTGGGACGGAGCCACCGACAGGCTGATGAGGGCGTCCACATAGACCCGGTCGGCGGGGCGGTTGAGCATCACGGTGTAGCCGCTGATGATGCCGTCTGTTTCCAGCTTATGGATGCGGCTGGAGACGGCGGGGCTGGTCAGTGCCACCTTTTCGGCGATCTCCTTCACCGGCATACGGGCATTCTTTGCGAGGAGGGCGAGAATCTTGCGGTCCAAATCGTCCATGGGAAAAGTACTCCTTTTGAAATATGTTACATTATCCAAAATTTTTCGAAAGTAAAGTTTTATTGTTGTAGCAATAGCACAACCCGCGCAAAAGTCAGTTTTCGTTTTGCCGTCTTTAATTATATAAAGTTTTGGTCAAAAAGTAAAGTGTTAAATTAAAGCAAAACCAAAATTTTGCATTTGACAAGAAAATAAATTCGGGTATAATACATACTGCAAGGCAACGCCTCAGAGTTTCCGCTGTGCCGCCGGTCTTCCGGTGTTCGGGCACGACACGCTGCCGTTCGATTATGCGATTCACCACTTTATATACTTTCCCACCCCTCTATACACAAAAACCCGCTGCCAGGCGGGTTTTTGTGTTTTATGAGAAGCAACCTCTCAGTCTCGCTTCGCTCGACAGCTCCCCTACCGAGGGGAGCCTCTGGCGAAAAGGACAAGCTTTCCGGAATGCCAAGGCCTCTCCTCGATAGGAGAGGTGGCATTGCGAAGCAATGACGGAGAGGTTATCTTTTTCTCATACCAAAGGCCCCCACCCGGCGCTGCCGGGTGGGGGCCTTTGGCGATTGATACCTGAAAAAGAAGAGGATGGCTTTTCGTTACTCCTCGGTGCGGTTTTTCTTGAGCAGGCTCAGGATGACCGCGCCCACGACGCTGCCGATGGCCAGAGCCACACAGTACATCACCGCATGGTCCACCACCGGGAAGACGAAGATGCCGCCATGAGGAGCGCGGAGGGCGCAGCCGAAGGTCATGGACAGGGCACCGGAGAGGGCTGCACCGATGACGCAGCTGGGCAGGACGCGCAGCGGGTCGGCAGCGGCGTAGGGGATCGCACCCTCCGTGACGAAGCAGAGGCCCATGACGTAGTTCACGATGCCGTTGCGGCGCTCATCGGCCGTCCACTTCTTGGGGCAGAAGGTAGTGGAGAGGGCAATGGCGATGGGAGGCACCATGCCGCCCACCATAACAGCGGCCATGACCTCATAGTTGCCGGAGGCGAGGGCTGCGGTGCCGAAGACATAAGCCGCCTTGTTGAAGGGGCCGCCCATGTCGATGCTCATCATACCGGCCACGATCGCACCCAGCAGGACCTTGGAGGTGCCGCCCATGGCGTTCAGCCAGTTGGTCACAGCGGTGTTGATCATGCCCATGACGGGGTTGATGCCGCACATGACCGCGCCCACGATGAGGATACCGCCCAGCGGGTAGATGAGCATGGGACGGATGCCGTTGAGGCTGGCGGGGAGCTTCTCGGTGATCTTTTTGAGGAACTCCACCACATAACCGGCCACGAAGCCGGCCAGCAGGGCGGCGAGGAAGCCGCCGGAGACGCCGGTGGTCTCACCGGCAGCGATGCCGGCGAAGTTGGTGCCGTTCATGGCCAGCACGCCGCCTGCGAAGCCGACGGCCAGACCCGGACGGTCGGCAATGGACATGGCGATGAAGCCCGCCAGAATGGGAAGCATATAGCTGAAGGCTGCGCTGCCCACCGTCTTGAAGAAGGCGGCCAGCGGGGTGTTCATGCCGAAGTTGGCGGGGTCGATGCTGTAATCGTCCAGCAGGAAGGCCAGCGCGATCATGATACCGCCGCCCACCACGAAGGGCAGCATATGGGAGACGCCGTTCATCAGGTTCTTGTAGAGGCTGCGGCCGAAGCTGTCGGTGGCAGAGGCGTCCTCTGCGGCCTGTGCGCCGCCCTCTGCGTGGAAAGCGGGGACTTCGCCGGAGGTGATCTTCCGGATAAGCTCCTCGGGCTTGTGGATGCCGTCATCCACCCGGGTGAAGAGGACGGGCTTGCCGTCGAAGCGGGCCGTCTCGATCTTCTTTTCCGCCGCCACGATGATGCCGTCGCAGTTGGCGATCTCGTCCTTGGTCAGGATGTTCTTTGCGCCGTCGGAGCCGTTGGTCTCCACCTTGATGGGCACGCCCATCTTTGCACCGGCCTTGTTCAGGGCCTCAGCGGCCATGTAGGTGTGGGCGATGCCGTTGACGCAGGCGGTGACAGCCAGCACCCGGTAGCCCACATTGACCTCTTGATCGGTGAAGCTCTCATCGCCGAACTGCTCTTCCTCCTGCGCGTCGATGGCGGCGAGGAAGTCCGCCGGGGTCTTGGCGGTGCGCAGCTTCTCCACGAAGTCCTCATTCATGAGCATCTGCATCATGCGGGCCAGCATATCGACGTGGAGGCTGCCATTCTGGGGCGCTGCGATGGCGAACAGCAGGTCGGTCTTGCCGTCGTCCTCGGCGTTGTACTGCACCGGGGTGCTCAGGCGGAGGGCCGCGAGGCTGGGCCGGGTGACGCAGTCGCACTTGGCGTGGGGGACGGTGATGCCGTTGTCCACATAGGTCGAGCCTTCGTCCTCGCGGGCGTAGAGGCCCTTTTTGTAGGCCTCCTTGTCCTTGATATTGCCATGGGTCGCCTGCAGTTCCACCAGACGGTCGATGATCTGGCTGCGGTCCTGCTGGGCCTCGTCCAGTGCGATGGACTGTGCCGTAAACAATTCCGTGATTCGCATAGTGTTCTCCTCCTTTATTATCAGCGTCCTAGCCCTCTCCGTCATTGCTTCGCAATGCCACCTCTCCCAAAGGGAGAGGCTTTTGGCTCCCCCTTTGGGGGAGCTGGTGCGAAGCGCCTGAGAGGGCAAGCCCGCTTAAATCTGACTCAGCAGCTCTTCGATCATTTCCTTCTTTGCCAGCCCGAGGCTGAATGCGGTGGCGCTGCCGCAGGCAGTGCCCAGCCGGAGGGCCTCCCGATAGCTGCCGCTGCGCAGGTAGCCCGCCACAAAACCGGCCACCATGCTGTCGCCTGCGCCCACGCTGTTGACCACCCTGCCCTTGGGGGTGCCGATGCGGTGGACGTCGCCCTTCTCGTCCAGCAAAAGCGCGCCCTCCCCGGCCATGCTCACCAGCACGTTCCGTGCGCCCTTTTCCTGTAAGGTGCGGGCAGCAGCGGTGATGTCGGCGTCGGTGGTGAGGGTGCGCCCCACGATCTCGCCCAGCTCGTGGTTGTTGGGCTTGATGAGGAAGGGGTGATACTGCAATACGTTCACCAGCAGGTCGCGGGTGGCGTCCACCACCGTGTGGACGCCGTGGCCTTCCAGACGGGCCAGCAGACGCTCGTAGGTGGTCTGGGGCAGGCTGGACGGGATGCTGCCCGCCAGAATGAGGATGTCTCCCTCTGCCAGCTGGTCGAGCTGGGCTTCCAGCTGCTCCATCGCGCTCTCGGGGATGTCGGGGCCTGCACCGTTCAGCTCGGTCTCCTGCCCGGCCTTGATCTTGACGTTGATGCGCGTCATGCCCTGCGCGAGATGGATGAAGTCGGTGGTGATGCCCTGCGCGGCCAAGCCCCGCTCGAGCCATGCCCCCGTCTCACCGGCCACAAAGCCCAGCGCCGTGCTCCGGCATCCCAGCTCGGCCAGCACGCCGGACACATTGATGCCCTTGCCGCCCAGCACGCAGTCCTCGCCCTTGGCGCGGTTCACCTCGCCCACCTCCAGCGGCCTATCCAGCCGCACGACATAGTCGATGGCCGGGTTGAATGTTACCGTGTAGATCATTCTGCTGCCTCCTTTACCAGAGTGAATTGTCTGTATTTCGGATTCGGACAATGGTTCGTCAGGATCGCGCCGCCGGAAAGCTCGGCGATGACCGCCGGGTAGACGCGGGCGAACTTGGAGTCATCCACAAGGAACCACGCTTCTCTGGCCCGCCGCACCGCCGTGGCCTTGACCGCCGCCTCTTCGGGGTCGGGGGTGGTGAATCCGGCGTCCAGCGCCACACCGTTGGCCCCCAGAAAAGCCTTCGTGAAGTTGTACTGCTGCAGGCTGTAAAGGGCCGCAGCGCCGATAATGGCCTCTGTCTCGGGCCGCAGCAGCCCGCCCAGCAGAAAGACCTTGCAGCCCTTCTGGGCCAGTGTCCGGGCGTGGGCCACGCCGTTGGTGACGTACCGGGCATCCAGCGCCGGGCCGTTCAGCTCCCGGACGAGGGCCAGCGTGGTGCTGCCTGCATCCAGAAAGACGAAGTCCTCTGCGGTGATGAGGGCCGCAGCCGCCTTGGCGATGCACTTTTTCTGGGCGACGGCCAGTGCTTCCTTCGCGGCCATCGTCGGCTCGTCGGCGAGGAACTGGCTGTCGGGCAGCGTCGCGCCGCCGTGCACCTTGTTCACCTTGCCCATCCGGTCCAGTTCGTTCAGGTCGCGGCGGATGGTGGATTCGCTGGCATCCAGCGCCTCGCAAAGCTCCTGCACCGTCGCGGTGCGCTGCTGGCTCAGAAGCTTCATGATGCGGGCCAGCCTCTCTTCTGCCAACATCTTTATCCCTCCTGTTGCACGATTCTGGTTGTGTTTGAATCGTTTTGACTGTTTCTGTCTGTATTATAGCAAATCCTCCGTCAAAATCAATCACTTCCCGTCAATTCATCTGCCAAAATATATCTCCTAAAATCAGTCACTCTGCACAAACAGTAGGATACAACCCGCAAAAGAGCACAAAAAATCCGCCCCGGAGCGTTCTGTCCGGGGCGGATGGCGATTTTATGACTCTGTCTGACCGATTTTGACGGTTTTAGAAGCTGTTTTCGTAAGCAGGGTGCGCCGGATGACGAGAGTTTTTGCCCCGCAGGCAAGGCGATTTTCCGCAGTAATCCTTGGTGGATCACAAGGGAAAGCAACGCAGTATGCGGGCAAAAAGACCGTTCAGACGGTGTGCAATGCTTATGAAAACGGCTTCTCAAGCGTCCGAACGGGCGTAGGCGTTCTTCATGCCGCTGCTCAGCTCAAAGAGGACCTTGTCCAGCGTATTGGCGGCACGCTTCTTCAGCTCGGCGGCGATGGCGGTGTTGGCCTCCTCCCGCAGGGCGGCACGCTGGCCCTCCTCGGCGGCAGAGATCTTTCTGTCGTACTGGTTCAGCAGGGCACGGCTGGCGGAAAGGACGCCCTCCTCGTACCGCTCCACATGGATGAGGCTCTTGGCATAGGAGGCGTCGGCCATGGCGGCGATCATCCGGCTCACCCAGTAGAAGCTGTCGGTGGAGACTTCGCCGGTGGTGCAGGCGAGGTAGGCCGGGGTACGCTCCACGTTGGCGTAGAAGGGCACCATGGTGTTGAAGGCGTTGGAGGCGTAGGCGATCCACTCCACTGCACGGATGTCCTCGGGCAGGTCAGGCCGCATCTGGATGAGAGCCATGAAGTCGTTGCGGTTGATGCCGATGGAGCGGTAAGCGCCCTTCATGCTCTTGTCGCCATAGCTGGCGTAGGGGTCGAAGGGAGTACCCTGATAGTGGGAGGACAGCACATACTTCACGTCCTCCGGGGTCAGCTTCCGCTCCGGCACCATGCACCAGGGCAGGTCGTCCGACCGGGGGCCGTAGTCGGCGGCAGGGCCGTCCCAGACCCATGTATTCGGGTTGAGGTGGCGAAGCATGAACCATGCGCGGGGGGTGTTGTAGACGTGGTCGGCATCGTCGTGGCTGCCGAAAGCGTCCCGGGGGTTCAGGCAGCCGTCCAGCGAAAGGTCGAGGTGGTTGTCCCGGATGAACTCCCGCAGGTCGGACGAGCAGAGATAGTTTTCCTGTGCGCCGAAAGCGTCCTCGAGGTCGAAGGCGTCGATGCCCAGCTGGTTCGGCATGACCACATAGGCGTCGTCCGGCACCCGGCGGGCCATCCAGTGGTGGCCGCCGATGGTCTCGAGCCACCAGATCTCGTCCACGTCCTGAAAGGCGATGCCGTTCATCTCATAGGTGCCGTACTCCTCCAGCAGTCTGCCCAGACGAAGCACGCCCTCCCGGGCAGAGTGGATGTAGGGCAGGACGAGGTAGACGATGTCCTCCTCGCCGATGCCGCCGGGCACTTCCGGCTGACCGTCCTGCGCGGGCTGGTAGACCACCAGCGGGTCCGCGCCCAGTACCCGGGGGTTGGAGGTGATGGTCTCGGTGGCGGTCATGCCCACGTTGGCGGCGTTGACGCCCGAAGCGGCCCAGATGCCCTTGCCCTCCACGGC
>PPYE01454644.1_pt1 | contig 11610 bp, 9 predicted proteins | sample 1559881 | NCBI WGS metagenome assembly PPYE01 (sample SAMN08240022, study PRJNA423297) | Human gut metagenome, whole genome shotgun sequencing project.
GTCATACGATTCAAAATCGTCGGGAAATTTGTCATCAGAACCGGCACGTCCTGCTCCAGCAGCGCGTTTGCAATGCACCCGGCAAGAAAGGATTTTCCGGTTCCCACATCGCCAAACAGGAGCAGTCCAATATTTTTCCGTGCCGCATCCTCCCAATGTTCCACATAGCGCTTGGCTTTGGCAGTCAGCCCTGGCGTTTTTCCGTTATCGTTGGCAAACGTGCAATCGTAGAGGCGGCGATCCTGTAACCCATGTGCTTTTCGCCGCTGAATGCGTTCCAGACGCTCCCGTTTTTCTTCTGCCGCTTTGCGCTGTTTTTCCGCAGCACTCTGGCAGGGGCACAGGCAGCGTGGTCGGAGAAATCCTGTTCCGCCGGGAGCAGGAATGACCGTTTGCCGCAAGCCATGACAGGTCTTGCAGTGCAGCAATCCATCAGCGGGATCGAGATACTCATCATCTCGCTGTATCTGCGCAGCTGCATTTGCCGTCAAAAACGCATGGACTTCTTCTGTAATTGGCATCATACGACATCTTCCTCCGTTACTTCGTAAGTTCGGATATTTGTCCGCGCGCACTTCTGTTCTCTAATCTCTTTATCTCTATTCTCTGGTGGACAAATGTCCGCTTTTGAGTTAGACAGGAGCTTCTGTGCTTGTAAACGCAGCCGTTCCCGGCGTTTTCGCTCCGCTTCGGTGGAGGAGCGACCGACCAGCAACTGAATATCCGGCATATAGTACGCACCATCGGTCAGCAGCTCGACAAAGCCGAGTTTTAGGAAGATTTGCAGCGCGCGTTCTACGGTGCCGATCTGATGGCGGGTAAACGTTGCAATGGTCTGCGGCGTGTGCGGCAGATTTTCATGCAGCAGTAGAATTCCGTTGTGCTTGAGTGACATCAGATACATCTTGAGCAGCAAATTGGAATACAGAATTCCGTCCGGCATCATTTCCAGAACAACCATCCGCTCACTGGTGAAGAAATTTTCCTTGAGCTTCATGTAGTAATATTTTTTGTTTTCTGACATAAACACTCCATTCTTTTGAAATTGTTTCCGCCGTATTTGCAGCTCGCGCCCCGGCGATGGGGAACAGCGCGGACAGAGCTTGGCAGCTCTCACAGCTCGTGGAAGGGGTCTTGACTGCTTTCAACCCCAGCCACGGCAGCCTGTCTTGTGTGCAGGCCAGACGTTGTGTGTCCAAACAGATTGGGCGGCATGATGCAGCCTGCCAAGGCTGCCCACAGCGCGTTTCTCGCTCGCCGGAAGCTCGCTGCCTCCGGGTCCTCGCTCGTGCCGTGCGCGTTTCCTAACCTGCGGTGTGATCCGCGTTGCTGATATAAAATTGTCAAGCTACAATGGGAAAACATCTCCCTACTATCCCTCCCGAAAAAACAGCCAAGTGAATACCAAATTGGGCGAAAAAAGCTGCACAAATTTTTTGAGCAGGGTTTTTGCCTAAAATCAATAATTTCTCAATATTTGAATCAGAAATAATATAATGATTGGTATTACATTGAAACTTCTTAATATAATCAAACTTTTTTGAAACGTCAAAATGCCGCCTTTACTTTCCTAAAAGACGGTATAAATAGCACAGAGCAGCCTGTTTTCCAAGCTGCCCTGCGCTATTTTTCGTAATCTCACATGGGACTGAGAGAATCAATCATTCTCCCATTCGTCCCACGCTTCGTCCTCATCTTCAAACCAATCCGGATTATGAGCGATGATCTCATGCGTATTCTGGTCGTAGAACCCACCAAAGATCCGTATGAAACCTGGAATCAGATCCGGGATGAGCTGAACGAGTGCTACAGCCCCTGCACCCCACGGGAGCATCTTCCGCTCTCCCAGCAGAAAGAGTTCCGCCGGATCAAGAACGACATCATCCGGGAGGCCGAGAACATCCGCCTCGGCCTCCCAACGTTTGAAGATGAGAAGATGCGCGACGAGCCGGAGGAAACACAGGAGGAACACCCAACATCCGGCACCTGGGAACAGGCACAGCGATGTCGGGCAGCCCAGTCGGTGCTGCAGGATGTCTACGCACTGGATGAGGAACACGCCGAAGCTGCTGGAGAGCTGGAGCGGCTCTGGGCAGAAGGCTACGACAAATTTGACATTGCCCACGGCGACACGCTGGTAAGCCCGCAGCACTGGGACGACGAGCCGTTTGAGGCCATCGTCTCAAATCCGCCCTATTCCATCCGCTGGGAGGGCAGCGACAATGCAACGCTGATTAACGACCCGCGCTTTTCGCCCGCCGGTGTGCTGGCCCCGAAGTCAAAGGCAGATCTGGCGTTCATCATGCACAGCCTTTCGTGGCTGGCGACCGACGGCACGGCGGCCATCGTCTGCTTCCCCGGCGTCATGTATCGCGGCGGCGCGGAAAAGCAGATCCGCAAGTGTCTGATCGATAACAATTTTATCGACTGCATCATTCAGCTCCCGGACAATCTGTTCTACGGCACAACGATCGCCACCTGCATCATGGTATTGCTACGATTTCTCCAGCATCCATATACATCGAACAATCGGACAAAACCTGATGCTTGCCGTATGCTTTGCTGATTTTCCTGCAATTGAGTACACGGATGATTCCACCCCTAATGCAGGAAACAGAGCGATTCATTCCCTCAACCTGCTGGAGATCAGGATATGTTTCGCAGCAGGATGGAATTGCCTGATTGCATCTGCCGAAAAATGGGCATCCGTTCCCGCTGCTTGATGAGTCTATACGAATTCCCCATACATCCTTATAGAGATTGAGCTCCATATGTCGATGATGGCATCTCCGGCTTGACCACTTCCCGCCGAGCGGGATTTAACCAGATGATTTCCGACTGCCTTGACGGACAGGTGGATCTGATTCTGACAAAGTCGATATCGCGGTTTGCGAGGAATACCGTGGACACGGTCACCACCATCCGCAAGCTGAAGGAAAAAGGTGTGGCTGTCTATTTCGAGAAGAAAGACTTCTATACGGTAAAAATGCCAATAAATGCGGTAAATACGGCACTTTCCAAAGGGTCATGGTGTTTGGTTGGTGTTTGAATTTATGTGACACAGTAATACGATATTAAACGAAAATCGTCCCCACTGTTTTTATGGCAGAGAGGACGATTGGTTTATTTCTGTATGTTATTTACCCAGTTGGGCTTGCAGTTCTTGAAAACTCTCCAAGGCACTCTGCAAGTTCTCAATGATATCCGCAGCCAGTTCATCCGGGGCAGGCAGGCTATCGAGGTCTGCGAGGGACTTGTCCTTAATCCAGAACAGGTCAAGGCTTGTCTTGTCACGCTCCAGAATATCCTTTACATCAAATCTGCGGAAACGACCATCCGGATTTTCTTCCGACCATGTCTCTGTGCGGTCATGACGGTTCTCCGGGTTATAGCACTGGATGAAGTCCACGAGGTCGGCATCGGTCATAGGGTGCTGTTTCAGCGTGAAATGGATGTTGGTGCGGAAGTCATAAATCCACACTTCCTTGGTCTGCATTTCGGCACTGGCAGGACGTTTGTCAAAGAAGATAACATTTGCCTTTACACCCGGCTTATAGAAGATACCAGTCGGCAAACGGAGAATGGTGTGCAAGTCAGTGGTTTCGAGCAGTTTCTTGCGCACGATTTCTCCTGCACCGCCCTCAAACAAAACATTGTCCGGCACAACAACGGCAGCCTTTCCTGTGGCTTTCAGAATGGTATTGATATGCTGCACAAAGTTCAGTTGTTTATTGGAACTGGTTGTCCAGAAATCCTGTCGATTGTAGACGAGGTCTTCTTCCTCCTGTTCGCCTTCCTCGTTGGTGAAAGTAAGAGCAGACTTTTTGCCAAACGGCGGATTGGTCAGCACATAGTCCACACGGTAGCCGGGGTCTGTGAGAAGTGCATCACCAAGGGTAATCGGTACATTGCCGTAAATATCACCGATGTTGTGGAGATACAGATTCATCAAAGCCGTTTTATATGTGGAAGATACGATTTCGTTGCCGTAGAAGGTTTCGTTTTTCAGAAACTCTTTCTGCTCCCGGTCAAGGGAATAGTTCTCCGGATCGGCAACGAACGACTGCGAAGCGAGAAAAAATCCTCCGGAACCACAACAGGGGTCTGCGATGGTTTTCATAGGCTCCGGTCGGATACATTTCACCATTGCATGAATCAGCGGACGAGGGGTAAAATACTGACCTGCACCGCTCTTGATATCTTCCGCATTCTTCTGCAGCAAACCTTCATAGATTTCACCTTTGACATCGGAGGACATTGCCACCCATTTTTCGTTGTCAATCATTTGCACTACACGGTACAGAATGGCGGCACTGCTGATTTTATTACTTGCGCCTTTGAAGATTTTACCGAGAATACCGCCTTGTTTGCCCAGTTCTTCCAGCGTGGATTTATATTGTTCCTCCAGTTCCGCACCCTTGAGGGTGTTCATGTCCGACCATGTGTATCCGGCAGGAATCCCTGTTTCTTTTTTGTAGGGCGGCTTGGAATACTCATCGGACATTTTCAGAAAGATAAGGTAGGTAAGCTGTTCCAGATAATCTCCGTAGGAAACACCGTCATCCCGGAGCGGATTGCACATCCCCCAAACCTTTGATACGATTGCTGATGTTTGTTCACTCATTCGATACTTCTCCTCTATTCGAATCAAAAGCATCCATTCTTTTTTGTAACTTTTGAATGGACTTATCCATTGATTGAATGCTTTTTGTCATTTTTTTCATTTCTTGATAAGTATCTTCAGTAGGTGAATCATATATTATTGACCAAAGATACTGTTTAAGGTCTATCGTTGTGGACTCTGAGTAGGTGGAAAAGATATCCGAGTAGCAAATGGTAATTTTCAACGGAATATTACTTATTTTCCCTAATTCCGGAGTACCTCCAAAACACACAAACCAACTTTTATCAACGCCCAAAGTGAACGAGGATTCACACAATTTTACTAAATACTCTTTATCCGGCACATTGGCAATAAACTCTGGATTGATTTTCACAGAAACATTATTGGCAACCTGATGTCCATGGTTATGTATATTTAGAACAAGGAGGCTGCCTCGTATTGTTTCAAAGGTTACAGTAACAAAAGCACGATTATTTTCTTCAAATTGACGTTTTGATTCTGCCAACTGTTCCCGTGTTGCTTTTGCAGAACGATAGTTAAATATACAAATAAATATTGTCGCAATCACATAGACTGCGGTTATTGCAATCATAATCCAGTCTGTCATACTACACCTCCTTCAAAGGCTTGTTTTAATATGCTCTGTCGCATGGCATCCGCCTGTGCCAATGCGGTATCCACGGTCTGCTCGATACTTTCGCATACGGATAGACGGGATTCTATGATTTGTACCGTTTGATCCTGTTCATTTATATCAGGAACAGGAATCAAGAATTTCTTTATGTCACCTACGTTAATATGTGGTGATGCAGAACCACCAATGTTTTCTGTAATGACACTGTTTAAAAATGGTGAATTCAAATAGTGCATCAGAAATTTATTGTTCAGGTTTTGACCAGTCCGTAACAGCATCATTCGTTGTCCTAAGCATACTTCAAGTCCTTTTGGAATGATACAAGCTATTCCCAATATGGCACCCTCACGGCTATATAAAACATCTCCCGGCATTGGACGGAGACGTTTTATTCGGTTTTCAAATGTACTATTAGAGACATAGTTTGGTTTAGATAAATCTAAAAATCCCTTACGGAAATTCGTTGTTCGCAAACACAGTTTACCTTCTTCCACCCATTTTGGCGTTGAATGCGGACAATCCACAATATAATCACATATATCAGCAATATGCCTTTCTGGTACACTTTTTCGTTTGAATGTCTCAAATGCCTCTTTCAGCACCGCCTGTCGATACACCGCCAACTGCTGCTTTGTGGTCTGCAAGGTTTCCACAGCCTTGTCCAGTTCGGAGAATAATTCTTCAATTCGAAATACGAGGTTGTCCTGAACTTCTGGGGGAGGAACTATTACATTTAGAGACTTTAGAATAGTCTGACTGATATTATTTTGCGTTCCGCCTTTTCCCATTGATATGAGTTTGGATTTCATCATAGCCATGTAGTAGAACATATATTTTGTAGATACGCCACGAAGTTCTTTTGCAAATGCGATAGCCTGATTGGTACAGCATTCAATACCTGTAATCCCCAATTTTCCGATGCTTCCATACATTGCAACCAATAAAGTGCCAGCAGGAATTATCTTCGCGCTGCTATTTTTTAATCCTAATTCAGTGATTTTACTCTGAGATTCTGTAACTACACCATCATTCAAATCACCGATTATCAACCACGGAATATCCCCATTATCATAGTATTGGGATTCTGTTGCTTTAGGCGTTCCACCAGACCCCCATGTTACAACTTCTGTCATTGGTTTTATAGCCCATCCATTGGGCAAATTTTTTTCTTTTATCATTTAAGCTACCAGCCCCCTATTCATCTCATTCAGTATTACCTCATAGTCATCCCCAAAGGACTCATAGAAGCCCAGCAGACCGCCTTTTTTGTCAAAGGGCGTCAAGTCCAAATCCTCCGGCAGGATACTGAGGGAAGTGGCAATGTGGTCTTTAATCAGACGCAGCCATTCCATCTGTTCTTCGGTAAACTGAATGTGTCCGGCATTACGTTTGAACGTCCACTGCATAAAGTTATAATTCACCTTATCCGCAAACGGGCTGAGGTTATCGGTATAGCCCATCTCAAAGCGAATGATGGAGATGAGGTCTGTCAGTTGCGCCATCGTGCCACGCTTTACCTTGTCCGGCTTCTTGATGGCATAGCAGTCCCACAGGCGTTCTACGGTGATGCCCTTGGCTTTCAACTTGCCATACAGTTCTTTTAGCTGTTCGATAGCCATGGGGCGGTCTTTGTAGCTTTCATTATAGATGATACGCAGGGCAATAATCTCATCCTTGTTTTCCTCAATAAATTCGTGGAAGGTAGCGAGGATGCGGTCTGCGTTTTCTTCCTGCTGCGTATCAAAGCCTGCAAACAGGACAGAGTCGATGTTGGTGTTGTCAATAATCTGGTCATGGCTGCGGCGCACATTCTCAATGTAATCACGGACATCCGGGTCATGGAACGGTGCAACGGCAGCCTGTATCAATTCTTTCTGTGCCTGTTTCAGCTGTTCCTCCGTGACCTCCGCAGAGCCTGTGTCCGCCTGCGCCTTGGCAGTCAGCACATCCTCATCAAAGGCATTCAGCAGATTTTCAGCCACGGATCCGGCAGCAGTGCCGACCTTCGCTTCAAACTGCTTACGCTCCGCCGGGGACATCTGGCTGTTCAGTCGAATGACACGGTTTGCAAGAGAGGTCAACGTGTCCTCGTCTTTTGCACCCAGTGCCACATTCATCATGAGTTCTTTCATGCTGACGGTCGGTTTTCGTTCCAACGGTCTGGTATCCGATTTCTTGGATTTGGTAACGCCAACCGCATCCACAATCACGAAATGGTCTTTATTCTCTGTGGCAGATGGGGTGACTTTCTGCAAGTCCTCTTTACTCAGCACACGAGTGCCTCTGCCTTTCATCTGTTCAAAGTAGTTTTTACTGCGTACATCACGCATGAAAATCAAGCACTCGATTGGCTTTACATCGGTGCCTGTGGCAATCATATCCACCGTGACGGCAATACGAGGGTTATAATCATTGCGGAAGGAACTCAGCACAGATTCCGGGTTGTCAGCGGAATAGGTGATTTTGCGGCAGAAGTCATTGCCTTCGCCAAACTCCTCACGGACAATCTGAATGATGTCATCCGCATGGCTGTCCGTCTTTGCAAAAATCAGTGTCTTTGGCACTTCTTTTCTGCGTGGGAACAGTGTGGTGAACAGATTATCCTTAAAGGAACGGATGACCGTGCGTATCTGACTTGGGTTGACAATGTCCCGGTCAAGCTGGGTTGGCTTATAATCCACATCCTCGTCCAGCTGTTTCCATCGTTTGGCTCTGGACAGACGGTCACGGTATTCAATCAGCTGTTTCATCAGATGAGCGCCGTTTTTGCCCACCTGTGTTTCAATGAGAAAGATATCCTCGCCAACGTTAACGCCGTCAATGATAGCCTGTTCTCTTGGGTACTCGCTGACAATATTCTCGTTGAAAAACGCAAAAGTACGGTTATCCGGGGTGGCGGTCAAGCCAATGATAAAGGCATCAAAATAGGACAACACTTGGCTCCACACATTATAAATGGAGCGGTGGCATTCATCCACGATAATGCAGTCAAAGAACTCCGGCGGATATTTCTCGTTGTACACCACCTCTTTGGGAGCCTTGCTCTCTGCCGTAACAAACTCCGCAAAGGATTTTTCCTCGATAGATTCGTCCAGTTCTTCGCCCTTCAGGATGGAGTACATTCTCTGAATGGTGCAGATGCAAATCTGGATATCGTTTGGTATGTAGGAACTTTTCAGCCTGCGGACACCGTAAAGCTGTGAAAAAGAGCGTGGGTCATCATTGGGAGTATAGGCAAGGAACTCACGCTCTGCCTGTTCTCCCAGACCTCTTGTATCCACAAGGAACAAGATACGGTTCATTTTTCCGTATTTCAATAAACGGTAGGCCGCAGTGATTGCTGTGAATGTTTTGCCTGCGCCTGTTGCCATCTGCACCAGTGCCTTGGGGCGGTTCTCAGCAAAAGACTTGTCCAGATTCTTGATGGCATTCACCTGACATTTGCGAAATCCCGTTTCATCCAATGCAGGGAAATGCTTCATGTTATTACGGATGGTATCCGACTGCCCTAACAGCGCAAGCAGGGTCTCCGGGCGATGGAATGAGAACACCGTTCTGGAGCGGTACTTTATATCGTTATAATCCGTAAACCGAATCAGCTTGTCTGTGGTTTCATAAGCAAAGCGAATTTTGTAATCATTCTTTATCCATTTGAAGATGCTGTTGGCATAACGCCCAGACTGCACCTCAACATCGGTGATAGATTCGCCTTTTTCCTCACGCTTGGCTTCGGCAACACCCACAGGCTTGCCGTCAATGAAAAGGGCATAGTCCACCTCACCTGTGCTTGTGGGGAATTCACGGACAGCAACGCCCAGTGCGGCAGAAAGATTCAGCTTTTTCATATCCTGAATGACCCAGCCGGACTGACGCAGTTTTTCATCAATCACAAGCCGTGCTTTTTCTTCGGGTGTCATATCACGTGTCCTCCTCATCTATGTACTCCATAATGTCACCGTAGTCGGCATTAAGGGTCTTGCATATCTTGCCAAGGACGGTGAGCGTGACCTCCTCGTCCCTGCGTAGTTTTGTCATTGTGTTAGGCGCAACGCCGGAGGCTTTCCTCAAATCAGCCTTGCTCATCTTCTTATCAACCAGTAACTTCCACAAACGATTATATGAAACAGCCATGTTTGCCTCCTTTTGCACACCTCAATTGAAAAACTAATTTCCGGTTGGGTAGCCAGTCATGCGGAAGTTAATCTTGCAAAAAGGTACCTGGAAGTAACTCTTACAAACATTTTCCAAGACATTGACATGCTCCCAACGGTAAATTACAATGTAAATGCTTTACCTATGCGCAGGATAGGGCAACACTGAGGAGCGACCTGAGCGGCACATAGGGTTTGCGGGAAGGCGGCATCTGAACGGATGCTGCCTTTTTTGCTGCCTTCCCGGAAACAAAAGCGATAAACCTCAGGGTTTAAGGGGCAGAGCCCCTTCGTCTTCTCCGAATGGCGGCAGCAGAGAAACGGAGAAAACCATGGCTAAGAATACACATTTGACCCTTAGTGACCGAATCGCCATTGAAGTCGGTCTCAAAGAACAGAAAAGCTTTTCTGCCATTGCAGCAGAACTGCGAAAAGACCCCACAACCATCTCCAAAGAAGTCCGTGCGCATATCAAACTAAAGCAGGCCGGAGGATACAATCCCTGCGGTGTCCGTAAGGAATGCAAACACTACGGTGATGTGTGCACACTCTGCCAGTTTCCTTACGGAAAAATGTGTCATACCTGCTTCAAGGCCAAGTGCTTTGAGACCTGTCCCGACTTCCAGAAAGCACAATGCTCCAAGCTGAACAAGCCGCCGTATGTCTGCAACGGCTGCCAGCAGCGTAAGGTCTGCAAACTGGAGCGGCACCTTTACGAAGCAAAATTCGCCCAGAAAGAGTATGAAGCGACCCGCAGCGAGTCCCGGCAGGGCTTTGCTGTGACGCCAGCGGAGCTTCAGCGAATCGACCGGATCATCTCGCCGCTCATTCAGCAGGGACAGTCCATTCACCAGATCTGCGTGAATAATGGCGACGAAATCATGTTGGACGAGAGGACCATCTACAATTATGTGGATGCCGGTCTTCTGTCCGTAGGAAATATGGATCTGCCCAGAAAGGTCCGCTACAAGGTGCGCAAAAGGAAACCCTCTGTACGGGTAGACAAGCAGTGCCACCTGGGCAGGACCTATGAAGATTTTCTGGAATACACCGCAGCCAATCCGGATGTTCCCATCGTGGAAATCGATTCTGTAGAGGGCCGCAAGGGTGGCAAGGTGCTGCTTACAGTGTTCTTCCGCAACTCCACCCTCATGCTGGCCTTTCTGCGGGACAGGAACACGGCACGGTCTGTTACGGAGGTTTTTGAATGGCTGTACGAAACTCTTGGGCACGAGCAATACTGCCGATTGTTTCCCATCATTCTGACGGACAGAGGCAGTGAATTTACCGACCCAGTTTCCATTGAATGCACTGAACTTGGAGAGGTACGAAGCAGAGTCTTCTATTGCAATCCTCAGCGTTCTGACCAGAAAGGCAGCTGTGAAGTCACCCACGAATTTATCCGGCGCATTCTTCCCAAAGGTACATCCTTTGACCATTTGCAGCAGAGCGATATCCTGCTCATGATGAGTCATATTAACTCCTATACGAGAAAGAAGCTGAACAACCAGTCAGCCCACCGGTTGTTCAGCTTCTTATATGGAGATACCATTCTGCCGTCTCTCGGCATTCAGGAGATCCCCGCAAACGATATCAATCTGACACCCCGACTGCTCAAAAAGTAAAATCAAGCTGCTGCTATTCGGAATATATCCGTATGCAGGGGTGGAAGTTACTTTTGCAAATTTTGCAAAAACACTTCGACCTCCGCTTGGCATGCCCATTTTTAGGCGAGGGTGTCCGATCTGTCTCTATGCTAACATACCCGCTGACAATATTCAATTTCTTTGTAAGATTAAATTCCGGTTTCGGCATTGTTTGTAAAATTAACTTCCGGATTTGAGAGGGTAATGCTTATTTCCCGGAATTTAATCTTGCAAGGCTTTTTGAAGTCCGGAAGTAAATCGTGCAAACCGGAAGTTACTTTTGCAATTCACCCTCCTTTTGCACACTATAATAAATATTATATCACAATTCTACACATTTCGCAAGACTGTGCGAAAGTTTAGCAAAGCAAAGAAGCGTAAACTTTTTGTGACTGTCCAGTTTTGGACACTCCGTTTGCTTCATTGTTGGTGTGGTGTATGGCTGCCATGGAGGGGCGGTCATACGCTTCTTTTGCGTATCATGATGTACAATGAAAATCTGCACGAAGAAGAACAACATCTGATCCAGCAGATTGCCGAGCAAACAGAGAGAGG
>PPYE01208657.1_pt1 | contig 11609 bp, 9 predicted proteins | sample 1559881 | NCBI WGS metagenome assembly PPYE01 (sample SAMN08240022, study PRJNA423297) | Human gut metagenome, whole genome shotgun sequencing project.
TTCCTATTTTTTCGTTGTGGTGAACAATATAGAACGGTAACTTCGCAGATTTAGCAACATCGCTCCACCAGGAACAAACGTTCTCAAATCCGACAGTTTCATTGTCAAGCGAACCGGACGCATTGACTACAATAAAATCCGTAAGACCCTTTTCTATGAAAGCCTTGGTATCGGCATAGCCGTTATAGAAAGCAGTATACTTTGCGGACGTATCACTGCCCTTTTTATTCTTCGAAGCATTTGCCCAGACATCCTTTGCGTCAATGCCGACCGCTATGGAATTGTCCGACAGACGAATAACACCGCTCACGATTGAGAACTTATATTCAACCGTATCATAAAGCCAGTTCTTATAGCCTATGCCCGAGCCGTTCTTCATATATTCTTCATAAGCGCTGTTATTGTTCGTACCGTAAAATCCCGTAAGTATTATGCCGTTGCATCTGTATTTGAGCGCAAATTTATGAGCCTCACTCACAAGATAATCGTAGCAGTCCTCGCCATCGGGGCAAGCCGCCATTGTTTTGTTTATGTCGAAATAGACATATCTCTGCATTCCCTTTTTAGTAGCCGCCTCAAGAGCCTTTTCAAGCCTGTCGCCGCTCTTGTTCATGTTTGTGGTATAATATGTACCGTCTTTTCCGTAAGGATTGATGTACACTCCGTTCATACCGTAAGCAATAAGGGTATCCAGCTTTTTTGAAAAATTCTCACCGAACTTCTCAGCCGCAAAATCCCCTAAATTTATCACCGTTGCTTTAAGCTCGTTCGATAAAGTCAGCTTAGGCTCAGCTATCTGCGGAGTTGTCTGTTTTGACTGCTCAGCCGATTCTGCCGATGCGGATGTGTTTTCACTGGTGTTTTCCTCAGCAACGGCAGTCAGCTGTGACAAAAGCATAAAAGCCGACAGCACTCCTGCCATTATTCTGATAAATTTATTTCTCATCTTCTGCTCTTCCTTCCGATTATTACGGCACTTACTGCGTTAGAAGCGGCTTGAATGCCGCTATTTCCTTATTAACAGCTGTTTTAACATTGCTGTCAGGCTCAAAAATGAACTGATAGCTGTAAAGAATAACGCCGCCGTAATTCGACGTTTTCTGTGATTTTAAAATCTGCCTTTTAATAATTTCTTTATCGTTTTGCCATTCGTATCTTCCGCTTCCTGCCCATTTGTCCTCAGTGCCTATCTTGTACACCGCAAGACCGGGTATAAGCGATTTTCCGGTACCGGCGAGCATTTTATCCCACTGCTCGACCACCTGTTCAAACGGCTGACCGCCGTTATCAAAACCATAATATATCTGAGGAGCCATGTAATCGACATAGCCGTCCTCTTTTGACCATTTCTCTACATCTGCATAAAGCTGTGTTTCATTGTTTGTAACATTGCCCTGTGCGCTGACTCCGAACAATGCGGTAGGATTGTGCGACTTCACAGCCTTATACATATTAGCTACCATACGGCTGCAATTATCCAGTCTGAACTGTGACAGACTGCTATATGATGAAGCATTGAACGCAATGCTGTCAAAATACGCTTCCGTTGTGGGATAGAAATAATCGTCTATATGAACGCCGTCTACATCATATTTTGAAACAAGCTCCGCCGCTCCGTTTGCGATAAGGTCTGTTACCTCCTTATAGGCGGGATTGAGCCACCAGTAAGAATTGACCTTGACTATATAGTCGCCGTCCTTCGTGTCATACCACTGACCCGTTTTATACGTTGTGCTTACATCAGGTGCGTCATCTTCATAATAACAGCGTAAAGGATTGACCCACGCCTGAAAAGAAATACCTCTTGCGTGTGCCTCGTCTATCATGACCTTGAGCGGATCATAGCCTGGATCTTTTCCGATATATCCCGTGCAGTACTTTGACCACGGAAAATAGTCGGATTTATATATTGCGTCACCGAAGGGACGGACATGAACATAGACCGTATTGATGCCCAGTGAAAGACAATTATCGTAATACTCGCCTATACCGCTTCTGAGCTGTGACTCGCTTTTTCCGGTAAGAATCGGGTACAATTCGGAATACCATATCCATACGCCCTTCACCTCGTTATAATTAAGTGCCGTATAGCTGTTTACAGGCAGATTATCGGTGGCGGCTGGAACATTATCATTCTTTTTTGATGTTACAGTCACATCTTTTTTTGTTGTAGCAGCCGATGTCACAGTTTCCACAGACGGAATCTCATCATCGGGAACGGGCGGTTCGTCATAAGACGTATCGACAGAAGGCTCATCGGCGGATGAATTTTCCTTCGGTGAGGTTTCTGTTTTCTTTTTTGTAGTTGCGGTCGTAGTATGCGAGCCTGTCTGTTCAGGTATGCTGAGTGCGGGCTTTACCTTGCTTTCCGTCAACGGAATACCGCTTATTATATTTCCGCCGGTTGTATCCTGCGGTTCGTTATCAAATACCAACGCTTTGCCGCATCCGCCTGAAATCAACATTGCGGCTGCGGTGAGCAGTATTATACCTGTTTTCTTTTTTACGGACATATATCTTCCTCGGATCTTTCGTTAATGTAGTTCAGCACGCAGTAAATACGCCTCGTAAAAGTTCCCGTCAATACGGGATACACAGTAAATTATACAATATCCCTACTGCCGAAGTCAACCGAAACGGGTTTATTTTCTCAAATTTCATAAAATCGGATCGCTCAGAAACGAATTTCTATAAATCCTCTAATAAACTCCTTTGTCGCTTGTGCAACATCCACAAATAATTTTTTGCAATTTCACGCACTCCTTCTTTCATAAACGGTTGCAAATTCTTGACTTTTACTTTAATATAATGTATAATTAACTGTAATCTTTTTTTCAGGAGGACAAAAATGGGAAACAACGAAAGCAAGGGACTTACCCTTACCGAAAAAATCATCAAGAACCACATAATTGACGGTGAGATGATAAAAGGCACTGAAATAGGTCTGCGTATCGACCAGACTCTGACACAGGACGCTACCGGTACAATGGCATATCTTCAGTTTGAAGCTATGGGTATCGACAGAGTAAAAACCGAGCGTTCACTCGCTTATATCGACCACAACACGCTCCAGTCAGGCTTTGAAAATGCCGATGACCACAGATACATAGGCAGTGTTGCAAAAAAACACGGAATCTATTTCTCACGTCCCGGTAACGGCATCTGCCACCAGGTACACCTTGAGCGTTTCGGCAAGCCCGGCAAGACGCTTATCGGTTCTGACAGCCATACTCCCACAGGCGGCGGTATAGGTATGCTCGCTATGGGTGCAGGTGGTCTTGACGTTGCGGTAGCAATGGGTGGCGGCGCATATTACATAACAATGCCCAAGGTTGTAAAGGTAAACCTCACAGGAAAACTGAACGACTGGGTTTCCGCAAAGGACGTAATCTTAAAGGTACTTCAGATAATGTCCGTAAAGGGCGGCGTAGGCAAGGTTATCGAATACTGCGGTGAAGGCGTTAAGAGCCTCAGCGTTCCCGAACGTGCAACTATCACGAACATGGGTGCGGAGCTTGGCGCTACAACATCTATATTCCCCTCCGATGAAACAACTCTTGCTTTCTTAAAGGCACAGGATCGTGAAGAAGACTTCGTTGCTCTCAGCGCAGATCCCGACGCCGTATACGATGAAGAAATCAACATTGATCTCTCCGAGCTTGTTCCTATGGCAGCTTGTCCTCACAGCCCCGACAATGTAAAAACCGTAAAAGAAATCGGTGCAATCAAGATAGATCAGGTATGTATCGGATCATGTACCAACTCCTCATTACAGGATATGCTCAAGGTTGCTCATATATTAAAGGGCAAGACGGTACATCCCGATGTAAGCCTTTCAATAGCTCCCGGCTCAAAGCAGGTATTCAATATGCTTGCAGACTGCGGTGCGTTATCAATTCTTATCGGTGCAGGTGCAAGAATTCTTGAAAGTGCCTGCGGTCCGTGCATAGGTATGGGTCAGTCACCCAACTCAAAGGGAATCTCTCTGCGTACCTTCAACAGAAACTTCTTAGGCAGAAGCGGAACAAAAGACGGTCAGATCTATCTCGTATCTCCCGAAACAGCCGCAATCTCGGCACTCACTGGCGTATTCACAGATCCCAGACTTGCAGGAGATATGCCTCCCTATGTAATGCCCGAAAAGTTCCTTATAAACGACAATATGGTAGTTCCTCCCGCTTCACCTGAGGAAGCTCCCAACGTTGAGGTTCTCAGAGGACCGAACATAAAGCCCTTCCCCGTAAACGTTCCTCTGGCGGAAGATATAAAGGCAGAGGTTTCACTCAAGGTCGGCGACAACATCACCACAGACCATATTATGCCTGCAGGCGCAAAGATATTACCTCTGCGTTCAAACATCCCTGCGATTTCGGAATACTGCTTTACAGTATGCGATGAAACATTCCCGACAAGAGCAAAGGAGCTTGGCAAGAGCATTATCGTCGGCGGTGCAAACTACGGTCAGGGTTCTTCAAGAGAACACGCCGCACTTGCTCCTCTTTATCTCGGCGTAAAGGCTATAATCTGCAAATCGTTCGCCCGTATCCACAGACAGAACCTTATCAACAACGGTATTCTTCCTCTGTGCTTTGTAGACGAGGCTGATTATGACAAGATCGACCGTGACGATGTTCTTGAGCTTCCCGGCATAAGAAACGCTATAGAAAACGGTACTGAGATAACCGTCAAGAATATAACAAAGGGTACAGAATACAAGGTTACCTGCGAATTATCCGAGCGTGGCAAGGGTATGATGCTCGCAGGCGGTCTGCTTAACTACACAAAGCACAACAAGTAATATCGAAAGGAACGGCTATAATGGCAAAGATTCAGATGACCACCCCCATCGTTGAGATGGACGGCGACGAAATGACCAGAATTATCTGGAAGATGATCAAGGATATACTTATCTGCCCGTATGTTGACTTAAAGACAGATTATTACGATCTCGGTCTTGTTCACAGAAACGAAACAAACGATCAGGTAACGATTGATTCCGCAAACGCTACAAAGAAATACGGTGTAGCGGTAAAGTGTGCAACAATCACTCCCAACGCACAGAGAATGACAGAATACAACTTAAAGGAAATGTGGAAGTCGCCCAACGGTACTATCCGTGCTATCCTTGACGGTACCGTATTCAGAGCCCCCATTATCGTAAAGGGTATCACTCCTCTGCTGCCCGGCTGGAAAAAGCCGATAACCATTGCACGTCACGCTTACGGCGATGTTTACAAAAACTCCGAGATGAAGGTTGCCGACGGCAGTACAGCAGAGCTTGTTGTGACAGATAAGGACGGAAACGAAACAAGACAGCTTATCCACAAGTTCAGCGGTTCTGACGGCATCATTCAGGGACTTCACAACATAAACGCAAGTATCGCCAGCTTTGCAAGAGCCTGCTTCAACTTTGCGCTCGACACAAAGCAGGATCTCTGGTTTGCGACCAAGGATACTATTTCCAAGAAGTATGACCATACATTCAAGGATATTTTCCAGGAAATATTCGATAATGAATACAAGGAAAAGTTTGATGCCGCAGGTATCACATACTTCTATACACTGATTGATGACGCTGTAGCAAGAGTTGTACGTTCTGAGGGCGGATATATCTGGGCTTGCAAGAACTATGACGGCGATGTAATGTCCGATATGGTGGCAACAGCTTTCGGAAGCCTCGGTATGATGACATCCGTACTTGTTTCTCCCACAGGCGTTTACGAGTATGAAGCCGCACACGGCACGGTAACACGTCACTACTACAAGCACTTAAAGGGTGAGGAAACCTCAACGAACTCGGTAGCTACCCTGTTTGCGTGGACGGGCGCATTAAGAAAACGTGGCGAGCTTGACGGCAACAAGGAGCTTTCCGACTTTGCAGATAAGCTCGAAAAGGCTACTATAAAAACGATTGAAGACGGTGTTATGACCGGCGACCTTTATGTACTTTCAAATCTTGACAACAAGAGAAAGGTAAACACAGAGGACTTCCTGCTTGAAATCAACAACAGACTTAAAGCAACACTCTGATCTCAATAAAAACTGTAAGGAGGCAGTATCTTGTCGAAAAGCATTAACATATCAAATTCAGTAATACGCAGACTTCCCCGCTACTACCGCTTTCTCGGCGAGCTGGAGGATCAGCAGATCTCTAAGATTTCTTCAAGGGAATTATCGGAGAGAATGCACCTTACCGCATCACAGATAAGACAGGATCTCAATTGCTTCGGCGGCTTCGGGCAACAGGGCTACGGCTACAATGTTTCGGAACTCCGTAAAGAAATAGGACGTATTCTCGGCGTTGACAAGCACAGAAAAACGATTCTTATCGGTGCGGGTAATCTCGGCACTGCGCTTGCCGTTCACATTAATTTTGAAAAAAGCGGATGCAGTCTTATCGGTATATTCGATTCCAACAAGAAAATAGTCGGAAATCCTCTCGGAAAGCTGACAATAACCGATATTGACGATCTTGAAAAGTTCTGCCGTGAAAATAAGCCGGAGGTTGCTGTTCTTTGTATACCGAAATCGGTTACAAAGGAGATAGTCGACCGCCTTACAGAGCTTGGTGTGAGATCGTTCTGGAACTTTTCGCACTACGACATTAACGTTGAGCATAAAAACATAATCGTTGAAAACGTTCATCTGGGCGACAGCCTGCTGACGCTTTCATACGGCGTCAACAACAATCTTGACAATGACAAATAAAATCTTACCGGGGAATTTATTTCCTCGGTATTTTTTTGCAATCTTCACAATTAATTTGAATATTACAATAGACAAACAGCTTTGTTTGTGGTAAAATAAAATATGTATAGATATAGAACAACCGCAAAAGGAAGGTAGCAAATATGAACGACCCCGAAATTCTGATGGACGTACACAATCACTCAAATCTGTCGCCCGACGGCAGTAACGATCCGGAAGAAATGGTCAGACGAGCGACAGAGCTTGGTATCAGATATTACTCGCTCACAGATCACCTTGAAATAAATAAATTCTACGATGAGGAATACCTCTATGAAGAACCTGTAAAACGAGCGTCGGAGATCTCTCCTGCCCTTATTAAAAAGTATGCGGATAAGATAAATATGGCATACGGTGTTGAGCTGGGTCAGCCTTTACAGGATATGGAGCTTACAAAAAGAATGCTGTCAAGCTATGATTATGACTTTATAATCGGCTCGCTCCATATGTGCAACGGCTGGGAGGATTTTTATCTGCTCGATTATAACGAGGTACAGCCCGAAATGATAATGAAGCTGTACTTTGAGGAAATGCTTGAAATGGCTCGGTGGGGCGAATTTGACGTACTGGGTCACCTGACATACCCTCTGCGTTATATCATGGGCGAATCGGAGCTTTACATAGATATGAGCAAGTACCTTCCGATAATCAAGGAGATATTCTCTGCCCTTATAAAAAACGATATAGGTATCGAGATAAATTCAAGTGGACTCAGACAGAAGATAGGTCTTACGCTGCCTGATGAATACTATGTAAGACTTTATAAAGAACTTGGCGGTAAAATACTTACTGTCGGCTCGGACGCACATTGCACGCAAGACCTCGGAAAAGGTATTCCGGAGGCTATAGAACTCGCAAGAAGTGTGGGCTTTACAGAACTTGCATTTTTCAAGAAACGTAATCCCACATTTATAAAGCTATAATAATTCGGAGGATAAGATTATGACAAAGAAAGAAAAGCTTGTTGACCTTTTAAGACAGGACGCCAGACTTTCAAACGAACAGTTGGCGGCGATGCTTGATACCTCGGCTGACGATGTGGCGGCGATGATAGCGGAGCTTGAAAAGAGCGGAATGATAATTGGCTATACCGCAATCATCAACGAAGAAGAATTCGACAGAAACTCCGTCTGCGCCTTTATCGAAGTAAGAGTTTCCCCCGAAATACTGTGCGGTTATGATGATGTAGCGGCAGTTATCGCTCAGTATGATGAGGTTTCATCGGTATACCTGATGAGCGGCGGTTATGACCTTGCCGTAACTATCAAGGGTACAAATCTGCGTGATGTAGCTATGTTCGTAACGGACAGATTAGCGCCTTTAGGCGGCGTTCTCAGCACAACAACGCATTTCATTCTGCACAGATATAAGGAAAAAGACAAGATGTTCTTAAAGAACACGGACGAAAGGAGTTTGGTATCTCCGTGATGGATTATGAAAATATACTTTCACGAAAGGTGCAGGATCTGCAGTTTTCGGGTATAAGAAAGTTTTTTGACATAGCCGCAAGCTATGATGATGTTATATCACTGTCGGTCGGTGAGCCTGATTTCAAGACACCGTGGGCAATAAGAAAAGAAGCAATCAGAGTTCTTGAAAAAGGACGTACAAACTATACCGCAAACGCAGGTCTTGCCGACCTTCGCATTGCTATCAACGACTATATCAATGACAGACTGCACGTCAGCTACGACCCCTTGCACGAGATACTTGTAACGGTCGGCGGCTCAGAAGCGATAGACCTTGCTATAAGAGCGCTCATTGATACGGGCGATGAGGTACTTATCCCTCAGCCCAGCTTTGTCTGTTACGGTCCTATCGTAACACTTGCAAACGGCACACCTGTTGCTATAGAAACAAGCGTTGAAAACGGCTTCAAGCTGACCGCCGAAGCACTGAAAGCACATATAACCCCGAAAACAAAGGCTCTTGTACTTCCCTACCCGAACAATCCCACAGGTGCGGTTATGAGAAAATCAGACCTTGAAGCGATTGCGGAGGTAATCAGAGGCACAGATATAATCGTTATTTCCGACGAGATATATTCAGAGCTTACCTACGGCGATGAGGAACACTGTTCTATCGTTGAAATAGACGGCATGAAAGAACGTACCGTTCTTATAAACGGCTTTTCAAAAGCGTTTTCGATGACAGGATGGCGGCTCGGTTTTGCCGCAGCTCCCGCTCCTATTGTTACCCAGATGCTGAAGATTCACCAGTACGGCATAATGTGTTCGCCTACAATGAGCCAGTATGCCGCAGTAACAGCACTTAAGGATTGCAAAAAAGACATTGAATATATGCGTGGCGAATACGATATGAGAAGACGTCTTATCGTAAAAGGCTTCAATGAAATGGGTCTTGATTGCTTTGAACCTGAGGGTGCATTCTACATTTTCCCGTCTATAAGGAAAACAGGACTTTCATCACAGGAATTCTGCGAACAGCTGATTGAAAAGCACAGAGTAGCCGTTGTCCCCGGCGACGCTTTCGGAAAATGCGGAGAGGGCTACATCCGTGTTTCCTATGCATATTCGCTCCAGCATATCAAGACTGCGCTTGAGCGCATAAGACTGTTTCTTGAAGACCTCGGTGTACTGTAATGAAAATTCAAGTAAGAGCGTATGCAAAGCTTAATTTGTTTCTTGATATAACGGGCAGACTGCCGAGCGGCAGGCACTCGCTCAACATTGCGACACAAAGCGTTGATATTTATGACGATATAACCGTCAGCGTTATGAGTACGGATAGTTTTGATTGCAGGATAACCTGCAGTACCCCCGACATTCCGTGCGATGAAAAGAATATCGTATGGAAAGCCGCAAAAGCATTTTTCGATGCAACCGGACTTGCCGCCGAGATAGCTGTTGATATTGAAAAGCACGTTCCTCTGATGGGAGGAATGGGCGGTTCTTCCGTCGACGGTGCAGGAACGCTTGTCGCACTAAATGAGCTGTTCGGCAAAAAACTCGACGCCGAAGCATTGTGTGCTGTCGGTGATAAAATCGGTGCAGATGTTCCTATCTGCATTAAAGGCGGCACGCTTTACAGCATAACAAGCGGAGATATGATTGCGGCTGAATGCGACACGAACTGCGTGTTTGTCTGCATATATCCCGATTTTACTCTGAGTACGGCTGAGGCTTACACAAAATACGATGAAAATCCGACCGAGATAAATCCTCGTTATGCCGATTTTGTAAGTAGCATTGTCTGCGGAAGTCTTTCTGAAGGTGCAGGCTTTATAAGCAACGTATTCACAGAAATCTATCATGACAGCAGGATAGAAGAAATGAAAAACGACCTGCTTGAAAGCGGAGCCGTAATATCGGAAATGACAGGCAGCGGAAGCGTTGTTTTCGGAGTATTTGAAAGCGAAGAAACAGCCATCGATGCAAAAAACATCCTGTCGGGAAAATATCCCCATGTTTTTATGACACGCCCTGTCAACTGCGGAGTTTATGTCGTTGAACGGTAATTTGGCATTAACGCTTGAAATTTGCCGTGAAATATAGTATAATAATATAGTCCGATTTACAAGGAGGTTATACAAATGATCACGATAAACAACCACTTAGGAACGATTACCTATTCAAAGCAGTTCTTCTACAGCCTTATCGGCGGAACTGTTACAAATTGCTTCGGCATAGTGGGAATGAATGCCGGTGACGCAAAACAGACCTTCGGGGTAAATGTGTCTACGATAGTAAAGAGCATCATTCATAAGGTAAGATTTGCAGTTGAAGACGAAACAGGCTTTACCGTTGACAAGGTAAACGTTTTTGTCGATGCTGTTAAAGTATAATATCAAGGAGAGTATCTGACTAATGCTAAGCGGAAAAATTCTCAGAGATGCGATCATCTCAGGTGCAAACAATATAATCAATAATAAAGAAAGCGTAGACGAGCTTAACGTGTTCCCTGTTCCCGACGGCGACACCGGCACGAATATGTCGATGACTATAAGAAATGCCGTTGCTGAGCTTAATATGCTCAGTGACAGCGTAACTGTCGAAACAGTGGCACAGACAGCGGCTTCTGCTATGCTGAGAGGCGCAAGAGGTAACTCCGGCGTTATCCTTTCACTGTTATTCAGAGGCCTTTCAAAAGGTCTTGCAGGAAAGCACGAGGCTACTGTCGAGGACTACTGCAATGCACTTAAATTAGGTGCAGATGCGGCTTATAAATCAGTAATGAAGCCCACTGAGGGTACTATCCTCACTGTTGCAAGAATTGCCGCAGAAAAGGCAAACGACGCTCAGTGCAAGGATTTCCCCGAACTGTTCGATGTTCTTACAACAGCCGCAAAGGAAACTCTCGATCAGACCCCCGAAATGCTCCCCGTTCTTAAAAAAGCGGGAGTTGTAGACGCAGGCGGTATGGGATACTATACTATCCTCAAGGGTATGGCATCCGTTATCTGCGGCGGAGTGATGATCGGTGCAAAGGAAGAAACTGCAACAGAAAAAGCTGTCGTAACAAATGCCGCAGGTACATTTGAAACCGATATAGAATTCACCTACTGTACGGAATTTATCGTTGTAAAAAGCGACGTTAACAAGGACGCAACAAAGCTCCGTGCTTTCCTTGAATCAATAGGCGACTGTGTTGTGGTCGTTGATGATGACAGCATCATAAAGGTTCACGTTCATACAGAGCATCCCGGTAAGGCGCTTGAAGAAGGTATCCTTTACGGCTCGCTTATAAACCTCAAGATTGAAAATATGAAAGAACAGCACAAGGGTGCTGCCGCAAAGGCTGAAATGCAGAAGAAGCAAAAGCTTGCTCCCGCAGAGCCTGTCAAGGATTTTGGCTTTGTGTCAGTTACATCCGGTGCCGGGCTTGAGGATCTGTTCAAGGAT
>PPYE01627545.1_pt1 | contig 11608 bp, 5 predicted proteins | sample 1559881 | NCBI WGS metagenome assembly PPYE01 (sample SAMN08240022, study PRJNA423297) | Human gut metagenome, whole genome shotgun sequencing project.
ATGGTGATCCGGAGGGAAGTGTAAGTATCCGTGTTCGTGGTATCAGTACGGTTAATGCAGGTAGTGATCCTCTTTATATTATTGATGGCGTGCCGGTGGAACGTGGATTTGCCAATCTGAATAATAATGATGTCGAATCTGTGGAAGTTTTGAAAGATGCTTCGTCGGCAGCTATTTATGGTAGTCGCGGTTCCAACGGTGTAATTATTATCACGACCAAGCAGGGACAGTCGGAAAAGATGAAAGTGCAGTATGATGGATATTATGGTATCCAGAGTGTTTCGAAGAAACTTTCAATGATGAATGCATATCAGTTTGCCGAATTTGCAAAGGATGGTCATGACAACGCTTATCTGGATGCTAATCCCGGAGGTTCACCGGATGACCCGAATGGAATGCGCCCGAATTCATGGGAACGTATTCCTACCGAACTCTTTCCCTATCTGAATGGTGATAAGGGGTTGACGGATACGGATTGGCAAGATGCTATTTTTCGTACTGCTGCTACTACCAGCCACAATGTTTCTATTTCCGGCAGAGGAAAGACAGTCGGCTATTTCATTTCAGCCAACTATTATGATAAAGAAGGTATTATAATTAATTCCGACTTTAAGAAATATAGTATGCGTATGAATTTGGACGGGAAATATAAAAGACTGAAATTCGGTCTGAATTTCTCTCCTTCCTATTCTACTTCCAATCGGGTAGATGCTTCCGGATCTAATGGTATTGTGCAATCGGCATTGATGATGCCTCCGGTATGGCCGGTGTATAATGCGGATGGCAGCTATAATTATCAGGGAAATGGCTATTGGAGAATTGGGAATGACTATCAGCATAATGCCGTATTGAACCCGGTAGCCATGGCAAACTTACAATCGGATGTCGTAGACCGTATGGCGATTGTCGGAAAAGTTTTTGCTGAATTGGAGTTGTATAAGGGGCTTACTTATAACATTTCTTTTGGTGGCGATTATTATGGTTCGCATAATGACCAATATCGTTCTTCGGAACTTCCTTTATTGGGACAAAAGTATTATGATGTAAAGTCAAATCCGACAGCCTACAGTTCATCAGGTTTTTATTTCAACTGGTTGGTGGAGAATAAAATCAATTATAACACAACGATTAAAGATGCTCATTCTATCAATGTGGTCTTAGTACAGTCGGCTCAAAAAGAGACATATAAAGGAGATAATGTGACGGCGACCGATTTCCCGAACGACTATATACAAACAATTTCCGGAGGTACGGTGACGAAAGGTGCATCTGATAAAACCCAATGGACGATTGCTTCTTATCTGGCGCGTATGCAGTATAGCTATAAAGGTAAATATATGGCTTCGGCAGCTATTCGTGCAGACGGTTCTTCCCGTTTTGGCAAGAATAACCGGTGGGGATATTTTCCTTCAGCTTCTTTGGCGTGGAGAATAAGCGGAGAAGACTTCTTTATGAAGGCTAAGTGTCTGTCGTTTGTTGATGATTTGAAGTTAAGAGCGAGTTATGGAGTGACCGGTAACTTCCAGATTGGCAATTATGATCATTTGTCTCTGATGGCTTCCGATAACTATATACTCGGTACAGGCAATGGGCAGTTGGTGAATGGATATAAACCTAGTACCATAAAGAATGAGGATTTGAGTTGGGAAAAGAATGCGATGGTGAATGTGGGTGTTGATTTGCAGATGTTCAAAGGATTGCTGGGATTAACTGTGGATTATTATAATACCAATACCTCTAATATGTTGTTGAATGTACCAGTTCCCCACCTGACCGGATATAGCACTGCATTGATGAATATCGGTAAAGTGAATAATAGGGGATGGGAAGTTGCTTTGACCTCACAGAAGAATATAACTAAAGATTTCGGTTATTCGTTTAATGCTAATTATGCCACTAATACGAACGAAGTGAAGGCACTCGGTCCGGGTAATGCTCCTATCATATCTACCGGTAGCGTAGATCATGCTTATTACATAACGAAAGTCGGTGAACCCATCGGATGTTATTATCTGTTGGTGCAGGATGGAATTTTCTCCAATGAAGAAGAATTAAAAAAGTATCCTCATTTCAGCAATACCCAGCCGGGAGATTTCCGCTTTGTGGATGTAGACGGGGATGGAGTGATGGATTTGGATAAAGATCGTACAATCGTGGGTAACTATATGCCCGATTTTACCTATGGGTTTGGTGGTAAAGTCTGGTTTAAGGGATTTGACCTTGATTTTAATTTTCAAGGAGTATATGGCAATGAGATTCTGAATCTGAATCGTCGTTACATTGATAATCTGGAAGGTAATACCAATGGCACCACTATAGCCTTGAATCGTTGGAAAAGTCCGGAAGATCCGGGAAACGGTCAGGTGAACCGTGCCAATCGTAAGTCAAAGGGTTATAATGGTCGTACTTCAACTTGGCATCTTGAAGATGGTTCTTATCTGCGACTGCAGAATGTGACACTAGGATATACTTTGCCGAAGAACTTGACTCAATGCTTTTTCGTGGAAAAATTAAGAGTTTACGTTTCCGGACAAAATTTATGGACTTCGACTAATTATAGCGGATATAATCCGGAAGTAAATGCACGTCCGAGTAATTCTCTTTCACCGGGTGAGGATTATGGAACTTATCCATTAGCTAAAACATTCTTGTTTGGGCTAAACATAACACTTTAATCATCCTTTAAAATACACGTTATATGAAAAAATATAAACTAATACTATTCCTATCAACTGCCTTGTTATCAGTTGCTTGTACAGATAGTTTCTTCGATTTGGAACCGAGTAGCAGTGTGCCTACCGACAAGGTATATAAGACAGCGGAAGATTTTAATGTAGCTGTGATAGGATGTTACTCCAAATTGCAGACACAAGTTTCCTATTTTACAGAGTGTTGCGAATATCGGAGTGATAATTTGACATTGAGTGCGCCCACTGCCGGAACACAAGATCGTTATGATATCGATCAGTTTGCAGATAAAGCCTCTAACGGAATTTTGGAAGATGCCTGGGCGAACTTTAATAATGGAGTCTATCGTTGCAATCTTGTATTAGATAGAATTGATGAGGCCAACTTCGACGCAACTCTGAAAAAACAATATAAAGGCGAAGCTCTTTTTATCCGTGCCCTTACTTATTTTAATATGTATCGTTTATGGGGAGGGATACCGATGACTAATAAAGTGGTGACGGTGGCTGAAGCTCTTAAAATCGGGCGCAGTTCCGATCAACAGGTTTATGATTTTCTTGTCGGTGATTTGAATCAGGTTATTAATGAAAATATGTTGCCGTCTTCTTATATAAGTGCCGATATGGGACGAGTGACTTCCGGTGCTGCAATGGCATTGCTCGGCAAGATTTACCTGACTTTCCATAAATGGACGGAGGCTCGCAATGTGCTATCTCAACTAGTGGGTCGGTATTCTTTAATGACTACCCCCGAACAGGTGTTTGACGTGAACAATAAAATGAACGATGAGATTATTTTTGCTGTTCGCTTTAATAAGGATGTTGAAGGAGAAGGACATGGATATTGGTTCTCTATTATTAATCTGACTGATGATACCAATCAGACAAAGTCTCTGAAAGAGTGCTACAAAGATGGGGATAAGCGCAAGAATCTGATTACCTATGTAAAGGTGGAAGATAAAGTATGCGTGATGAATAAATTTAAGGATGTCAAAAGTGCGACCTATAATACAGTCGGTAATGACCAGATTATTCTCCGTTATGCCGATGTGCTGTTAATGTACGCTGAAGCTTTGAATGAAATCAGTTATAGTAATTTGCAGAATTCAGAAGCTATGGTTGCTTTGAATGCTGTGCATACTCGTGCCGGATTGTCTCCGCTTCAGATAACAGAGCTGCCCGATCAGGATAGCTTCCGTAAAGCGATTATGTTGGAACGTCAACAGGAGTTTCCTTATGAAGGACAGCGTTGGTTTGATTTGGTACGTATGGGAGGTGCTAAGGAGGCTATGAAAGCAGAAGGACATATTATTCAGGACTATCAATTCCTGTATCCTATTCCAAAAACAGAGTTGGAAAGAATAAACAACACAGAACTGTTGTGGCAGAATACGGGATATTAATAGGATTAAACTAAAAGAAATCAAACGATGAAAAAAATACTATATAGCTTGTTGTTTATTTTCACGGTAGTCTTTACTGCTTGTGAAGAAGATCTGCCAAAGGCAAGTTTCGATTTATATGAACTGAAGTCACTAACGGCAACAGCCGGAGATATGAATGTGACTCTTTCCTGGGAAGCATACGAGAATGCCCGTCCGAATGAATATTTGATTCTTTGGACTTCCGGATCATCAGAAGCGGAAGGAGGCGAGATGACTGTGGATGCAAAAACAATGACTGCCACTATCAATAATCTGGTGAACGATGTTGCTTACACTTTTTCTGTGCAACCTCGTTATGCGGGAGGATTGGCCAGTAAAACTACTGCTGCCTGTACACCGAACAATGCAAGATATCCGATTTCTGATCTGACGGCAGCAGCCGGCAATGAAAGAGTGCGTTTGAGATGGACGAAACCTGCAAGTGAACGTTTCACTCGCTATCAGGTTACCGTGAATCCCGGTAATCAGATTATCAATCTGGATGATACTTCATTGGAAGAATACATCGTTGATGGTTTGACTAACGATCAGGAATATACATTCAATGTAGTCTGTGTTTATCTTACAGGCAATTCTATTGCGGTGGAAACTTCTGCTACTCCCGGATTGATCTATCCTATTCTCGCTAGTACGGAACTGGTTGTGTGGGAGCCTTCTACCTTTGCTTATAACGATATGTATTTCATGGCTGGTGAAGTGAAATCGGTAAGTTGGGATTTTGGTGATGGTACGACATCGGGAGAAAACAATCCGGTGCATGCTTTTACTACTACCGGTACTTATACAGTGGCTGTAACGGTGACTTATGTTAATAATACCACCGAGTCGGGCAGTCTGACTGTCACGGTCGGCAATTATAAATGGAATTCTGTCGATTTGAACTTCGGTGGACTTACCGGATATGTAAAGACCTCCAATCCGGTGTTCTCTCCGGATGGAAAAACAATGTATATCCCGACATCTACTCCTGCGGGTCATTTATTTGCTATTGACGTAGTGAGCGGTGAATTCAAGTGGGTGTTTGCTATCAGTCAGATAACTTATGGCGGAGGTGCGTTGGTGGCTCCTGATGGTACAATCTATCAGTGTGTAAGAAATGCCACTATTAATAATGTATATGCTATTAATCCGAACGGAACTCAAAAGTGGGCAGTAAAATTGGATGCTGCGATAGGAGCTTTCCCTGCATTGTCGGCCGATGGTGTTCTTTACTGTCTCACCAATAAGAGTACGTTGTATGCGCTGGATGCATCCAGTGGTGCTATTAAATGGCAACAATCGCTTGACGGAGCAACCGGTAGTGCTGTGGCTATTGATAAAGCCGGAAATGTTTATGCAGGTACAAGTGCAGCCATTTATTCTTTTAAACCGAATAAAGAGCAGAATTGGAAATTGGAAGAAGTGAATGTGACAGAACAGGCTACGTTTGCTTTGAAGGATCAGGTACTTTATGCGACTTTGAAAAACGGAGGACTCGTTGCTGTTGATATGACAAACGGAACAAAGAAATGGACGTATCCGACTACAAAAGGAGATGCTTATTTCCCGATTGCTGATAAAAATGGCAATGTCTATTTTACTGAAAAAGGATCGCAGACTGTTCATGCAGTAAATGCCAGCGGATCTAAAATCTGGGAGAAAAATGTGGGTAACAATTTGAACTACAGTGGAGGTGCTTTGAGTACGGATGGTATTCTTTATATAGGTACCCAATCGAATAACAAAGTGCTGGGACTTGACATCACTAATGGAAACATTGTTTTTGAAGAGACTGTGGGACAACAGGTCATGGCAGCTGTTAGCATTGGTCCGGACAGACGGCTTTATTGCGGAACGATCGGATCTAATAATATCGGTTCGATAAAGGCTTTTGCTGTCAATAAGACATTAGCAACAGACTCCTGGAGTATTCGTGGTGGTGATATTCAAGGTACAAACCGTCAAAAGTAAGCGATAATGAGAGTTCCTGTTTTTATCTTATTTATGGCGATGACAATGGGTTTATATGCACAGAAATATAAAGTAGGTACGACTACAGCTTTGTGGAAAGTACCTGCTTCCACAGACTTTTCTCAAGCTCGGTCTGTGGGGGTAGAGTATGTGGAAGTAGCATTTAACCAGTGTTATAGAGGAGTTCCGGCAGATGAAGTTGTTCCTCGTATCCGGGATATGAAAGCAAAAATTGATAGTGCCGGTATCAAGGTCTGGTCTATACATCTTCCTTTCTCACGCATGTTGGACATATCGGTGCTGGATGAAAAGAAAAGGAAAGAAAATGTAGATTTTATGGCGGAGATGATTGGACAGTGTGCTCAATTTCAGCCGAAATGTTTGGTATTGCATCCTAGTTCTGAGCCTATTACTGACAGTATTCGGGCACAAAGAATAACTAACGCTTCCAGGTCTATCGCTTATCTGAAAAAATATGCGGATCAAATAGGAGCACAGTTGTGCATCGAAAATCTGCCGAGAACTTGCCTGGGTAATACTCCTGAAGAGCTTTTGGAGATGATCAAAGATATTCCGGGTGTGAAGGTTTGTTTTGATACCAATCATTATACTAAAGGGACGACAGGGCATTTTGTAGAAACTGTTGGTGAACGTATAGGTACTATACACGCTTCGGACTTTGATTTTGTCAACGAGTGTCATTGGCTTCCTACACAAGGTGACATTCAATGGGGAAAGTTAATGCATGCACTCGAAGGAATCGGCTATGAAGGGGTTTTCATGTATGAAGCTACCAAAGACCATGAAAACGACAATACGCGTCCGACACCGGAACGGGTGGTTGAGACTTTCAATAAAATAATTAATGACTATAAAAATCAGAAATAAGATGGATATAATAAGAAAAATACAATATTTACTGTTTTGTCTTTTGGCAATAGGTTTTGTTGCTTGTGATGATGATGACAACAACAGTACCGAAACTGGTCATGAAGGAATTCTTACGCAATTGGCAGAGGAAGTAGATGCCACTGCACAACAGTTGTGGAGTTCTTCTCCTTTGATTGTCAATACCGGACGTACCACTACTTTGACCAAGATCCAGGGATATGCGGATAAGTGTAAAGATGATTATTTCATCAGTTATCTGAATGGCTTCGATCAGGCAAGTACGAGTATGGAAAAGTGTGATCCGATTATCTATTTTTATCGGAGTGCATTTGATCGTGTAATGGATGGAATTAAAAACTCAAAAGTAGAAAATGGTACGGCAGCGATCTGGTTACTCTATAATATGGGGTATGTGGTAAAAACTCCGTCAGGATGTTTTGCTATTGACATTTCTCATCGTTGGGCGAAAGAGCTGGCACCTTATATTGATTTTCTCTGTGTTACACACAAGCACTCCGATCATTATAGTAATGATCTTATCCAGGCTATGTTTGATTTAGGTAAACCGGTGTTATCCAACTATTTGAAAGACACGACATATCCTTATACTGCAAAGGGGGATAAAGATTATGAAATTGGAAAATTCAAGATTAAAACCTGTATCACTGACCATAACAATGCCGGGTTATCTAATTTTGTGACTGTGTTTTCAATCGATTGTGGGGAAGATACCGGTAATTTCGTTTTTATGCATGTAGGAGACTCTAACTATAAACCGGAACAATATACGAATCTGGCTTCTCATGTGAATGTTTTGATACCGCGTTATGCTCCCAATGCTCTGACCGAAAATAATATTCTGGGTTCAGGTGCGGGACAGGTGGAGCCCGATTATGTCTTGTTATCACATATCTTGGAACTGGCTCATGCAGGTGTTGATGAATCAAGATGGTCATTGGATATGGCACTCGAACGGGCTTCGAAGATTAACTGTGAACAGACTTATGTACCAATGTGGGGAGAAAAACTAGTCTGGAAAAACAATAAACTGAATTAAAATTCTTAATGCTTGAACTTATGAAACGGATATGTAACTTCATACTTCTTCTGTGTTTGGTGCAACTGGCTGTTGCTCAAAATAGAATAGCTGAAATCAGAGAAAATCTGCTGGGAAATCATCCAGATAAAATATTGGTTGTATCCCACCGGGCTGACTGGCGTAATGCCCCGGAAAACTCATTGCAAGGTATACAGAATTGCATTGATATGGGTGTCGATATGGTGGAGATCGATTTGAAACGAACCAAAGACGGACATTTAGTAGTGATGCATGATAAAACGATCAATCGTACCATGTCTGGAAAAGGACTGGTGGAAGATTATACATTGGCCGAATTGAAAGCAATGCGTCTTAAAAATGGAGTAGCTTGTAAGACAAGACATCAGATTCCTACATTGGAAGAAGTGATGTTGCTCTGCAAAGGTAAGATCATGGTAAATATTGATAAGGGGTATGATTATTTTCAGGAAGCTTATATTGTACTCGAAAAGACGGGAACGGTTGACCAGTGTGTTATCAAAGCCGGCCTTCCTTATGAACAAGTGAAAGCCGAAAACGGTGCTGTATTGGATAAAGTGATTTTTATGCCTATTGTACAGTTGCATAAAAAAGGAGCCGAAGCTATTATTGACAGTTACAAGATTCACATGAAGCCTGCTGCTTATGAGTTAGTGTTTGATAATGATAGTCCTGAGGTGCTTAACCTGATAAAAAAAGTGCGTGATACGGGTTCTAAGTTGTTTATAAACTCTCTTTGGCCCGAATTATGTGGTGGTCATGATGACGACCGTGCAGTAGAACTTCATCAACCGGATGAAAGCTGGGGATGGATCATTAATCAGGGAGCCAAATTAATTCAAACTGACCGTCCTGCCCTCTTATTGGAGTATCTGCGCAAAAAGAAACTTCACGACTAAATAGACTTTTTCATGTTGAAACAACTTATAAACTTTTACAAGGTCTCTTCACCGAGACCTTGTAACGGGGAAGCTTTGTCTTCATCCGGCTCACAACATCTTCATTCCGATGCCCGTCGTCTGAAATACCTGAAATGGTCTACTTTTCTTTCAGCCACTTTCGGTTACGGCATGTACTATGTTTGTCGTCTTAGCCTGAATGTCGTGAAGAAGCCCATCGTAGATGAAGGAATTTTCTCCGAAACAGAACTGGGAATTATCGGTTCGGTATTGTTCTTTACTTACGCCCTTGGAAAATTTACGAATGGTTTTCTGGCCGACCGTAGCAATATCAACCGCTTTATGACTACCGGTTTACTGGTAACTGCTTTAGTGAACCTGTGCCTGGGTTTTACCCATTCTTTTATTCTGTTTGCTCTCCTTTGGGGGATTAGTGGCTGGTTTCAGTCTATGGGTGCTGCTTCTTGTGTAGTGGGACTTTCCCGTTGGTTCACGGACAAAGAACGAGGTTCCTATTACGGATTTTGGTCTGCCAGCCACAATATCGGTGAGGCGTTGACCTTCCTAATTGTTGCGTCTATCGTTAGTGTATTGGGGTGGAGATACGGTTTCTTCGGTGCCGGTATTGTTGGTTTGCTTGGTGCTTTAATTGTGTGGAAGTTCTTCCATGACACTCCCGAGAGTCAGGGCTTTCCTCCTGTAAATGTTCCCAAACAGAAAGAGGAGATGAGTGTGGTGGAAACGACAGACTTTAATAAAGCCCAACGCCAGGTATTGATGATGCCTGCCATCTGGATACTGGCTCTTTCGAGTGCTTTTATGTATATCAGTCGCTATGCTATCAATAGCTGGGGTGTTTTTTATCTAGAAGCGCAAAAAGGATATTCCACGTTGGATGCCAGCTTCATTATTTCCATTTGTCCAGTCTGTGGTATCGTAGGTACCATATTTTCGGGTGTTATTTCTGACAAGTTATTTGGCGGTTGTCGAAATGTTCCCGCCCTGATTTTCGGATTGATGAATGTTCTTGCACTTAGCCTGTTCTTGTTGGTTCCCGGCGTACACTTCTGGATAGATGTGTTGGCCATGGTTCTTTTCGGTTTGGGTATCGGAGTTCTCATTTGTTTTTTAGGTGGCCTGATGGCAGTCGATATTGCTCCTCGCAATGCGTCGGGAGCAGCATTGGGGGTAGTCGGCATTGCCAGTTATATTGGGGCCGGATTACAGGATGTAATGAGTGGTGTTCTGATAGAGGGGCAGAAGACGGTTCAGAATGGAGTCGATGTTTATGATTTCACTTATATCAATTGGTTCTGGATAGGAGCGGCTCTGCTGTCGGTATTCTTTGCATTATTGGTTTGGAATGCAAAATCAAAAGAGTCAGATTAGTTTCAGGTATATTAGGTTAGATTGAAAAACACTTGTTTCCAAAAGAGGATAACAAGTGTTTATTTTCAATGGTATCGGTTTTTATTTCGGGAAGTTCGTAGCTACGATTCTTCCCGAAATGTTTTATCATATTTACCTCGTCTCTACCAGCCAACGATTGATATTGCGAGTTTCCGCACTAAATTCCACTCCGATTTTTATTATTTCCCGATGGTCTTTCTGATAAGGAATCAGATATCCTTTCTCGTCAATTTGCTTCATCGCTTCTTCTGCTGTTCCATTTAATTTGAACTCAAACACATAGACATATTTCGGCGTTTTAACCATAGCATCGGCACGTCCACGGGTGCTGCGCACTTCCGCTTCCGTGAATTGTCCCATCAATTTGAATACGAGATAGAAGATAACCTGATAGTGGCGTTCAGTCTGGTCATTCAATTCATACGGAATATCGGCAAAGAAAGCTTCCAGACGGGTGAGGAAAGATTCGTAATCACCTTTCTCCAATTCATCAATGAATTTTCCAATATAAAATCCCTGATCATTGTTCTTCATCGGAGTGTAGAATGGCACAAGAAAGTTAATGAATCCGTAACGTACCTCATCGTTAGGAAAGTCAAGTAAATAATTATTAAACCGTCTGTCGTAATCCTTAATAGTCAAATATCCACTTTGATAAATCAGCGGTACGGGATTATTAGCATCCATTCTGTATTCTGCAAAAGAAGATGTAGGTGCTTCTATGCCATTTAATAAAGTACGGAGATCATACTCACTTTTTTGCAGTAGTTCAACCAAAAATGTCGGTGTGCCAGTCTGGAACCAATAGCTACCCAACTCCAGTTTGCTGAAAGCATTCAACACACTGAACGGATTGAATACTCCTGCACCATCCGGATGAAAATGATAGCCGTCATAGTTGCGTTCCATTGCTGTGACTACCTCTTCTGGAGTCTGATGATTTTTGTGCCCGAAAACTTCAATTTCGGGTTCGAAAGTACTCTTTAGTTCTTCACGGGTGATGCCGCAAAGTGTGGCGTAAGAATAGTCGAGACTAATATCATTCAACTGATTCAAATCGCTGAATACGCTGACTTGTGAGAACTTCGTAACTCCGGTCAGGAAAACAAAACGGAGATATGCGTCGGCGCTTTTTAGTACTCCATAAAAGGCTTTTAATGTCTGACGATAGTCTTCGAATAATTTCGGACGGGTAATAGCCTGCAAAAGCGGTTTGTCGTATTCGTCCACCAATACGACGACACCTTT
>PPYE01276674.1_pt1 | contig 11607 bp, 9 predicted proteins | sample 1559881 | NCBI WGS metagenome assembly PPYE01 (sample SAMN08240022, study PRJNA423297) | Human gut metagenome, whole genome shotgun sequencing project.
ACAGATACGTCGTCAGCATGCCAATCGGAATGATCAGAATCACGTAGCCGAAGGCGAAGATCAGGAAGATCGGCACGATTTGGTCGGCATGATATTCAATCATCTCACTCATCATCGTCGAGGTTTCGGTGGCCACTGACGCGGCCGCCGCGACGGTGGAGTTCTTCAGCAATGCGATCAGCGTGTTGCCCAGAGGCGCCACGGAGCCACGGAAGGCCTGCGGGAGGATGATCTGCGTGGCTGACTGCATGAAGCTCAGACCCAGCGCGCGCGACGCTTCGGCCTGGCCGAGCGGCACGGTGTTGATGCCCGAGCGCAACGATTCGCATACGAAGGCCGCGGTATACAGGCTCAGACCCGTTACCGCCAGCCAGAAGAAGTTCGTGGCGAAGGTATCGGAGAAGCTGAATTTCAGCTGGGCGTACGCGCCTAGCACCATGAACACCATGATGATGGTCAACGGCAGATTCTTGAACAGTTCGACATAGGCACCGGCGACGGTACGGAGCGAAGCGATCGGCGAGATGCGCATCATCACAAGGATGACGCCCAGAATCGTAGAGAACAGCGCCGACCACAAAGTCAACTCGACATTCACCAGAAAAGCGCCGGGAATGTTGTATTGGCTGAATAGCGCGAGGAAACCGTCCATCACTTAATTCCCCTTCCCATTCGGCACAGGCGGATTGTACTTGTCGTTCGGGGTGTAATCCACGCCCTTCGTATTGTCGGCGATGGCACGCTTCCAGGAGCCATCCTGAATCATATCGGTGATGGCGCTGTTGATCTTGTTCTTCAGCTCGGTGTTGCCTTTCTTGACGCCGATGCCGTAATACTCTTGGGTGAACGGCTTGCCCACCAAGCGCAGTCGTCCGCGGGAGGCTGAGGCGAGGCCTGCGAGGATGATGTCATCTGTGGTGGCAGCATCCACGATGCCTGAAAGCAACGCGGTGGCGCATTCCGCCATGCCCGGCTGTTCCATCAGCTGGGTCTGCTTGGCGAACTTCTCCTTGACATTGACCGCGGACGTGGTGCCGGTCATGGAGCACAACCGCTTGCCGTTCAGGTCCGTGGGCCCGTCGATGCCCTTCTCGTCTTTGCGTACCAGCAAATCCTGGCCTGCCACGAAGTACGGTCCAGCGAAATCGACGACCTTCTTGCGTTCGTCTGTGATGGAATAGGATGCGACGATATAATCGACGTCACCGTTCTGCAACATGGCTTCGCGCTGCTTGGAGGGCGCCTCCTTCCATACGATCTGATCCTCGGAATAACCGAGCTTCTTGGCCACGTACTTGGCCACATCCACGTCGAAGCCGACGTAGGTGCCGTTCTTCTTGAAGCCCAGACCGGGCTGGTCGAATTTAATGCCGATGCGGATCTTGCCATCCGCATCATCCGCGCCGCACGCGGAGACGGCGAACACGCATGCGCATGCGCAGAGGGCCGCAACGGCCCTGCGCAGCATACGCTTCGCCCTGGTTGAAAGTGATGTCATTGGAAAATCCCTCTTCTGCGTGTTCGAATCGCTCAGTGGGTGAGGATCTTCGACAGGAAGTCCTTGGCACGATCGGTCTTCGGATTTTCGAAGAAATCATCCGGCGTGCTCTGTTCGAGAATCTGGCCGTCGGCCATGAACACGACCTTGTCGGCCACCTTGCGCGCGAAGCCGGCATCTTGGAGGCCTGTGAGGCCACGCCGACTCGACCGAGCAAATCCATGGCGAGGTCCTCGGCGGCCTTCTTGTCCATGTGGCGCACCTTGATCGGCGCGAGTGTCACGTTTTCGAGAATGGTCTTGTTGGCGAACAGGTTGAACGACTGGAACACCATGCCGACCTCGGCACGCAGGCTGGCAAGCTCCTTGCCTTCCTGCGGCAACGGCTTGCCGTCGATGCGGATATCGCCCGAATCGATGGTCTCCAGACGGTTGATGGTGCGGCACATCGTGGACTTGCCGGAACCGGACGGACCGACGATGACGAGTACCTCACCTTTCTTGACGCTGAGATTGATGTCCTTCAGGACGTGCAGGTCACCATAGTGCTTCTCGACATGGGTCAGTTCGACGAGTGGACGATCGCTGACTTCGGCGCCCGGCACCAACGGGCGCTTTGCTGTGGTTTCGTTCATATCAGACATAACCGGCAAGTATAGGGAGCCTTTGTTTCCCTGCCTGTTTCCTCATGAGACGAAGTTCGCATTGTGAGACGGTGTCACCTCACCACAGCCGCGGCAATTCAATGACGAGTACCGCCACGACGACCAAAGCGGCCGCCACCCCGTAGGTCACCCTCGCCGGCACCCTATTGACGAACGCCTTGATGCAGCGCCGGCAGATCTCACTGATGTTCATACCGGCAAGGCTATGGCCGTAAAGCAACGACCAAGGGTGAGACAGGCGAACGCAGGGTGAATTCTCATGGGCGTTCGCCTGACTTCCACGTGCAGATTGCCACCCGCTACAGCACCTTGGAAAGGAAGGTCCTGAGCCTTTCGCTCTTCGGGTGATTGAAGATCTGATCGGGAGTCCCCTCCTCTTCGATCACACCGGCATCGGTGAAGATGACTCGCGTGGCCACCTCGCGGGCGAAGCCCATCTCATGGGTGACCAACACCATGGTCATGCCCTCCTTGGCGAGCTCTCGCATGACCTCGAGCACATCGCCGACCATTTCCGGATCGAGCGCGGAGGTCGCCTCGTCGAACAGCATCACCTTCGGGCGCATGGCCAGCGAACGCGCGATGGCCACGCGCTGCTTCTGGCCGCCTGAAAGCGAACGTGGCATGGCGTCGGCCTTTTCGGCCAGTCCGACGGTTTCGAGCAGCCGCATGGCGTGCTCACGTGCCTGGATCTCGGACTCCTTGTGCACCAACTTGGGCGCAAGCGTGATGTTGTCGATCACACTCATGTTGTTGAACAGATTGAAGTGCTGGAAGACCATGCCGACCTGTTCGCGCACCTTGTCGATGTTCACCTTCGGGTCGTTCAGGTCATGCCCGTTGACCACGATCCGGCCGCTGGTGGCGTGTTCCAATCCGTTAAGGCAGCGCAGCAACGTGGACTTGCCTGCGCCGGAGGGACCGATGATGCAGATCACCTCACCACGGTGCACGGTCAGATCCACTCCTTTGATGACTTCGACATTGCCGTAGCTCTTGCGGAGATCCGTGACCTCGATCATCACATCGTCGGTGCCGGTTCCGCCGGTCATGCCGTCATCGAGCATCATATGCCTGACGTTGCTTTCGCTCATCGATTCACCTTCCTATCGACGATATTGGCCAGCCATGTCAGCATGGTGATGGCCACGAAGTAGATCACGCCGACCAACAGCAGGGTTTCGGTGACGCGGAAGTTCGCCGCATACAGCTGCTGGGCCTGGTAGAGCAGTTCGCCGAAGCCGATGGCCAGCAGCAGTGAGGAATCCTTGATCATGATGACCAGCTGGTTGATGACCGATGGCATGGCGATTTTGCTGGCTTGCGGCAGGATCACGCGCGCCATGGACTGACGACGATTGAGACCGAGTGAGCGAGCGCCTTCCATCTGGCCGGGATCGACGGCTTGGATGGCACCACGTACGATTTCCGCCAGGTAGGCGCCTGAGTTGAGCGACAGCGTCAGCGCACCGGCAATCCAGATGTTCACGCTGTGCCCAATCAGCTGCGGCACGCCGAAGTAGAAGAAGAACGCCCACACCAGAATCGGAGTACCACGGAAGATGGCGACATACACTTTGGAGACGCCGGAGGCGACCCTGTTCTCCCCTACTCGCATCAGGCCGAAGGCCACACCTAGAAGCAGGGCGATGGCGAATGAGATGACAGTGATGAACAGCGTGTTCTTGAGGCCAATCATCAACGCGGGCAGCGACTGCTTGGCCAGTCCCAGGAACCCGACCTTGGCTTTGGCGGTTGCGGTGGCATCGTTGTCGGTGACCATGCCGGAAATGGCCTTGACCTGCGCCTTGGCGCCCTCGGCACCGAGATACTTCGCGATGATCGTCTCGTATTCGCCCGAGGAGATCAGTTGGGCGAGACCATCGTCGATGGCTGCCAGCAGATCGGCGTTCTTGCCTTTGTTCACGGCCATGCCGTATTCGCCGTGCGGCACTTTCGGGGTGACGATCTTCAGACCGTTGTGCTGGGATACGCCATAGGCCAGCACCGGGTAATCGTCGAATACGGCGACGGCGTTGCCGGACTTGACCATCTCGTACATGGTCGAGGATTGGTCGACGGATGTGACGGTGTAGCCGTATTCCTTGGCATGTTCCTTGGCATAGGCCTCGCCTTCGGAACCGGTTTTCGCCACCACGGTCTTGTCGTCGAGGTCCTTATAGCTTTTGATGTCGTCATTGTCGGCGGCGACGGCCATCTGAATGCCCGACTGGAAGTACGGGTCGGAGAAATCATAGGTCGCCTTGCGCTCGTCGGTGATCGACATGCCCGCGATGACCAAGTCCACCTGATTCGAACTCAACGCCTGCAATGCGGCATTGAAACCGGAGGCCTGAATCTCAATTTTGAAGCCTTCCTTCTTGGCGATGGATTGGATCAGCTCCATGTCGATGCCGACCATCTTGCCCTTCTCCTGATATTCGAAAGGAGCGAACGTGGTGTCGGTACCGATCTTGTAGGTCTTGCCCTTGGTTGCCGCCGGGTCGCCGACTTCAGCGGCATGGGCGACGGGAGCAGCGGCCGCAAGGCCCAGAACCGCAACCGCAACGACCATCAACAACGTGCACAGGCGAACCCATGCACTACGAAATAGCGTTTCTATATCGGAAATCATCCTGTGAAAATAACTCTTTCTTGGTAATAGTTAGCGTTCCCCTTCTTTCTCACTGTAGCGAACGCATACGAAAACAGGTGCTCCAACCATGAACGAGGGCTGTTCGCGCATGATGTCATGCACGAACAGCCCTCGTCCTACCGCAAGAAGAGGTGTCAGTCCTCGTCCTCATCCGGATCATAGTCGACACCGGTTTCGGCGCGCTGTTCATCGGAGATCGGAGCCGGAGCACCGGTCAGCGGATCACGACCGCCGCCGGCCTTCGGGAAGGCGATGACGTCACGGATGGAATCGGCACCTGCCAGAATGGCGGCGGTACGGTCCCAGCCGAGGGCGATGCCGGCATGCGGCGGAGCACCGTACTTGAAAGCCTCAAGCAGGAAGCCGAACTTGTCGAGTTCTTGCGCGGAAGTGCGACGGCCGGCGGCGAAGAACACTGCGTCTCCGTCTTCGGCGCCAACGGCTTCCTTCAGACCATTGCGCTCCTCTTCGGACAGATTCTTGGCAACGGGGCCCTTAAGCTCACCGTTCTCGGCAAAGACCACATAGGCGAGACCCTTGGCGCCACGCTGCTTGGCCCAATCCTGCCATGCGTCGAACTGACGGCGAGGCGTGGCAGCGCCACCCTTGAAGAGCACGGCACCGACGTACGGTGTCTGGAACACGCGGAACGGGGTGTTCTTGAAATAGTCGGTCAGCTCGACCAGCGGGTTGCCAAAGCGCAGATCCGGCTTGTCGGAGCCATATTTATCCATGGCTTCCTGCCAGGTGATGCGCTGAATCGGCAGCTGAATCTCGTAACCCGCGGACTTCCAGATGGCGGCGATGACCTTCTCGGCCATGGCCATCACATCCTCCTGATCCACGAAGGCCATCTCCATGTCGAGCTGGGTGAATTCCGGCTGGCGGTCGGCACGGAAATCCTCATCGCGGTAGCAACGGGCCAACTGATAGTAGCGCTCCACACCGGAGACCATGAGCAGCTGCTTCAGCAACTGCGGAGACTGCGGCAGAGCATACCAGGAACCCGGCACGAGACGGGCCGGCACCACGAAGTCGCGAGCGCCTTCCGGCGTGGACTTGATCATGGTCGGAGTCTCGACCTCTTCGAAGCCCATCTCCTCGAGGGCGTGACGTGCGGCCTTCGACATCTGGGAGCGCAGTTTCAGATTGTGCTGCATGGATGGACGACGCAGATCGAGGTAACGGTACTTCAGACGCACATCCTCGCCCGGCAGCTTGTTTTCAGACTCGTTTTCAAGAGCCGTGGAGACCTGGAACGGCAAAGCGTCGGACTTGGCGAGCACCTCGATGGTTTCGGCAACGACCTCGATCTTGCCGGTGGCCAGATGGTCGTTCTCGTTGCCATCCGGACGCAGACGCACCTCGCCGATGACCCGGATCACGAACTCGGAGCGCAACGGACGCGCCATTTCCTCGTCGTAGATCACGACCTGCACCAGACCGGTGTTGTCGCGAAGATCGATGAAGGCCACACCGCCGTGGTCACGACGACGATCCACCCAACCGGCGAGCGTCACCTTCTGGCCAACGAGCTCCTCGGTCACCTCGGTGGCATGATGTGTTCTATAAGCCGTCTGGCTCATGCTTCCTCTATTCTTTGTTTCCTTATGTTCAATGAACGAAACAATACCGTATGCCTTGATGTTCAGGCTTCGACGGTAACGGTTTGCCGGGCATACACAGTATCCGGCTCCCACGACCTCGCATCAGCCGGCTGCTGGTCACCGGTGATGATGTTCTTGACTTCGTCGCCGACACCATCCTCGGCGGCATCGGAGGGGAACCACACGTACGGGACGCCCAGCTTGTCCGCGTATTTGATCTGCTTGCCGAGCTTGGCCGCAGTCGGGGCCACATCGGCCGCGATGCCGCGTGCGCGAAGCTGGTTGGCGATTACGTTGGAAGCGGAACGGTCGGCTTCGTTCCACACGGCCACGAGCACGCTTGCCGGGGAAACCCGGTTGGCGTGCGCACCGGCGGCATGCAGCATGTAGGAGACCAGACGGGACAGGCCGATTGACAGGCCGACGCCGGGATACTTTTTGTTGCCCTGCGAGGCGAGGTTGTCGTAGCGGCCACCGGAGCAGATGGAGCCGAGTGATGCGGCGCCATCAAGGAAGGTCTCATATACGGAACCGGTGTAGTAGTCCAGACCGCGGGCGATCTTCAGGTCGGCGATCACGGAACCCGGACGAATGCGCGCTGCCTCATCAACGATCATCGCCAAGGTGTCGAGGCCCTGACGGGCCAGCACGTAGGCGTCGGAATCGGCCGCGATGTCGTGCTTCGCGCACAACGCATCGAATTTTTCGGCCAGATCGGCTCCATTTGCGGCGGTCAGTTCGGCCAGTTCAAGGCAGGCTCGTGCCTGATTTTCGTTTGCACCGCAGCCTTCGACGAGCAGCTTGGCCACTTCGTCGGCGCCGATCTTGTCGAGCTTGTCGATCTCACGCAGCACGCCTTCGACGTCGGTCAGTCCCAAACCGCGATAAAAGCCTTCGGACAGCTTGCGGTTGTTCGCATGCACGGTGGCCTTCGGCAAGCCGAACTCGCGCAGACGTTCGAGCGCCGACACCATGACCAGCGGCAATTCGACCTCGTAATGGTCAGGCAGATCGCCATTGCCGATCACATCGATATCGGCCTGCACGAACTCGCGGAAACGGCCCTCCTGCGGACGCTCGCCACGCCACACCTTCTGAATCTGCCAACGCTTGAAGGGAAAGGCGAGGTCACCTGAATGCTCGACCACATACCGACTCAGCGGAACCGTCAGATCAAAATGCAGGCCCAAACGATCCTCAATCGGAGTGTCGGACTCGTGACCGACCTCCTGCAGACGACTCAGCAGGTAAATCTCCTTGCTGGTCTCACCCTTCTTCAACAGGCTCGAACCCTGCTCAACCGCACGAGTTTCAATGCCGATGAAGCCATTGAGTTCGAATACATTACGGAGCGTGTCGATAACACGCTGCTCCACAACACGTTCAGAGGGGAGCCACTCTGGAAATCCTGAAATAGATGCGCCTTTTGCCACGGTTCCCTATAATAAATGAGGTTGCGGAAAATGCCGCACGATTGTTCAGGCTTTCCTGGGTCGATCTGCGTCATCCGCTTCCCTGCACTACATGAAGCTTACTTAAAGGAGCTGGCCATGGCCGACGAGAATGTCACCGCGTCCGAGAACACCAATGAAATCACCGAGCAGGCGACGACGCCCGCAGCCCAGGCCAGCAAACCGGCCGTTCCAAGCCCGGCAGCGATGAAGCCGCACGCCCCATCCCCCGCCGCATTCGCCAAGAAGACTCCGTCCCACCCGGCTCCGGCAGCCACCGGCACTGGCTTCTCCGAGGCTGATGTCAAAGCCGCCGAGGCTTTCGGACGCGTCTCCGATGACGGCACCGTATTCGTCAAGGAGGCAGAGGGAGAACGTGAGGTCGGCCAGTTCCCGGATGCCTCCAAAGAAGAGGCCCTGGCATTGTATGCACGCCGTTACCTCGATCTCAAGGCCAAGCTCGACCTGTTTGCGAACAGGCTCAAGTCCAGCAGCGTCAAGTCCCGCGAAATCGACGACTCGCTGAAGACCCTGTCCGAAGAGACCGAACAGCCGGCCGTCGTCGGTGATCTGGCGGCCCTCAAGGCGCAGTTCGAAGCCTTGAAGGAAGAGGGTGCGGCCAAGAAGTCCCAGCTTTCCGAAGCCCGTAAGGCAGCCGTGGCCAAGGCAGTGGCCGAACGCACCGTCATCGTGGAAAAGGCCGAAGCCCTTGCCGCCGGTCTTGACAGCAACACCAACTGGCGTTCCACTTCCGACAAGTTCCGCTCGCTCTTCCAGCAGTGGCAGGAGCATCAGCGCAACAATGTGCGCATCGACAAGGCCGATGCCGATGCGCTGTGGTCCCGCTTCTCCACGGCACGCACCGCCTTCAACGTGGCACGCCGCAAGTGGGCCCAGACCCGCGACGCCGAACGCAACGAAGCCAAGGAGGCCAAGGAAGCCATCATTGCCGAGGCCGAAGCCCTGAAGGACTCCACCGCTTGGGTGGAAACCTCACGCAAGTTCAGCGAGCTGATGGATCGTTGGAAGAAGGCCGGCCGTGCGGGACGCCGCGAGGATGATGCCATGTGGGCCCAGTTCCGTGCCGCCGCCGACACCTTCTTCAACGCACGTCAGGCGGACCGTGACCAGATCAGCTCCTCCGAAAAGGAGAACCTGGCCAAGAAGGAGGAACTGCTGGTCAAGGCCGAAGCCCTTGTTCCGGTCAAGGATGAGGAGGCCGCCAAGCAGGCGCGTCAGGCACTTGCCGCCATTCAGGAGGAGTGGGATCAGATCGGCTATGTGCCGCGCGACGAAGTCCGTCGCATCGAAGGCCGTCTTGACGCCGTGGATAAGCAAATCAAGGCCGTCGAGGATGCTGCTTGGAAGCAGTCCGATCCGGAAGCCGACGCCCGCAAATCCTCCTTCGAGGAACAGCTGAACGCCCAGCTGACCGAGCTCGACGCCAAGATCGCCGCTGAGTCCGATCCGAAGAAGAAGGCCAAGCTCGAGGCCGAAAAGGCTACCAAGGAACAGTGGCTGAACGCCATCAAATAGCCTTGATTCGGCTGCACTCGACTTGACGTCACACGCACGGTCCGTAACGCAAAAGGGCGGGTACGTAACTTTTTTAAGGTTGCGTACCCGCCCTTTCGTCATATCCAGAGAATTCACCCATCGAAACCAATCTATATCCACAAAAACCGCCCTATATCCAGCACCAGATGTCATGAATAAGCTCCTATGTGTGGAATCAGACTGTTTTTCGCTGGAACAAAGCTGGTATCTGCAGGATTCAAGACACATTCAAGACGTCTACATCACTGTGCGATGCGCACCGCCGAGCATCGGACCATATCAATCATCAAACGACCAAATCAAGCGCCAAAAGACTTATCCACACCTCTTTTGACCGTAACACGCCGACACCACCCCGTAGCGACCCTTAAGTTATCCACAATCGCCAAATCGACTAGACCACAGAACATGGGTTTCCCTATGCTCGAACAATGAACATCAGGGCAGTTATCAGACAACGCCTGCGGCAGGCACAGTCCCGGCGCATGTGCGTTCTCGCACGGAACAACAATGAAAGCGCCTTGCTTCACAGACTCACCGTGCAAGGCATCACATGCCGTCCCTATCCGGGAATGTACGCGGAAAAAACATACTGGAATGGTCTGGACGCAATCGAACGATCCCGACATATATGCAGAACGCTGGCCCAACATCATCCCAACATGATTTTCAGCTCGCTCTCCGCGGCGGCATTATGGAGACTCGACCATTCAACCGCTTTGCACAGCAACGGCACCATCTACATCGCCTCTACGTCAGGAAGGGGTGGAAGCTACTGCAATCAAATCAAACGCGTACATACGGCATCAAGATTTCTGGACCAAGCCGTAAATCTGGATGGCGCCAAGTCAACCGACATATTCCGCACTCTTTTTGATTGCGGACGCATGCTCTCTTTTCGTAACGCATTTGCGATTTTCGAATCCGCGATTCGAGACGGGCATGCTTCGCGACAGCAGATCATCGACTATTGCGATGAGCCGTATGTCGGCAGAAAACGTGAGCTGGCGATTTCCGTCGCACAACATGCCATCGGCATTAGCGAGAACGGCGGGGAATCATTTTGCCTGGCAACCATGATCGAAGAAGGCGTTGCGTTGCCTACGCAACAGGTGGAATTCGTGCATCCTGTTTCCGGCGAGCGCCGCCGCACCGATTATGTATGGCATACGGAGGATGGCCGAACGATTGTCGGAGAACTTGACGGACAGGACAAATACGTGAATCCGACGATGACCGGAGGACATACGATCAGCGACATTGTGGAAGAGGAACGACTGCGATCCGATACATTACGAGCATGCGGCGTCGATGCCGTCGTAAGGTTCACTTTTCTTGATGCGGTCAGGCGCACGCCGCTCATCAACAAATTACGTGCGGCCGGAATACCGTTCACAGCCAAGCCTTCGCTGCCCCACCATCGGTAATCTGCGATACAAGCGTGTGTACACCGTGCAGGACAAACACGGCGCCAAAATACTGATCCATATCCAACAACACATATATGAAATCCACGAAAAGCGGCTTATCCATGACAACAATCTGTCATGGATAAGCCGCTTTTCGTGGATTTCAGCCGCTTAGTGCGGTATCCGAGTCACTTATTCGGTTTCGGAAGATTCCGATGCCGAATCGGCGGTCCCGGCCGAAACCTCGACGGGCTCGGCGGAATCTGACTCAGACGACTCAGACGACTCGTCCGCCGTCACCGGCTCCTCAAACGCCTCTCCGGAGAAGGTGAATTCGCCCAGAATGCCCTCGCCTTCGGCATCGACCTTCACGCGCTGGCCGTCTTCGAGGTCGCCCATCAGAATCTTCTCCGATATGGCATCCTCGATGTCGCGCTGGATCACGCGGCGCAATGGACGGGCACCGAGCAGCGGGTCAAAGCCCTTCTGCGCGAGCAGGTCCTTGGCGGCATCGGTGAGCTCGAGCGACATGTGGCGGTCGAACAGACGGTCGTTGAGCTGCTTGACGTCAAGGTCGACGATCTGGCGCACCTGCGGCTCGGTAAGCTGCTTGAACACGATGATGTCGTCCAGACGGTTCAGGAACTCCGGACGGAACTGCTGCTTCAATTCCGAAGAGACCTGATCCTTCATGCGCTGGTAGCTCGACTCGGTGTTCGTACCAAGATTGAAGCCCGTGTTGGCGGCCTTCGCGATGTCGCGGGT